>Ga0192241_10377_pt1 | contig 22816 bp, 15 predicted proteins | sample Koala_Koa27_I3_FD_131239 | JGI IMG/M metagenome (GOLD analysis project Ga0192241, IMG submission 131239) | Enriched cells from koala feces incubated with labeled cellulose particles, San Francisco Zoo, California, United States - Koala_Koa2-7_I3 ... | reverse complement strand
CATTGCTTTTCTTATTAAGTATTAGAATGAAAACTGAACCATTGTCTGGAACAACAGTTCGTTGCCTGTAATATCCACGCTGTTCACATTTCTACTTCCGGGTTCCGCGTCCACAAACACAAAAGAGGCCTGCACCTTGAGCGCGTACGTTTTGGTCAGGTACTTGGATATACCCACCTCATAATAATTGTTCCGGTTGAAATAGAGTTCATTGTGAAGGAACGAGTTCTTATCCGGCCGGAAGTGCGTATACCGCGCGTCCAGTGACAGACGGTTGCGGAACATATATCCGGCCTGTAGGTTGTATCCGGTTCCCAGCATCATACGGGCTTTGATATAATCCTTCACGCTATCGCCGAAGTCGGTAGAAGTAGTACCGTCGTTTCTCACACGTTGCGTAATATCGCCCGGCACTTTGGCCCACGTCTTAGCAAACTCACCCAGCATCGAGAAGCCCCGGTACTTGAACTGAAAATCGATCACCCATTTCAGGTAGTCAGGCAGAGACTCCTTATCCTTGTCGTTGAGGTAGAGGATAGAGCCGCTTTCGCGTCCCCGGCGGTCACTGATCCCGTCGTTGTAGCTAAAGGCCGTTCCCACCACCAATTTGGGGATTACCTCCCCGATCATATCACTCTCCCGGCTTTCCCCGAAGGAGCGGAAGAGCCCGAACGGCAGGTAGTCTATACGCCCCCCGTATTTGAACCCTCCGTGACGGCGGGTGAACGTCGCGCTCCCGTCGCCGTCCGTGATGGCAAGGGAGGGTTTCAGATACGAATAGGGGCCTACTTTGAAGGAAGCGTCGGCAAACACGCCCACCTCACGGATAGATCCGAAATAGGAAGAGAGTTTACTTCTGTCTACCAGTTGCAGCGTGTTAGACGTGATCCCCAGTTCCCGGTTGTCCGTAGGGGTCGATTTCTGCCCGAAGGTAAAGCTCAATCCGCGCATGGGCCGGTAGGTGACATACGTGTCGAGCAGCATGCCGCTCAACTCCCCATCGCCACCGTTGGCCTGTGCGAAGTCTGTCTGCAGGCGGTATCCGACCTTTCCTCCCCACGCGTCTCCCGACAAGCGCAAACGAATGCGCCGCATGCGGAAACGTGAGTACAGATCGTCGTCGCCGTGGTATTTACGGGTCTCGAATGTGCTCTGCACAAAGCCCCGCAGGTTGATATTATACCCGCCGTTGGGCGCGGAGAACGTGATCCCGTCTCCCAACCGGTATTGGTTCACAATGATCTTCTCGGCACTGCTGTCCGTAGTGGTCAGTACGATGTCATCTCCCTCGTACTCCTGCGCGGCCAGTGGCAGCGCCAGCAGAAGCATGCCTGATAGAAATAATATACAGTTTTTCATATATACAAAACTTATTTTTTACACCAAGGTGTCAGATGCAACTCGCTGTATATGTCCATCGCCCCGGGCGACGGATCATAGAAGGCTCGTCTCATGTGATTCCATTTAACTAAAGTTACCCCGTCTTACCCATTCTCCCTCCTTCATCCAGAAGTTTCCTCCGGCCATCACTCCCCGCAACCGGAAAGTATCGTCGAAAACAGGGAATCGGCATCGTATCCCGGTCTGATCCGGCCTTTGTTTTTCAGTTTCATGTTGTCAGCCGGGTTCGAGGTCACCGGCAGGATCGCCTGCTCTACAGGCAAGCCTGCCTCCCTCACTAATTTCCTCACCTCACCCAGATTCAGATGCAGCGGTGCTTTATAGAAGATCACCTTGCCCGTTTCCGGATCTTTCCGGCTCAGTCCCGCGTTACCGTCGCTGCTGAAGGTCATTTTTCCGATAGGTACACCCATCTCTAATCCGTGCAGGAAGGTCTTATAAGGCTCATCGTACTTTGTACCTCCCGTAGAGATATCTATGCTGCCTCCCATCTTGCCAAACTCGATCGCCTCTTCAAACAACGCCCGGGTACGCCCTACGTGGGTCGGAGAGATATGCGGGATCAGGGTCGGGTATGCGCGGGCAATGCGCAGCAGAAGTTCCATGCGCGACTCCAGTGCCCCGAGGTGGGTGTGCAGTACTCCCCCTTTTCCGGAGGTGAGTCCGCCCAGATGCACCTGGTTGATCAGTCGCAACAGTTCGTGCTCCGTAGGGAACGAACTTCTTTCGTCACTGATCGCTACCTTGCATCCGATCACTTTATCAATGAACAGCATATCCTCCGTCACACTTTTAGTAATGGTTTTCGGCGGCACAGCAAAGTAACTCGTAAGCATATAGGCCCCCAGTCCGTACTGCTCCAGACCCTTGCACTTGGCATAGAGCGTAGTCAGTTCTTTAGTGATCCCATCCGTGCCCAGCATACCCACAACGGTGGTGGTGCCGCAACTGATCAGTTCTTCGGGTTGCACCTCCGGAGTGATGGAAAAATACCCGCTCTTTCCACCGGCACCGATGATGTGCACATGCTGGTCGATGAATCCGGGCGTTACAATCTGCCCTTGCATATCCACCACCGTATGCTCCACACCCGTCAGTCCGATGGGGCTGTCGATAGCCACAATCTTATGGTCACATATCAGTATATCACTTATACCCCGCTTTTCCGGAGCATAGAGATCTGCGTTTTTCAGTATGGTAAGTTTCATATTCAAAGGATAAAGAAGTGATACACCAACATAAATAGCATCGTAGCCGAGAGGGGGATCAGGTTTCTCCGAGCCAGGTCGAAGGAAGAGACCCCGGCTATTTCAGAGATAGCGATAATCACCCCCGCGATCGGTGAGGCGGCGCGTCCCATACTGGACGCGAGCTGCATGGGCAATATCATACTGGCTTCACTCAGTCCTACTTTCGCGGCGATAGAGGGAACCAACGGACCGAAAGAGAAGAAAGAAGCGTTGCCGCTACCCATCAGCATAGAGGCCGCGAAGATCAGCAGCGTCATCAGGATCGCGATACCTACACCCGAGAAGCCCAGGTGCTACGAAGCCATCACCAGCGCGTCGATAAATCCCAAACTGATGAGCCCTTTGGAAAACACTTCGGCAGCTACGATCAGCGTGATCACACTGGCAAACACCTTACCCATACCGTCCCAGAACGTCTTGATAGATGCAAATACCTTCTTCACATCCCGCAGGCGGATCAGTTCGAAGATGATCGCCACTAAGAAAGACATAAACATAGCCGTAGTCGTATCCAGTTCTACAGAGAAACTGAACAGCTGGATGTATTTCGAGAAAATGATCAGCATAATCAACGGCAACACCGGTAGTATAGCATAGATCAGCGGTACATCCACCTTGAAATCCTCTTTGTTCACCGGCTCCTGTTTGGGCACATTGTCTTTTCTGTCGAAATAGCGGTTGGTGAAGTAGTAGAGTACCATCAATAGGATAGTCGGCGGTATGGTCAGCGGCAACTGATTTTCGATAAAATACATCACATTATTCATACCGATCAGCTCGGCAGCCCGCGCCGTATTGGCCGACGCGGGTCCCATATCAAATACCGTACAGGCCGATATCACAGACACCGCGGAGAGTTTGCTCACACCCAGATTCACCAGCACCGGATAGATAGAAGCTACCAGCAACAGCCCCAGTCCTGTAGCCGAGGGAGTACAGATAAAGAGCAACTGTCCGATGGGTATCACCAGCGAAGTGGCCAGATAGGGATATTTACGGATCACCGACAGCGGCTGCATGGAGACATATACCAGCGCGTCACTGGCCTTGATGTGTTTCATATAGGCCACGAATCCGCCGATCGTCATGATCATCAGCCCCACTCCCGCTCCTTTGGAAGCGAAAGTCTCCTGGATCACTTTAAATATATCAAATCCTTTCAGACCGGTAGAAGCGGTCAGCTCAGGAATCTCAAATCCCAGGATCAATGCAAGGGTAAGCATAGCCAGACCGCTGAAAAGCAGTACTGCCTGCGCGTGGTATTTCTTAAACAGCCAGTAGGCCGTCAGTGCAATGAACTGGATCGCAATAATGGTTCCGATATAGATCATAGTGTTTGTCTTTATTCAGATACCACACCATTGGCTGTGGTCAGGTTGTTAAAAATGCTTGCCGGTATCGCAAAAGGAGTTCCCGTATTACCGGTCAGACTCACAGAAGTCAGTTTCGTGTTGTTAGAAAGATCAATGGTCGTCAGTTCATGACTATTCAGACTAAGTGTGGTCAGTTCACTATTCTTAGTCAGATCAATAGTTGTCAATTTGCTGTTTGCCGGAGCCGAGCTACTGCTACTCGCGTTGTAGTTCAATATCTTGAGCTTGGTATTCTGCGTTACATTCAATGTACCGATCCAGTTATTATTCAGGGTCACCTCTTCCAGGTCTTTCAACGCGGTCAGGTCGATAGAAGTAATCTCATTGGAGGTCAGTGTCAGTGAAGTCACCGAGGTAAAGAACTGCAATCCATCCACATCTGTGATCTTGGTACGTGCCGTGGGCACTCCCGCGTTCTCCAGTTCGGTCAGGTAAGCATTGGCTTTGGAAAGAGCCAGTTCACCCGTATAGGCAGCTGCTTTCGCCTTATCAATTTTATACCCACCATCCTCTACCCCGATGATCCCTGTTCCAGCCAGACGATAATCCAGGTATTCGGCAAAAGCCTGGTTGGCGATGGTATAGTTTTCCGGCGCACCCACATCTCCCGGCTCCACTCCTACCGCGGTAGTCAGGTTGTTGTAGATCTCTTCCGGTATAGCGAAGGGGGCTCCGGAGTTGCCCGACAGGTCTACCTCTTTCAACACGGTATTCTGAGACAAATCTATCTCCGTCAGCAGGTGACTACGCAGGGTCAGACTCACCAATTCCCGGTTCTGAGCCAGGTTTATGCTCGTTAGTTTACTGTTTTCCGGGGCTGAGCTGCTACTACTTGCGTTGTAGGTCAACACCTGAAGTCTGGTATTCTGCGTCACATCCAGTTGAGCGATCCAGTTGTTGTTCAGTACCACCTCCTGCAACTCTTTCAACTCGGTCAGGTCGATAGAGGTAATCTCATTGGAGGTCAGCGTCAGTGAAGTCACCGAGGTAAAGAATTGCAGTCCGTCCACATTCGTAATTTTGGTACGTGCCGTAGCTACTCCCGCCTCTTCCAGTTCCGTCAGGTACGCGTTAGCTTTGGAAAGAGCCAGTTCGCCCGTATACGCGGCCGCTTTCGTCTTGTCCACTTTATAGGTATTTCCTTCTGCCACGATAATACCCGTTCCGTCCAGACGGTAGTTGAGGTATTCGGCAAAAGCCTTATCTCCGATCGTATAGTAATCTCCCTGATCCGGAGAGGTCACATCACCCGGTTGCACACCCACCGCGCTGGTGAGGTTGTTGTAAATCGCTTCCGGTATGGTAAAAGGTGCTCCCGAATTGCCCGAAAGGTCTACCTCTTTCAACGCTGTATTCTCAGACAGGTCGATGGTCTCCAGCAGGTGGTTGCGCAGGGTCAGACTCACCAATGCTTTGTTCTGTGTCAGATCGATCTCACTCAGCTTACTCACTTCCGAAGCATTGGCACTCGAACTTCTGTTGTAGCTGAAGGTAGTCAGCTTTGTATTCTGTGTCAGATCCAGTTCCGATACCCAGTTGTTGTTCATCGTCAGGCTTTCCAGATCGGTGAGTCCGGTAATGTCCAGTTCGGTCAGTTCGTTCGAGGTCAACACCAGCGAAGTCGTACCCGGAAAATACTGAATACCATCCAGATCGGTGATCTTTTCCTCAGCAGTGGCCAGCCCCGCCTCTATCAGCCGGTTGATAAATGTCTGGCTTTTGTTCAGATTGATCTCTCCGGAAAAACCTTTCGCTTCATCCATATCTATATAATAGGAAACAACGACTTCACCATCTATAGTAGATACTCTTGAATACACACCGGTGATGTTGTTGTACCGGAGGTATTCGCCGAAAGCCTTATCGGGGATGCTAAACTCACTATCCGAATCTCCCGGCTCCCCTTCGTCGGGAAATGAGACATCATCTGTTGTACATGCGTGGAAAACAAAAAGGGAGGCAAGTATCCCTATCCACCAGTTGGATGTTTTCATGGTCATTAATTTTGGTATTAACTATTTATTAATTTCTTTGATGGCAAATATATCCGCATGAGATAAACAGAAAGGTAAACAGAGCGGTTAATAAACTATTAATTTAGGGTTTTGATACGTTTTTCCTGTAAAAAACACTAAAAATATGTTTTATGTTGTGCAGGCAATAAAGTTTTTGTGAATTCCTGTAGGATGTGAATACTTACTATGAGTAGATATATATAAAGAGGTATATGTATGTTTCATACAGATCCGTCTGTAATTAGCCACACAATCTTATGTAGGCATCCACCTGTAGAGACGCACGGCGTGCGTCTCCGCGATGTACGTCCAATAAAGATGAGATGTACGTCCAATAAAGAGAGGAATCTGATATTCATAGTATCCCAATAGAGGCATGTGTTTTTGTGATAGGTATGTTTTTTCTATTTGAATACGAACTGATATTGTAATGGAATGAAGGCGCACAATCCTGGAAGACATAGAGACATTTGTATGGAGCATTCGTTGTAGAGGCTCACACCATTGGGTGGGATCTGTACTGCGAAGACATACTATATTCTGTTGGACTTGCACCGCGGAGACGCACGCCGTGCGTCTCTACAAGTGGATGCTTACCTAAACATACTTCTCTCTGCAAAGCAACCCCATATACGCTTTTCGGTCCATTCCCCTACGCTTATTGACAAATCACCTTTCTTCGTCAAAAAACACCTGCTGCTCCTACTGCCTACCTTTCCGCTTCCATTTGTCATTTTTCACCCTCTTCTTCTCCGGTTTTTCTTTACTCTGACGCGAATTGACAAATATAAAACGTATATGGACGTTTATTTATAAATCAAACACCCTATTTTTGTGCTACGCATTCAGGCAACCTATTTACAAATCTAAAACCAGGACACATGCTGAAGATTCTTCTCCTATCGGATTTCACCAGTGAGTACAGTCGTCTGCTACTCAGAGGATTTCTTCGATACTCGAAAGAGGTCGGCGGATGGAGTTTCTACAGGATCCCGCTCACAACGGACGACCGCTATGAAAACACAGTCATCAAGATCGCGCAGAAATGGGGAGCCGATGCCATCATCGGGCAGATCTCGGATGTAAATGTACAAAAACTAAAGTCAATAGGTATTCCCATCATATTACAGAATTACACCGACAGGATCAGTGGCATCTCCAACATCACAGGAGATTATTGGGGAACGGGTATCATGGCAGCGAACTACTTCCTGAAAAAGAGGTATAAGCACTTCGCGTTCTATGGCACGCGCACCACCGTCTGGTCCAGAGAGCGCGAAGAAGGGTTCCGGGAAAGGATCACCGAAAGCGGACACCAGATGATCTGCTACAACGAAGATTACAACATCCGCTACGGATCTACCTCGGACCTGTCCCTGCTGAAAGACTGGCTGATGGCCTTGCCCAGGCCCATTGCCCTGTTTGCCTGTGACGGCGCGTTTGCCCTGCGCATCACGGAAGTCTGCTGCCTGCACAACATCCGTGTACCGGAAGATGTAGCCGTACTGGGAGTAGACAACGATGAAATCCTGTGCAACATGTCCGACCCACCCCTCTCTTCCATTGTACTGGATGTGGAGAACGGAGGGTATCAGGCAGCCTGCCACCTGGAACAGATCCTCAGCAACCGAGATCTGCCCCAGTTCAACATTACAATAAACCCCATGCGCATCGAAAGAAGAAAATCCACGGAAGGGTACGCGATAGATGATCCCCTGGTACTCTCGACCCTACGGATGATCGAAGACGAGAACAACCACCAGCTCACCATCACCGAGATACTCACGCAGGTACACGTCTCCCGCCGGGTACTCGAAAAACGTTTCAAAAGCAGGGTAGGCGAATCCATCTACCAGTATATACTCAAACAACGGATCTCCTGGTTCGCGGAAAAACTACTGACCTGTGACAAACCCGTAGCCGAACTCGCCTTTGAACTGGGATACGAAGATTATATCAACCTCTCCAAAGGATTCAAACGCATATACAACATGTCGCCCACACAATACAGAAAACAGTATGCCATTCGCTGACGCAAAACAATGCGCTGGAAAACACAAACAAAACACCGGACAAAAAACTGAAAAAGGACAACCAAATAAATGACACGCTGATTCACACAAACCATTTACACACTCTCCTATAACGGATACGTATTTCCTTATGACACCAGAAAAGAAAAACATACAACCTGCCGGATACCTGATCCCTATGCTCACGTTGGGAACCCTGTTCTTTATCTTCGGGCTCGTTTCGTGGGTCAACGCCATCCTCATCCCCTATTTCAAAGTAGCCTGCGAACTCACTCACACACAGTCCTACTTAGTAGCCCTGGCCTTCTACATCGCCTACCTGGTCATGTCTATCCCGGCATCCAGACTATTGAATAAGGTTGGCTACAAACGGGGCATCCGGATCGGGCTTTGGTTCATGGCAGCAGGCACTCTGTTGTTTGTACCTGCGGCGTATACCCGTACATATGGCATCTTCCTCACCGGGCTCTTCACCATCGGTACGGGACTGGCCATCCTCCAGACCGCGGCCAACCCGTATGTCGTGATCATCGGCCCGATCGAATCGGCAGCCCGCCGCATCAGTATCATGGGACTCTGCAACAAGATCGCGGGCATCCTGGCTCCCCTGCTGTTCGCGGCGGTGATCCTGAAATCGTCAGACTCCGCTTTGTTCGAAATGATCAGGAACAACGCTATGGAAGGAGCAGAGAAAAGCGCGATACTGAACGAACTCATCCGCAGGGTGATTGTCCCCTATACCCTCCTCTCCTCTTTCCTCTTTCTCTTTGGCTGCGCCATCCGGCTGATCCGGCTTCCGGACATCACCGCCGGAAAAGAGGATGAGGATGCCACGCACACAGACCGGGACTCTATCCTGAATTATCCCTATCTCATCCTGGGGGCCGTGGCCATCTTCTTCCACGTGGCGGCACAGGTCATCTCTATCGATACCGTCATCAGTTACGCCGAGATGATGGAACTGGATCTTAACGAAGCCAAGATATTCCCGAGCATCACCATGTCCTGTGCCCTGGTGGGCTATGGCCTGGGCATCCTCCTGATCCCCCGGGTCATCAGTCAGAAGAATATGTTGCGCGTCAGCTCCATCGCAGGTCTGCTACTCTCTCTCTCTCTGTTTTGTTGGTTTCGGGCCACGTACGTCTGTTCGGAATGGATACCGATGCCTCTATCTGGTTTCTCTGCCTGATGGGCGTGCCCAACGCCCTGATCTATGTCGGTATATGGCCGCTGGCCATTCACGATCTGGGACGGTGGACCAGCCGCGGCTCGTCCCTCATGGTCATGGCCTTGTGTGGCAACGCCTTCATGCCGGTGATCTACGGTCTGCTGGCCGACAGCTACAGACTACGCGTAGGATACGTGGTACTCATTCCCTGTTTCATGTACCTGATGTTCTACGCCTTCTACGGGCACAAGATCAACAACTGGTCACAACTATGGAAAGGAATCAGATGATACATATATACAACGGAGAGATCCTCACCCCGAAACGTAACCTGGGTATAGGTACGGTAACGATTGAGGGTAACAAAATAATCGGTATTCAACCGGGAAATACCGGGGCTGATGATTACCTCTCCATAGATGCCCGGGGTGGCTACATTGCTCCCGGATTCATAGACATCCATACACATGGAGCAGGCAATGCCGATTTCATGGACTGTACGGAGGAGGCTTGCCTCACCATTGCCCGCACACACGCCCGCTACGGAACCACCCTGCTCTACCCCACCACACTGGCTTCGGACAACGAAGAACTGTTCCGCTTTCTGGATATATACGACCGCGTGAAACACCAGCAGGAGGGTACGGCGTTCGGAGGACTGCATCTCGAAGGACCCTATTTCAGCTATGCCTTCCGGGGAGCCCAGGACCCGAAGTTCCTCCGCGACCCGCACCCCTCGGAGTATATGGAGATACTGGAACGTTCCCAGGATATTGTCAGATGGAGCCTCGCTCCCGAACTGCCGGGAGCCCTGGAACTGGCCGATGAGCTTTGCCGCCGCGGCATCAAACCCTCCGTCGCGCATACCGACGCTGTCTACGAAGACATTGTCGAAGCCCACAAACATGGCTTCCGCCACATCACGCATTTCTACTCGTGCATGAATGGCATCACCCGCCGCAATGCCTTCCGCTACGCGGGCTGTATCGAAGCGGGATACCTGATAGACGATCTCTGTATCGAACTGATCGCGGACGGCATCCACGTACCCGAACCGCTGATGTGATTAGTAACAAAGATCAAAGGGCCGGACAAGATCGCGCTGGTCACAGACTCCATGAGAGCGGCAGGTATGCCGGAAGGGAAAAGCATCCTGGGCAGCCTCACCCACGGACAGGAGGTGATCGTGGAAGACGGCGTGGCCAAGATGCCCGACCGCCAGGCCTTCGCGGGCAGCGTAGCCACGGCAGACAGACTGGTGCGGAACATGTACCAGGTGGCGGGCCAACCGCTCACGGATGCCGTACGGATGATGACCCTCACTCCCGCTACCCTGATGGGCGTAGACCACCGGAAAGGGAAAATAGCCCCGGGCTACGACGCGGACATAATCATCTTCGATAAGAACATACACGTCAAACATACCTTTGTACAAGGGAAAAAATCTTCTGATAGTAACATGAAACAAATGAAAAAAGACCTCTTAGATATCAGGATCTACGATACCCGCGAACAGATGGGTCTGGCCGCGGCCCAGGATGCCGCGCGATGCATCCACGAACTGCTGGGCACACAGAAAGAGATCAATATCCTTTTTGCCGCGGCTCCCTCGCAGAACGAATTCCTGGCGGCTCTCACCCAGCATCCGATAGACTGGAGCCGGATCCATGCCCTGCACATGGACGAATATATCGGCCTCCGGGAAGAGGACGAGCAACGATTCGGTAACTACCTGAAAAAACAGATCTTTGATAAAGTCAACTTGAAGTCCGTGCACTACCTGTTCCGGGAAAACGCGGCTCCCGAAGAGATCTGCCGGCGCTACAGCAACATACTGGAAAGGTACCCGATCGACATCGTCTTCATGGGCATTGGAGAGAACGGACACATTGCCTTCAACGATCCGCACGTAGCCCTGTTCAACGATCCTGTCCCGGTAAAGATCGTCGATCTGGACGAAACGTGCCGGCAACAGCAGATCAACGACGGATGTTTCCGCACCCTGGAAGAGGTACCCCTGCAAGCCGTTACCCTCACCATCCCCACCCTGATGAAGGCCCGCCGGATCTTCTGCATCGTACCTGCCGCCACCAAAGCCAACGCGGTGGCCGCTACCGTACAGGGAGAGATCACCCCGGAATGCCCTGCCTCTATCCTGCGCACCCACAAAGCCGCGACGCTGTATTGCGACCAGGAGAGTGCGGAACAAATCAAGGGATTTACGATTTACTGATTGACGATTTACGATTGAAGTTAGCTGTTATGTTTGAGTATATACCATATTATAAGCCCGTTCTACGGATGCCCTATCTGCCGCATTCACAATCTGATAATTGTGGAGTAAGGCCCAATAATCCTGTTTTACGGATACTATATTTATCGCATTCACGATCCGATAATTGTGGAGTAAGGTCCAATAATCCTGTAGAGACGCACGGCGTGCGTCTCCGCGATATACGTCCAACCAGGAAACGGAAATCTATATCTGATGATACAAACAGAACTCCTGAAATACATAAAATATACGGAACACACGGATCGCCCCCTTTATATACCCCGGAAATACACATCGCACGACGGGACCTGCACCGCGGAGACGCATTATGTTATGTTGGACCTGCACCGCGGAGACGCACGCCGTGCGTCTCTACAAGTGGATGTTCTCATCAACTGCATTTTAAATCGTATATCGCAAATCTGTAAATCGTACATATATGAAACACCCTAATCCCATAAAAAAATCATTTTACTCTTCTTTGCCTTCTGCACTTCCTGGGCCATATACGCGCAAAACGATCCGGAACACACGTTCCGCGTCAAAGGTTTCTACATAGACTGCCGCACCGAAGTGATGCAAATGTCCGCCATCAAACAATGGGCACTTGAGTTATCGCGCAAAGGCATCAATACGTTGCTGTTCGAATACGAAGCCACCTTCCCCTTCAACCGGCACGCCACGTTGTGCAACGAATATGCCTATACCGAGGCAGAGGTAAAAGACTTAGTCAGCTACTGCGCCGGGCTGGGCATAGACCTGATCCCCTTGCAGAACTGCTTCGGACACTGCGAGTACATCCTCCGGCACGACCGCTACGCACACCTCCGCGAAGACAAAAAAGAGGTATCCCAGGTATGCCCGCTCAGGATAAAGGAAGCCACCCAGGTGTTCGGAGAGATCTTCCGGGAAGTAGCTGCGCTGCACCCTTCGAAGTATTTCCACATCGGGGCCGATGAAACGTACCTGCTGGGCGATTGCGAACACTGCGCCGCCGTAGCTGCCACAGAGGGCAAGTCCAGGCTGTTCGTAGATTATGTGAAAGCCATGTGCGACATCGTACTGGAGATGGGAAAGACACCGATCATCTGGGCAGACATCATCCTCATGCACCCCGAAGCGTTGCAGGAGCTGCCCAAAGAACTGATCTTTATAGATTGGAACTACGGCTGGGAACCGGATCGTTTCGGCAGGTTAGACAACCTCTACGCTACCGGTGCCGAAGTATGGGGAGCACCCTCCATGCGTTCCCACCCCGACAACATCTACCTGACCCAGTGGGAGAAACATTTCAACAACCTGTCCGTATTCGTTCCTTTCGCCCGGGAAAAGAACTACCAGGGCATGATCCAGACCTCCTGGTCTACCAGCGGGATCTACGGGTATCATTTCGACACCAACTGGGAGATCATCCACATGCAACCCGTCCGCAGTGTATATCCTACCTCGGGATTCAATGTACTGGTCGATGCCTATTGCGAAGCCGTAAACACGGATCAACCCTTAGAGAGCCGGGAGTTCTGCCTAAGGTATGCCCAACAGCAGTACGGACTCAATAGCGCGGAAAGTGAGATCTTCCGGGAATACCTCACTCACCCCCAATATCCGATCCTGCAAAATGGCAGGGACGAAAAGGGCACCCCTGTAGCTACCCTGCTGGATGATTGCCTGAAACTGAAGGAAAAATTCGGCAAGCTATCGCCCCAGACCAACCGGGAAGACTTTGAGCACTACAACCTCATGCTGGATCTGCGGATCAACTACCTCGCCTATAAAAAGGTGGAAGCCTTCTACGAATCGGAGCAGTACAACCGCTCCCACGCGCCCGAACTGCTCCGACAACTCAAACACATCATCAACGAATCAGACTAATTAGACAAACGATTTATTCAACTCACCCGGGACTACCTGAAGCCCGGACAACCGGAATACATCAACCGGTTCCGGACCAAAAAGATGAAAGCGCTCTATCAGTGGCTGGCCAACAACCAACCCTGATCGCCTCTCCCGGAAGAGCACACTCCGGGAACAGAGACTCCGCAGAGCAGGTAAACAACGGATGAGGCGGCTATGTACACCCATCGCACCAACAAACAGTAAAAAAAGGGAAATGATCATATGTGTACCTTTTCTGAACAATCGAAGGAGTCCGTCAACCCGCTCTTTCCTATGTTTGCACCAGACAAACAACCGGAGCCCGTCAACCGGGTCCGGACCGGAAAGAGAAAGTCATTCGATCAGCAGGTTGTCAGCAACCTACCCTGATTTCCGGAACAGAAGGCCATGCGCAGGGTCAGCTGCCCGGAAGAATACACTCTGAAAAACATTTATAACTAAATTCTAATAAACATGAGAAAACAAAGAAAAAACTTACCGCCCAAAGTTCCCTTATAGGTAGCGCGCAGGACTTTCTCTTTTGCTCCCTGACGTGTACCGACTCTCAGGAAAAACGAAACACCAGAAGTTTCACAATAGATCTTACTTATTCAGACAGGAAAAACAACAGGAAGTTACATCCGACTTTATACAGAGCCTGCTACAGGTCTTGTACATAGGGAAAAGGATGCAGCCGGGGATGCTATAGCCTGTACGCCGGCACAGAATCCCTACCGCCGCGACGGAATGTATACCGAAGAGGGTAATGGCTGATCAGAAACGGTGTATATCCAATCGTAAATGGGATGACTAACCGTGAATGGGACGACTGACCGTGAATAGTATATGGACAACCGTAAATGATTACCACTAACCGTGAATGGGACGACTGACCGTGAATGGTATATGGACAACCGTAAATGATTACCACTAACCGTGAATGGGACGACTGACCGTGAATGGTATATGGACAACCGTAAATGATTACCTGTAGAGACGCACGGCGTGCGTCTCCGCGATATACGCCCAATAAACATGGGCGATATATCATAATATAGGAACTCCTTACATGAAATACATCCCTGAATTGGACCTGCACCGCGGAGACGCACGCCGTGCGTCTCTACAGGTAATCAAATCCAGAAGAAAGTTCCCGAAGGATGATTCAGATCCCGAAGGAAAAACAACTAAGTAAGATGACAACAGACACACAATAGGCTATTAGAACATATACAACAAAAGAACGCGGGAAAGCAAAAGAGAACGTCTCTTCACCGGAATCGCCCGACAGACACAGGGGACACTCTCCCTCCGGGAGAACAGTCGGCAGGCTCCGGCAAACCAAATGAAGATGGCACCGGGTACATCACCCCGGCGATACCGCCCCCGGAGCAGGCCATCCGATTTCAAGTAACAATACACCTTTATGAAATGTAATAAATGAGTTTATAATGAAAGGACAAAAGCAAACAAATAGGAAACGCATTTCACAGGCCCTCTCCCGCGGGATATGGCTATGTGTACTTGTTTGTGCGGTATCTGTACAGACGGCTTTCGGTCAGAACAGCGTGATGGTAACGGGTACAGTCACAGAGGAATCCGGAGAAACCGTGATCGGCGCCAACGTGATGGTGAAAGACCTGCACACCGGAACCATCACAGACATAGACGGCAACTACAGCATCTCCGTTCCCGAAGACGCTACGCTCGTCTTCTCCAGCGTAGGTATGGAAACCCAGGAGATCCGCGTATCCGGCCGCGCCACCATCAACGTGGTGTTGAAACTGGCCAGCGTAGGTATCGAAGAGGTCGTAGTCACCGCGTTTGCCACACAGAAGAAGGTAAACGTCACGGGTGCCATCTCCACCGTATCAGGCAGAGACATCCTCGCGACCCCCGTAGCCAACATCTCCAACGCCCTGGTGGGTGTAGCACCGGGGGTAAGTGCCGTACAGGCCGGGGGTGAACCCGGACGCAACGAATCCGACATCACCATCCGCGGGGTAGCCACCTACGGAAGCACCGCGCCGCTCATCGTCATCGACGGGGTAGAGCAGGCCGCCGAACAGGCCTTCACCGCTTTCAACGCCCTCGATGCCAACGAGATCTTAGGTATCAGTATCCTGAAAGACGCCTCCTCTACGGCGGTATACGGTATACGCGCGGCCAACGGGGTCATCATCGTTACTACCAAACGCGGAAGCGCGGGAAAGCCCAAAGTAAGCCTCTCTACCAGCTTCGGGGTCACCAAGGCCACCTCCCTGCAAAAGGGACTCTCTTCGTACGACTGGGCCATGTTCCGCAACGAAGGGGTACAAAACGAGATCAACGCTTTCGGCAACAACGCCTTAGCCGCCTACCTCTACAACGAGGACGACCCGTGGAAATTCAAGAACAACCGCGACTTCACCCCGCAGGAGGTAGATGCCATGACGCACCTGACCGCCGCCCAGCGCGAACAGCTCAAAAACAGCCCCGCCCTCTACTACGGCAGCAACGACCTCTACGCCCAGCAGTTCGGCGAGTACGGACCCCAGTGGCAGATGAACGTCAACATCTCCGGAGGTACCGAAAACGTGAAGTACTTCGTTTCCCTCGGATATTTCAGCCAGGAGAGTATCACCAAGGCTGCCAAATACTACGGTGCCGACACAGGGTCCAAGTTCACCCGTTACAACTTCCGGTCCAACATCGACATAGATGTGACCAAAAACACTACCATCTCCGTGAACATGGCCGGACAGTTCGGAACCACGCAGGGACCCGGTGCCGACGGAACAGACCCGTATGACATGAGCAACCGCTACCGGACCATCATGCAATACATCTACGACGGCAATCCCTTCATGGCACCCGGTATCATAGACGGTCACCTCATCAGCGGCATCAGTCGCCCCTCCGGATCGGTACAGGAAGACCTCTACCAGAAGACCGGAAGCACGGTTGGAGACCAGAACGCCGTCTACAACCTGCTCAAATCGGGTACCGGATACCTCTACAACACCCTGTTAGATAATACGATCCGCATCAAACACACCATGCCCTACCTGCTCAAGGGCCTGGGCTTGCAGGCGTCTGTCAACTACCAGGACAATTACAACCGCTACGTCACCGTATTGCCCTCCATCCCCGCGTATACCTTCCGCAGAAACATGGACAACCCCAACGAGATCGACTTCTTCGGCGGTGCCATGAGCGGAGACAGCTTCGAATCCCGGGGATACAGCAACTGGAACAAACTCTATATCGACGCCGGTATCACCTACGAAGGAGCCTTCGGCGGACACAACGTAGGCGCGCTGTTCTTAGGCAAGGCATCCCGCTATACCATACCTACTGAAGATTCACACAACACCCCTTCCGGTATCATGGGACTGGTGGGCCGTGTCACCTACGACTACAAACAGCGTTATATGGCTGAGTTCAACATGGGTTACAACGGTACCGAGCAGTTTGCCAAAGGAAAACGCTTCGGATTTTTCCCCGCCTTCTCTCTGGGATGGGTGCCCACCAACGAAACCTGGTTCCCGGAAAACAGATGGGTCACCTTTGCCAAGATCCGCGCCTCCTACGGAGAGGTAGGCAACGACCAGCTCGGCTACAGCCGCTACCTCTACCTGCCCAATACCTACAACCTGGGTCAGGGAGGATATTACCTGGGGACCTCCGACGGCTCCTCGGCCAACCCTCACTACCAGGGTGCCCTCGAAGGAAACCTCGGTAACCCGGGCGTCACCTGGGAAAAAGCCCGCAAATACGACATCGGGTTCGAAGCCCGCTTCCTGGACGACCGCCTGTCGTTCCTCTTCGACTGGTTCAACGAAGACCGCAACAGCATCCTCACCCGCCTCGGCGTGATACCGGCTACCTACGGGGTGGCCTCTTCCAGCGTGCCCCCGGCCAACGTAGGAAAGACCAACAACAAAGGATACGAAGTGGTACTGGGCTGGAACGACCAGCTCGGAGAAGTGGGTTACCAGATCGAAGGGAACCTTAGCTACGCCCGCAACAAGATCATCTACAAAGCGGAAGCGCCCAACCCCTACGACTGGATGAACGAGACCGGACACAGCATCGGACAGCGTTTCGGGCTCAAGACAGACGGCCTCTACAACACGGAGGAAGAACTCAACTCACGCCCCTACAATACCTTCACCAGCAACCGCACCACCCTGGGAGACATCAAGTATGTAGACCTCAACGGAGACGGCGTCATCGACAACAAAGACATCGCCCCCATCGGCTACCCCAACCGTCCGCAGTACCAGTTTGGTCTGAAGCTGGGATTCAACTACAAGGGATTCGACCTCCGCATGCTCTTCAACGGCACGGCCAAAGGCTCTTTCTATGTGCGCAGGATCTCCATCCCGTTCTACAAAAACGCAGGGAATGCCTTCAAATGGCAGTACGACGGACGCTGGACACCGGAGAAATACGCGGCAGGCGAGAAGATCACCTACCCCCGCGCTACCTTCAACTCAGACATCACCAGCCACAACTTCTTAGATAGTGACTACTGGATGATGCCCAACGATTTCCTCAAGCTCAAGAACATCGAACTCGGGTACACCTTCCCGGCCAGTATGCGCTTCATGAAGGCCACCAAGATGTCTTCATTGCGCCTCTATGCCAACGCCAACAACGTATACGCGTTCATCAACAAGATGAGACACATCGGTATCGATCCGGAGACCAAGGAAACCAGCGACTATTCCTACGTCTACCCCATCACCACCACCCTCATCTTCGGACTCAATATTCAATTCTAAAAAAGGATCATCATGAAAAAGATATGTACTACATTACTCCTTCTCGTTTGCCTCATGGCAAACTACTCCTGCCAGGATTTCTTCCTGCAGAAGCCGGATGTATCGGGAACTGTTGATCTGGACGAGATCTATTCTTCTACCAAGAACGCGGAAGCCGCCCTGTTCCGCTGCTACCGCGATGTGCTCAAACACGGTTGGCCCACCGGTATCGGCTGGGGACACGGTACCCTGGGGCCATATCGGGTGAGGTGAGCAAAGGCTGGAGCTGGCACGCCACCTGGCAGATCTGCGACGCCGGACTCATGCCCAACCCGCATACCAACGCCTTAGACGGATCGGCCGGTGCCGACCACTTCGGTCAGAACTGGGAATACATCCGCGCCTGCTTCATCGTCAAAGAGAACATAGACCGCGTACCCGATATAGACGATACCATGAAGGCGTATGTCAAGGCCGAGGCCACCGCGCTCATCGCCTACCGCTACATGGGTATGTTCTACCGCTACGGAGGAGTACCCATCGTTACACAGTCGTTCCTGCCCGAAGACGACCTGGAGATCCCGCGCGCCTCCTTGCAGGAGACCCTGGACTATACCCTGGAGCTGATGGAAGAGGCACTATTGACGCTGCCCGATTCCTGGGCCAATATCGGCGGGAACGGTGTCTACGTGGGCCGCCTCACCAGAGGAGCCGTACTGGCCATGAAAGCCCGCCTGTTGATGTTCGCGGCGCGCCCGCTCTTCAACTCGGCTACTCCTTACCTCTCTTTCGATGATCCGGCCAACAACAACCTGATCTGCTTTGGCAGTGCCGACCCGACGCGCTGGCAGGCTGCCATCGCCGCCAACGAAGCGGTACTCACCTGGGCCAATGCCAACGGCTACGCGCTCATCAATACCGGAGGCGCGGGTGTCGGACAACCCAACCCCAACGCAGCCGACGACTACGGCACAGCTACCTCCGTGCTCAACAACAAAGAGGTGATCCTGGCCTATAAGCTGAATGAGGGATACAACCAGCTCTCCCGGTACTACAATACCTCGGGCAACTATCCCGACAGCGACAACCGTTCGGACAGCGGACAGTCGGGCATACTCACCAACATCCTCGAGTACTACTACGACCAGAACGGCAACGACATGGACTGGCCCAAGATCGGAGAATCCAGCCCCCGCCCCGCGCAGAACTGGCTCAACAACATCGACAAAGTAGAGGCCCGCTTCCGCATGGACATCTGTGCCATCGGAGTAGGTTCGCTCAGTAACCCTGGTATCAGCACCTGGCAGAACACCGGCTGGGGCAGACGCTTGGTCAACCTGGAGATCAACGACGGCCCATCGTCCAACTCCTTCCCCGAAGCCTCTCAGGTGGGCTACGGCGCCGGACCCTCTACAAAGTTCTACTACAAAGCAGGCTCCCGCCTCTGGTTCGAGCCCCCCTTGTTCCGGCTGGCGGAGACCTACCTCAACCTGGCCGAAGCCTACAACGAGGCGGGCGACCCCACCAACGCTCTCAAAAACCTGAACATGGTGCACAACCGCGCGGGACTGCCGGCCATCACCACCACAGACCAGGAAGAGCTCCGGAAAAGGATCTGGCGCGAGAAAGCACTGGAATACTTCCACGAAAACCATCGCTACTACGATGTCAAGCACTGGAAGCACCCGGAGATCGCCACCAACATCCACGGCGGACAGAAGCGCGAACTACAGTTCCGCGTCACCGCCAACTCCGGATCGGCAGACGCACTGATCGAGTACTGGGACGCCAACGCCTACGTCACCTACTGGCACCCCAAAATGTTCCTGGAGCCCTTCCTGTAGGATGAGGTCAACAAGGCGATCATTATTCAGAACCCGGGATACTAAGGGATTTACGATTGACGGATTTACGATGTACGATTGAAAAACATTCGTTATGCAAAAACCAGGATTACACCAGCATGTAGAGACGCACGGCGTGCGTCTCCGCGATACACGTCCAACAATGGCGTGTGTCCGACCACAGCGTAAATCAATGAATGGCATACATCTGACAGGTGTATATTTTCAAGATGCATACCAGAAATCCCGCATCAGACATTCTATGTGGGATGTACATCGCGGAAACGCACCCATTTAAATTGGACATACCCCGCGGAGACGCACGGCGTGCGTCTCTACAGGTGGATGACAACGTAAATAGTTTACTATAAAAAACAATATTAAACCATGCATAAACAATATATCAAAAGCTTATTCTTCGGAGCCTTGATGGGCCTGATACCGCTGCACGGTATGTCTCAGGAGAATCAGGCGGAAGGCGACAGCCTGCTGCTGTTGCCCGTGACACTGCCCGGGAGTCTGTTCCCGGCCACAGAGATTACCCAGACCGGGGCAGTCTCTACCGTATCGGGAGAGACCCTCTATAAAAATCCCGCGGCAAACACCACCAACACGGTTTCGGGCCGCCTGCCCGGACTGTTCGTGGTACAGGGCGATGGCACCCCGGGAGCCGACGGTGCCGGATGGTACATCCGCGGCGTCGGTACCTATGCCCAGAGCGGATCAGCCAACACCGCCAAATACTACGTAGACGGCTTCGAGGTCAACCGCGAATACCTCAACTACCTCTCCCCGGCCGAGATCGGAAGCATCTCCGTCTTCAAAGACGCTGCTTCCCTCTCCACCTTCGGCATGAAAGGTTCCAACGGGGTAATATGGGTAGAGACCAAACGGGGCGAAGTGGGCAAGATGCGCGTCAACCTGCAGATGCGTTCCGGCATACAACGGGGCATCAACATCAACAAACCGTTGGATTCGTACGAATTTGCCAGCCTCTACAACCAGGCGGTGAGCAACGACAACGGCAAGGTATGGACACCTGCCTACAGCAACGAGCAGCTACAGGCCTATAAGAACGGCACGGGCACCAACGTGAGCTGGTACGACGAGGTACTGAAAAACAACGGATTCTATACCGATGTCGATCTCTCTTTCCGCGGAGGTTCCGAGTTTATCCGCTACAACGTAGTCCTGGGTTATGCCAACCAGCAGGGACTCTTCAACGTATCCAATACCGACGAGACCTCGAACATACGCTTCTCCCGGTACAACGTACGCACCAATTTAGACATCAACCTGCTCAAAAACCTGGAGGTGAGCATCGACGTGGGCGGACGCATCGAAGACAGAGACCGCCCCAACTACGCCACCGGCAGCCTGATGGACGACCTGGCCCGATACCCATCCAACATCTATCCGATCTATGACGAAAAGGTGACAGACGACCTCAGCAACTTCTCCGGTACCACCCTCTACCCCAACAACCCGATGGGATCTATCCGCGGACTGGGATGGAGAAACGACCGCCGGCGCATCTTACAGGGCAACTTCAAGTTCAAAGAGAAATTAGATTTCCTCTTAGACGGACTCTACCTGCAGGAGGCCTTCTCCTTCTACGTAAAGTCAGAAGGCGGATTCAGCAAATCCAGGAACTACGCCCGGTACTTCGACGGAGTGGCACAGACCACAGACCAGACCACCAGCATCGTGGCCAGCAAGCTCAGTGCCGACAACATGGATCAGTGGATACAGGCCGCCTTCACGCTGGGCTATGGCAACCGCTTCGGCCTGCACGACATCAACTCGGCTTTCAACTTCCACATCTCGGACTATAAAGCGGACGGACTCTTCGGATACAAGTACCACTACCTCAACTACAACGGAAAGGTGCACTATGCCTACGACAACCGCTACGTAGCGGAGCTGGGCTTCTCCTACTTCGGAAGCGACGCCTACGCGCCGGGCAACCGGTTCGGGTTCTACCCCGCCGTGTCGGCAGCCTGGGTGGTGAGCAACGAAGCGTTCCTGCGAAACAACAACGTCATCAATACCCTCAAGCTGAGAGCGTCGGTAGGAAAAACCGGAAGTTCCGAGTCGGACGCGACAAATGTCCTGAGCTCCTTCACCTCGGGAGGACGCTACCTCTACCAGCAGTACTATACCTACAGCATGGTGGGCAATCTCTACTTGGGCAACGACGCGCCGTTCAACGGGCAGGGTACCCTCGCGCCGCTGTTTATTGCCAGCGAAGATATATTTGCCGAAAAGAGCATCAAGTACAACGTAGGGGCAGACCTCACGCTGTTCAACAAGCTCAACCTCACCGTAGACGCGTTTATGGACAAACGCAGCAACATCCTTACCCTGGACAACTCCCTGATGAACTACTACGGACGTAACATCCAGTTCAGCAACGTAGGGAAGATGACCAACAAAGGATTTGAAGCCAGCGCCCTGTTCGCGGATCGCGTGGGCACCGTCAACTACTCGCTCTACGGCATGGCGTTCTACGCGAAAAACAAGGTAGACTACATGGCGGAAGTGCCCCCGCGTACGACTACAACGCCAGCACCGGACGCGCCTACGGCACCCGCATCGGTCTGGAGGCCATCGGCTACTACCAGCTGAGCGACTTCAACGCGGATGGTTCGCTGAAAGAGGGCATCCCTGAGCCGATGTTCGGCACCGTGCAGCCGGGAGACATCCGCTACAGAGACCTCAACAACGACCACTACATCGACGAGACAGACGTGACCGAAATCGGCCGCCCTGCCTACCCCAGATGGTCGTACAGCTTCGGCGGAGACGTAGCCTGGAAAGGGTTCGACTTCTCT
>Ga0192241_10372_pt1 | contig 22854 bp, 15 predicted proteins | sample Koala_Koa27_I3_FD_131239 | JGI IMG/M metagenome (GOLD analysis project Ga0192241, IMG submission 131239) | Enriched cells from koala feces incubated with labeled cellulose particles, San Francisco Zoo, California, United States - Koala_Koa2-7_I3 ... | reverse complement strand
AAGTCCGGCAACTGTCAGATAGTTGCCACGGGACTCCTTCATGGTTCCCATCTCTTCGCCCAGCGATTTAGGAGTGTCGAAAGAGAAAATCTCTTTATCACGTCCGTGCAAGAAATAATGAGTAAATCCACGACTAAAACTCTTGTCGAGTTGTGGTTTAAATTCGAAACGACACGTACCCGAAGAAGCACGTACATATTCCGGACGACGGGCAAAGATTGCATCCAGCTTCTGACGATAAGCGGCCGTTACATTCTTCACATAAGATACGTCTTTCAGTCGTCCCTCTATTTTGAATGAAGAAGCTCCGGCATCCAGTAGTTGTTCCAGTTCGTCGCTTTGATTCATATCTTTCAGGGAAAGCAGATGTTTGTCTTTAACAATCACTTTCCCGTCCGCATCTACCAGACTAAAAGGTAGACGGCAGAATTGTGCACACTCTCCACGATTGGCACTACGACCGAAACAGGCCTGACTGACATAACATTGCCCGCTATAGCTGACACAAAGCGCCCCATGTACAAATACTTCTAAAGGTACTTCCGGACAGCTTTCATGAATCTTCTTTATTTCACGCAACGATAACTCCCGCGCCAACACCACTTGACGGAAACCTGCTTCCCAAAGGAATTTCACTTTTTCCGGCGTACGGTTGTCCATTTGCGTACTGGCATGAAGCGGTATCGGAGGAAGGTTCAGTTTCGTGATTCCCATATCCTGTACAATCAGTGCATCGACACCAATCCGATAAAGTGCATGAATCATCTCCTCCGTCTCTTTCAACTCTTCTTCTTTCAGGATCGTATTGACCGTGACATAAATACGTGCATTATACAAATGAGCATGCTGCACCAATGCTTCAATATCTTCCAATGAATTCACAGCTGCCGCACGGGCACCGAATTTCGGAGCACCGATATATACAGCATCTGCACCATGGTTGATAGCCTCAATACCACATTCCAGGTTTTTCGCCGGAGCGAGAAGTTCTATTTTACGCTGCTTTATCATTTAATATCATTGATGTTGTAAGGTGTTTCCTGATAAACAAAGTAGTTCAACCAATTGGAGAACAACAAATTGGCATGGGCGCGCCAACGTACCAACGGGCCTTTTTCAGGATCATCGTCTATATAATAATTGCGGGGGATCTCTATCGGCAGGCCTTTATCCAAATCACGGCGGTATTCCGCATCCAGTGTCAGCGGAGAATATTCAGAGTGTCCCGTGACAAAGAACTCACGTCCGCCCCGTGCCATTGCCATATAGACACCGGCTTCTTTCGATTCGGAAAGCAACGTCAGTTCCGGAACTTTCAGAATGTCTTCCCTGCGCACTTCCGTATGACGGCTATGCGGCACATAGAAACAATCGTCAAAACCACGGAAGATGGAATGGAAAGGTTCCAGTACGCGATGTTCAAAGATGCCGAACATCTTCTTTTCCAACGGGTATTTTGGAACTCCATAATGATGATACAATCCGGCCTGTGCAGCCCAACATATATATAAGGTAGAAGTGACGTGCGTGCGTGCCCAATCAAAGATTTCCGTAATTTCATCCCAATAGGTCACCTCCTCGAAGTCCATCTGTTCTACAGGGGCTCCGGTGATAATCATACCATCATACTTCTCATGACGCATCTGGTCGAAATCCGTATAGAACGTTTTCATGTGTTCTATCGGCGTATTCTTCGACGTGTGGCTCTTGATCTTCATAAACGAAATCTCCACCTGAAGAGGGGTATTCGAAAGTAAGCGCACCAAGTCTGTTTCCGTTGTAATCTTCAACGGCATCAGGTTCAGAATCACAATCCGTAGCGGACGAATATCCTGCTGCGTAGCGCGGGAAGTGTCGATCACGAAAATATTTTCTTCCTTCAAAAGCTCTATCGCAGGTAGTTTATCGGGTAAATTTAAAGGCATAATCGCTATATATTAGTAATTTGAATGCAAAAATACGAAAAATATAGCAGATAATAGGGAGGTTGCTTATTTAGAAGACGTACAAATTAAGTCAATTTAATCATAGAAGCATAACAACTAATCAATAAAAGCCTTATTTTTGCCGAAGAAATTAGTACTAATAATTTAAATCTTAGAAAAATGGCTTACGTAATTAGTGACGATTGTATTGCTTGCGGTACTTGTATTGACGAGTGTCCGGTAGAAGCTATCTCTGAAGGTGATATCTATTCTATCAACCCAGATGTATGTACTGACTGTGGTACTTGCGCAGACGTTTGTCCGTCTGAAGCAATTCACCCGGCTGAATAATACAAGCTACAAAAAATGTACAGGCTGCTTTCTACGGAAGGCAGCCTTTTTTTTCACCACAGAGGACGCAGAGGACACAGAGTAAAATAGTTTGGGGATGTGTCACAACTCTCCTTTTAGTGAAATCCCCCTTGCTACAAAGCATTTGTGGCAAGGGGGATTTCTAATTTATATGGGTGATGACACATCCTTTCATTGTTTCTTCTCTGTGTCCTCTGAGTCCTCTGTGGTGAACTCTTATTTCAATTTAGCTAATGCTTCCTTGATACGACGGATAGCCTCTACGATATTTTCATCGCTTGTAGCATAACTCATGCGGATACATTCAGGAGCACCAAAAGAAGCACCACCTACACAAGCCACGTGAGCTTCTTCCAGCAAGTACATTGCCAAATCATCAGAATCTGCAATCTTACGTTCGCCGTTGCTCTTTCCAAAGAAAGCATCACATTTCGGGAACAAGTAGAAAGCGCCCTGCGGAACGTTTACTTCAAATCCCGGAACTTCCTTAGCCAATTTCACAATCAGGTCACGACGGCGTTCGAATGCTTTCTGCATCTCTTTTACCGGTTCCTGTGTTCCTGTATATGCAACTTCAGCAGCTTTTTGAGAAACGGAACAAGGACCTGAAGTGTACTGACCTTGCAATTTGTTGCACGCTTTTACAATCCATTCCGGACCGGCAATAAAACCGATTCTCCATCCTGTCATAGCGTAAGCTTTGGAAACACCGTTTACAATCACTGTACGTTCCTTCATTTCAGGGAATTGAGCGATACTTTGATGTGCGCCGATGTAATTGATATGTTCGTAAATCTCGTCAGCGATTACGATCACCTGTGGATGTTTAGCCAATACAGCAGACAGTCCGGCCAATTCTTCTTTTGTATATACCGAACCTGTCGGGTTGGACGGAGAACAAAGAATCAAAGCTTTCGTTTTCGGAGTAATAGCAGCTTCCAGCTGTTCCGGAGTAATCTTGAAATCTTGTTCGATACCTGCCGAAACGATTACAGGAGTACCTTCTGCCATTTTCACCATTTCCGGGTAGCTTACCCAGTAAGGAGCCGGAACGATTACTTCGTCACCCGGATTTACCAATACAAGGATTGTATTACAAACAGATTGTTTTGCACCATTTGCACATGAAATCTGGGCGGCTGTATATTCAAGACCGTTTTCTTTTTTCAGTTTCTCAACAATAGCATTGCGCAAAGCCGGATAGCCCGGTACCGGAGAGTAACGGGAAAAGTTATCATCTATGGCTTTTTTCGCAGCTTCTTTGATGTGGTCAGGAGTATTAAAATCAGGTTCTCCTACACTTAAGTTAATAACATCAACACCCTGTGCCTTGAGCTCGTTACTCTTTTGAGACATGGCAAGCGTCGCCGACGGCGACAAGCTGTTCAAACGATCTGATAATTGATTCATTTTGTATCTATTTTATTGTTGTTGAGTGAAAATCGTTGCAAAATAAACGATAATATTTGATATATGGAAACAAATTGGCAATTTACTTATTAAAATGTAAAGTATGGCCCATTCTTTCTTTCTTCGTTCTCAAGTATCGCTCATTATACGGATTAGGAACTGTTTCAACAGGTACATTTTCTACAATCTCCAATCCATAGGCTTCCAAACCAACACGTTTTACCGGATTGTTTGTCAAAAGTCTCATTTTGTGTACGCCCAGTTCACGAAGAATCTGTGCACCTACTCCATAATCACGTTCGTCGGCAAGGTGTCCCAGACAAATATTTGCGTCAACGGTGTCCATTCCGTCTTCCTGAAGTTTATATGCTTTCATCTTTTCCATCAGACCGATGCCGCGTCCTTCCTGATTGAGGTAAACCACCACACCTTTTCCTTCTTTTTCGATCATTTCCATCGCTTTATGCAACTGTTCGCCACAGTCACAGCGCTGCGAACCAAGGATATCTCCTGTAGCACAAGATGAATGGACACGCACCAGGATAGGCTCGTCTTCACTCCATGTACCTTTAAATATAGCCATATGCTCCAATCCGTTTGATTTCTGGCGGAAAGGTATCAGACGGAACTTTCCGTATTCGGTAGGCATATTTACTTCCACTCCTTTTTCTACAATGGATTCCTGTTTCAAACGATAAACAATCAGGTCATGAATAGAAATCAGTTTCAGTCCGTGTTCATCTGCCATCTGGCGGAGTTCGGGCAAACGTGCCATTGTTCCATCTTCGCTCATGATTTCCATCAAAGCACCTGCCGGGTAAAGTCCTGCCAGACGAGCCATGTCAATCGTAGCTTCCGTATGTCCGGCGCGGCGAAGCACTCCTTTTTCTTGTGCATATAACGGATTGATGTGTCCGGGACGACCGAAGGTTGCCGGTGTAGAAGCAGGATCGGCCAACGCCTGAATAGTAGCGGCACGGTCGGAAGCAGAAACACCTGTTGTACAGCCTTCCAGTTTGTCAATGGTAACCGTAAAAGGAGTTCCCAACACGGAAGTATTGTCACTTACCTGATGCGGCAAATCCAACTCCTTGCAACGAGACACCGTGACAGGCGCACAAAGCACCCCACGCGCATGTTTCAACATGAAATTCACTTTCTCGGGAGTTATCTTTTCAGCTGCAATAATCAAGTCGCCTTCATTTTCGCGGTCTTCATCATCCACTACTATGACAAACTTGCCTTCTTTGAAGTCGGCAATCGCATCTTCTATTCTATCCATTTTAATAGTCTCTTTCATAACACTTATTTATTGATTTTCTGTATGATGAATTGAATTTGTTCATTGTTCTTTATAATCCGTTCCATATCCTTAGCCAGACGAACGCGGAACGCCCAGATGCGGAAATAGAAAAATAAACCGATAGGGAAAATGACTCCGGCTACCAAATTCAACCAATATATATGGAACGGGCGCACATGAGCAGAAACGGAAATAACCGGATAATTGTTTAATGCACCAATCAAAGTGGCAGATTTCGTATTGGACATTTCTTCAACCAACGCTTCCAGCTTTTCATTGATAGCTATTACCTCATTATCATCTTCGCTTGACATCCATAATTTGAAATAGTTCGGCGCTTTTTCCAATCGTTTCTCGGCAGCATACGCCCTACACTCTGCAGTGAGTTGTTCCAAATCACCGGTCAAACGCGTGTAATCAGGATCATGGATAATCACTTCTTTCTTAAATATATGACGTACACTACGAATTCCCGCAATCTTTTTGAACCAGTTAATATAAGCATCTGCATTAAGCACCACAGAATCCTTATTCGATTTATAGGTAAGGAAAACTCCTAACGGGGCAAGGACCGCACTACTTGTCCACATTCCCATCCATACTATCCACCTACCGTCACGGGCCATTTTATATCCTGTATTATCAATGATATAGTAAATGATAAATACCAACACAGATACAATTACCGGCATTCCGAGACCTCCTTTGCGGATAATTCCGCCCAATGGAGCTCCGATAAAGAAGAACAGCAGACAAGAGAGTGAAATCGTTATCTTCTTATGCCATTCGGTCTTATGCTTACGAATATTATAATCATTGTTCTCCATCGTGAATTTCTTGAACCCAAGATCGTTGGCCACGTTCTCCGCACGACTGACAGCAGAAGAAATCACCTTCTGTTTCTGCGTTAAAGAGGCTACTTCGTAAAGACTGTCTACATTATATTCATGAATATCCGCCTTTTCTATTTTGATCGTATCTTCCTTTGTCAATCCATAAGAAGGACGGAAGTTTCCTTCTGCCACTTCCCTGTAATACTGTCGCCCGATACTGTCGCCCACTACCGTCATTGAATCTATGGAACTCTGCAACTGTGCCATATCCTTAGCACTGGACTGCTTACCCATGATCTCACCGTCAACCATATTGAAATCGGAATTAAACTCAATAATGGTATGTTTTTCCCGGAATTCCTCGCGTCGATAAGGTACATTCTCCGATTTCATACTTTGTGCCCTCAAATTCTCAAATAAATCTCCGCTATACAAATGTAACCAAAGATGCTGCTTATCCGCTGTCATCTCTAAACGTCCGGAATCAGCATATATAATACGTGCTTTCTCAAACCCATCTTTCATGCTATAAATCAACACATCATATAGCATACCGGTCTTCCGGTTCTTCTTAGCTACCTTTAAATTATAATCCTTTATTTCAGAATAGAAAACTCCTTCCGGAATATCCAACTCCGGAGATTTCTGTTTCATCGAAAGAATCAGGGTTCCCAGCTTAGCCTGAGCGATAGGACCAACTACATTTTGGAAATAAAATGAGACACCGACAAGTCCGCAAACAAAGAAAGCGAGCGGACGCATGATTTTAAGTAGAGAAATACCCGCAGCTTTCATTGCAAGTAATTCATAACGCTCGCCAAAGTTACCGAAAGTAATCAAAGAAGCCAGTAACACTGCTAATGGCAACGATACTGGCACTAATGTTAATGCGGAATAAAAGAAGAATTGAGCCATAACGCTCATCTCCAACCCTTTTCCGACCAATTCGTCTACATATCTCCACAGGAACTGCATCATGAATATGAACAGACAGATGAAGAATGTACCAATAAAGAGCATCAAAAAACTCTTTACGATGAATATATCTAATTTCTTTATGCGTAGCATCTTAATAGGTTCGTGCAATTAGGATGCAAAATTAGCACAAAAAAAGGAGCATCGAAAATTTTTAGTTGAAAGTTAACTAAAAACCACAAGTTCTTCTTAATTTAGCTACTTGTGACTCCCACAATTCTTTCATATCGCCTACTTCATCCGGCTCTGCGAAATCGGTAATTTCCAACACATAGTCACTAGTCAGCTCATTATAAGTCATCTTGATTTCAAAATAATCGCGTTCGTTTTCATCATCCAGCCAACGGAAGCGGATAAAAGAGAAAGAACGGATGGCAATAATCTCTGCTTTCCTCTGTTCTGTCTTGCCCCAATGAAACTCTACTATTTTATCGTCAGAAATAACTTTGTCTGCAAACCAGTCCTCCAACCCGGTCGGTGTACTAATAGCTCCCCAAAGAATATTTTTAGACGTTGCATTCAACAAATACTCCAAATGAATCTTTTCCTTTTTCATAGCAATTTCGAATTGTTTTTACGTGTGCCAAGATAAATACTTTTTTCTAAATACATCGCATAAATCAGACACTTTATTATTTATTCTTTCATTATCAAGCCCCAAACTCCCTATTCATAGGGAAAATAAAGAGCTTTCTTAAAGAAAAAACACAAAAAAGTTATGAATTGTTTTGGAGATTATAAAAAATCATCTATCTTTGCACCCGCAATCGAGAAACGATGGCGGGATAGCTCAGCTGGTTAGAGCGCATGATTCATAATCATGAGATCCCCGGTTCAATCCCGGGTCCCGCTACTTGATAAGAATAAGGCATTTGGGAGGCTTCCACTTCTGGGTGCCTTTTTCTTTTTTAGCTCAATTGGTACAGGTGACGCTAATTAACGACCCTATATATTTAATTAGAAACATCAAATCCCTTTTCCATATCTATTGGATTCCACATAAAGTCAAACTCATCGTATTTGATCACATCACTCTTTCTCAATTGACTATCAATCTTTTCGTTTTTAGTGTTTCTTTGCAAGGTACATCTGTAAGATATTTTACTTATCTTTTTTAGCATATTTTTCATCTCCGCCGATTCAGGAGTGTTCTCTTTATCAATAATGACACATTCATTCAGTACAGTTTTCTTCCCTCCATGAATAAAACTGGGAATACCCTCTATCTTACATCGCTTAAAACATTTGATCCCACTTCCTATGCAATAAAGCACATTCTTTTTCCCTTTAAAAAAGCAATCTTCAAATTTTACATTATCGCCAGCAATAAAGCAAGTTATTGCCGAGATATCAGATTGTGAGTCATTGTGAAACGTCACATTCTCAACACAAAAACCTGGAGCAAATACATAACAGATAGCAGTGCCCCAATTAATCTCCCTTACATTCCAACAATCATTTCTTTCAGTATGATTACTATGAGAAATAACTACGTCTGACTGTCCCAATAAACTGACATTAACCTTTGATGTTGGAACAATAAGTTTTTCATCATAAATCCCCGGCCGTATCAATATATTTGTACGTTTATCCAAACGGAAATCAGGAACAGAATTTATAGCCTCTTGAAGAGTAAAAAAATCCCCACTTCCATCTTTTGCTACCACAAAATCATAATACCGTACATATTTACCCAATGCCGGAACCTCTCTCGCAATTGCATCTATAAGCAACTTCGCTATTATACGAGCACCATAAACCGACAAATGGGTATTATCCTGCCGGCCTTGCGGGCAGGCAACAATAGTATTTGGCTCTATCCACATATACAATTCCTTACTCTTTTCCGGCCCCATACTACTTATCAAATCATGTGTAATTCGATTTGCATCGACAAACGGCACTTTCATTTCATGTGCGACATTACGAGGTGACTCTAAATAAGCACCATGAGTATCAAATAAAATATTTCCTTCAACTACAGACTCTTTATTATCAGGAATTTTACGAACATCTCTAACAAAAGAAGAGTCCATTTGTGATACAAAATTTCGTCGTACAATAGCATTTAACAATATAGGAGTTGCCCCACGAGCCCTCGTATCACGTACAAAACGACGCAAATTTTCGTCAAATGTCGTTCCCGGTTCTGTATGCCGCGCTCTATCCGCTTTCTCATCATTATGTCCAAACTGTATAATAACATAATCTCCTGGCGACAAACGCTTCAGAACCTCATCCCAATGTCCCTCTGATATAAAACTTTTACTACTTCTTCCATTGCGTGCATGATTTTCCACATAAACTTCCTCTGTGAAAAAGCCTCCTAACATATGCCCCCATCCTCTCTCTTGATTTCCACCAATCAGCGGCTTATTGGACATAGTAGAATCACCAACCATGAAGACTGTTATCACTTTTTTTCTGTTGTAAATGAAGATAAAATTAATACTATCAACATCACAAATATTTTATTCTTTATATTCATTTTATCCATTTTTATTTAACCAATATTTCATTCCAATATTTGCTAATATATTCTTTATTTATATCCACGGCAATTAATACTCTGTCACTATCCCTTGCATAACTAGTATCACTATAAAAACGAGTAATTTTACTATCATATTCTCCCACATATTTTAAGCTACCATTTTTCGGAGAATACCACCATACATTTTTCTTCTCTCCACTAATCTTGTCCAAATCTATTTCCATAGGACATCCCGTATGATTATATACCAACAGATAATCTTCCCCCCCGGGTAGCTATTACACGATCATAACGTTCCCCATTTTGACCTGAAATTATAGTCTGGTCAGGAATACGTTCAAAATAAGGAAATGCAAGAATCAGATTTTTCAAATACTGCATTTGATTAAAGCCCGCATCCTCCAACGCGTGCCACCAAGCCCTATTCGCTCCATAAGAAGGAACTAGCCCCGGACGATAAAACTGCATAATATTATTATTTCCATAAGTATGCCCGCAAGCCCCCGCAAAAACAGACCAATAAGCATATCGACGCACGTCAGTAGCCGTCCAACGAGGCTCTCGTATATCATGTAACCCTTGCGGAATGTCTTCATAACTCGGTTCAGCATCAAGTACGGGTTTTAATGGTTTTTGAGACAAGCTATATTCCACAAAGCGCCAGTTATCTTCCTCCGTATTATCTTGAATTGTATAATCCCCATCCCCTTTACGTTGCCCATAACGGCGATGTCCACTCTGAAACATATTAAAGTCCAGCCAATCAGCATTGTTGAACCATGTAGTCGAAACGGTACGCCCAAATGGATGAAATGTCATTAAATGATTCCTGTCAATTGATTTAATAGCATGTGCCAAGGTTTCCCAAACTTCAGTTTTTATATCTCCACGTATATCTCCTCCAATTATCCAAACTATATTAGGAGCATTTTTATACCGTTCAGCTAAAAACTTACCATAGGATTTAGCTTGTTCTACATTCATAAGCCCTCCTTTTACCAGCCCACCCCAAATGCAAACCAACCCAACATAGATACCATTTTCCTCTGCTATTTTAATTATATAGTCCATATGCTCCCAATATCCATATTCATTAGAATGATCTGCCTTGTTACAAACAAATCCGTCTACCATAGAATACTTCCCATACACATTCATGGCAGGCACAGCATTTATTGTTTGTACTTGCACTACATTATATCCAGCCTGTTTGCATTTCTGTAGATAAAAACGAACCTCATCACGATTTAAACGTTCCGGCATCAACCATCCCGTTTCTCCCAACCAAAAAAAAGGTACTCCATTCTCATGCCTCAAATATCTGCCTTCATCGGAGACTATTAACTTTCCATTACTCCAAGGCAGATCAACATTAAACTTTGCTTGTATTGGTAATAGAAGAATTCCTAATGAGTAAATTATAAGTAGAATCTTTTTCATTATGCATTTATTTCTCACTGTTGTCTATAATTTGTAACCTGTTTCTATTAAGAATAACAACTTTTCTCACAATGCAGTTTCAATCTTTATTCCCCACATTCTCACCATTTATAAATAAATTATGAAACCTAACATTGGAAGCACCTTTGATATCATATTTTCGTTCTACATTATTAAACCGACAGTTAGAAAGTTGTATGTTATTTATATTCAAAGTATCTCTTAAACCTATAATCAGTATTCCATAGCGGCTCCTATCACATTGAACATTATCTAAAAAGACATTTTTTACTGAAGGAGGGAAATCTCGACTACAAATTTCATCATGCTGATAATCCAAATTGATTTTTAACACAGCTTCCTTACATTGACCAACCTTAATATTTCGCACATAAATACCGTCTATCACACCACCACGGCAACTATTCGTTTTAACACGAATAACACGCTCTAATTCAGGACTATCCATTTTGCAGTTCTCTACAAAAAGATTCTTAAACCCTCCGGAAATCTCACTTCCAACTACGACTCCACCATGCCCATTTTTCATTGTGCAATTTTTAATCACAATATTTTCACTTGGAATATTCCACTTACGTCCATCAACATTACGCCCAGACTTAATTGCAATACAATCATCACCTGTATCAAAATAACAATCATCTATCAGAACATTATAACATGACTCCGGATCGCATCCGTCACCATTAGGTCCTAAACTTTTAATATGTACTCCACGTACAATAAGATTCTTGCAAAACACAGGATGTATCACCCAGAAAGGCGAATTTTGAAGTCTGACTCCCTCAATCAACACTAAATTACAAGAGTAAAAATTAATCAATTGCGGTCTTAATCCATCTTCTAAAGAAAATATACGTTCTGCCACAGGAACAGCTCCTTCTGAATACATTTGCAGTCTATCACGGCTTCCACTTTTTTGTGAAGGAATGCCCGGTTTCCAACCAAACTTCGGATTACCATTCCATGGCCACCAATTATCATTGGAGCCCTGTCCGTCAATAGTTCCATAGCCAGTAATCGCAATATTAGTTTCTCCATAAGCATATATCATTGGGCGAGTTGTATAACAATCAATCCCCTCCCAGCGTGTTAATACTGGAGGAAAATAAAGTTCCTGCCGTGTTGAGAATTTCACAACTGCACCTCTCTCTAAATGGAAATTCACATTACTTTTAAGAGTAATTGGACCTGTCAAAAAATTCCCCTTTTGGTACAATTACGACACCACCCCCATTTTGATTACAAGCAATAATAGCATTATTAATTGCTTCAGAAGCTAATTCAGTGGAGTTTGGCACAGCTCCAAAATCTAAAATATTATATTCTCTATTTGGAAAGGAAGTTTTCTTTATACTCTTGATTATCTTATTAGCCATCCCCCAATTTGAAGTCGCGGCATTTATAGTATTACTACAACTTATCACAAAAAGTGCAATTAATATACTTACGTTCTTCATTTTCTTATTTATTTAATTCAATACAGCCCATTATAAAAGGTCCAATAGCTTTCGGATCATTATCACGAACCGGCTCATTTATATAATATTGAAAACTGCCATCACGATAAGGATTTCCTCCTAAACCAGCAACCATGCAACACTGAGTAATATTAACCGTTCCATCGGCATCAATACGAATCAGTTTCTTCATTATGCCATCATAAGCATCGACGGCAATCTTCATATATTTTTTAGCAAGGTACCCTTTGTTTACAGCTTTGGCTATAGAATACATAAACATAGCAGTAGCCGAAGCTTCCTCATAATTACCTTCACGATCTCCTAGATTTACTATCTGATACCAAAGTCCATCATGCTGATATTTAGACAGAGAATCGGCCAGCCCTTCCACCATAAAAAGTAGATTTTCACGTAATGGGTGATTCTGGGGAACAAAATCCAAAACATCAACCAAAGCCATAAACCACCATCCGATGCTACGCCCCCAAAAATGATAAGATAATCCAGTTTCAGGATCACACCACTTTTGTATTTTCTTTTCATCCCAAGCGTGAAAATACAATCCAGTAATAGAATCATGCATAAAATTCTCTACTATAACAAATTGCATAATTACATCATTTAACAGTTCGGGTTTATTATTAACAACCGCGTACTGTGCCAAATAAGGAGAACCCATATACAAACCATCAAGCCACATTTGCCAAGGATATATCTCCTTATGCCAAAAACCACCTAATGAGTTACGTGGATGACTCAGCATAGTATTATAAAGCATATCCATTGCCTTTTTGTACTTGGGGTTATTTGTTTGCTCATACACATCAAACAATATTTTACCTGCATTAATCATATCAATATTATGCCTACCATTGATATAATCATAATTCATGATCTTTCCCTCATCATTTATCATCATGTCGGCATATTGCTCCACATATTGATAGTATTTTTTATTATTAGCCTGTTTCCATGCTTTAAGCATAGCAAGCGTCACAACACCATGACAATATCCGAAAACAGGACGTTTTACACTATCTATCCGCCATGCTTCCGGAAAACGTTTCATTTCAGAATCAGCCATTCGCAAATACATTTTTTCTTGTGCAATGGCTCCATTTCCCACAAATACCATCAACAAAATCAGTACAAATACTTGGTATAAAACACCCTTCATCTTCATAATAAATACAGATTATAGATTAATAAATACAAATAAACATCTATATAGCGTGCCACAATCTTACTCTACTTACCATTCACTCTACTTTGTACGATAGCTTTCATATCTTCATTCAGAAATGGAGTCCAATTTTCCTTTCACCCCATTCCAACAAAGCATATTCGTCAACTTAACACTATCTCCGACTATTCTCAAGTAGAAAAGTATGGTTTCGAGACTCTTACAAAACAAGATTTATACGAAGGCAAGCTCACTTCTTTCATAAAGAGAACCATCAACCCAGCCCCCAATCACCTAACCCTTTCATCATAGTATTCTTACTAACATATTCTAACACATATTCCATCACCAGTATAGAGATAGTAATCATAGCTACTTATGAACCAAAACACAATCTATAATGGACTACATTCAGAGTTATAAAACAAACCCTACAAATAACGACAATCGTTTTCGCTTTTTATACAAACAACATTTTCGGACAGGTATTTATCATTCTTTACTAGTTATTTTCATGAGCCATTCCGGGTATGCGTCAAGCACTTTATCGGGTGCAGAATCATACCATGTATATCCTCCACGACGTTCTTTACCAATCTCATTTAGATTATCTTTCTTTACTCCGTCACGATCACAAACAAAAGGTTTTTCTGTTTCCAAATCGTAAAATCTGCCCCACACCCTTTCACCTTTAGATGGAACAAGCCTAGCATTTCTTTCTCCTTGCTCATCACGGTATCGTTCAAATTTCATGTCAACAATTTTATGCTCATCAAACCATTTGACCGCTCCCTTTATCGAAGCAATAATTTCAGGTGAAGGATTAGGTATTTTCATCAAAAGTAATACAATTCCTACAGATTCGGCTCCACTGAAAGATGGCAATTCATAGGCACGTGCTTTAGCAGGCTTAAGAGTCTGCTCATCATGTTGCGCACACCAAACTGTAGGCAATCCATTCACTTGGATCTGTGTTTTCAAAATACATTCTACCCCCTTGTCGAAAGCCTGTCTTGCTCGTTTTTTTATTTTTTCCTCTAGCTCAAGAGGGCTCAAGGAAGGAGCATCCTCATAAATATCTTTTAAAAGATTCATTATATTCACATAAGCACCATCATTGTAGGTTATATGACCTGAATAAGCTACACTTTTTCCTTTTCGAACAGGACAAAACTGTGGCCAACCACCATTATCATATTGCGCATATAATATGTAATTAAAGGCCTTAAGAAAAGAGTTGCGATACTTTTCTTCTTTTCTATGAGTATAAATTTTGGCTAAAAAACGCATTTCCATTATCGTTGCTTCATTATCAAATGTAGCTCCAATTCCTGATGTTCGTATTTTACTCATCTCTTCACTATTAACATTCGTGTGAAAATTTGTATTTTTAGGCCACCCACCTATTTCTGTTTGATAAAGCAAGACTTTATCTGCAATATGCTTCGCTTGTTCTGTACCGTACCAAGTCTCTGGCATACTACAAGCAACTTTGCGCCATGATAATCCATCCAAATTCTGTTGTGCATTCAATATGACAAAGCATAAACACAACCCAACAGTTATTAATAGCTCCTTTTTCATTTTACATCTATAATTACTCGTCCATATCTTGTTAACGCAGGAGTTCCATTGTCAGTAACAGCTACGATTATATGTATTGTCCCCAACCTTTCACTCTTTGGCACCACAAACCAAGCTTTACCCTTATCCGAATCTTCTATCTCAAGAGGATTGCCTGTACGTGCTGCTGCAATATTGAAAGTGCCTACTTCTGGATAATAAAACCAATGATAAGACAATTTATCACCATCAGGATCAACACTTTTCTCTGCATTCAATTCTATGCGATCTCCTATTTTAGCTATTATCTCTTTGGGACAAGTCATACGAACAATAGGAGGATGGTTAGCATTTTTGTAATCTTTGATCGTCCAATCCATACGGGCTGAGAAGTCATTCTGAAAAGCTTCTCTCCAGCGCCATATAGTAGCCTTGTTACTAGTATGCCAAAAGCCATCATTCCCCATAACTTCATCTTGTACGTCTGTCCAAATAGGACGAGTTTCAGGTTCAATGAACCATCGTTCAGTCCTAGGTAAATAAAACTCATAGCGTCCTCCCCAACTCCCCCAATCCGGGTGCTCTGGATTACCAAGACCATTATCTATCAAATATAAAAATGTAGGCGTATCGCCTTCCATCAGAAATTTCATAGAAGGATATTGTGCTCCTAGAGGTCCCTTACAACGAATATGCTTATCCATCCAAGGATTATCTACGATAGCATAGTCAGCTCCAGTAAAACGTCCATGAAATTTATCACCACTGATTCCACTCCAAGTTCCATAATGATAACCTCCAAAACGATGATAACCAGGACTCACTATATAAAATAAGTCTTTAAATGTTTTTCTAATCCAAACACCACTATCATCCTGATCGGAAATGGAATACACTCTAAGTTTCTTAACAAAAGCTTCTACATCTTTAGTAGGACGGGTTTCTTTAATTTTCCATAAGGCCTGTGCCAAACAGTTAGGTCCTCCCCATATTAATATCCAAACCGGACGTTCATCCTCTCGATCAACAGATTCTATTATTAATTCTGATCCCGTAGAATCCATATCCTTTCCAACAGCATACATACCGTAATCTGCTCGTCCTTCTTTAATCACAGAGAGCAGATGATCAACAGTTGGATACCCAAGTTCATGTTTCAAAAGATTAGGCTGAACCTTTCCATATGCTTCTACAATTTCTCGAAGTCTCCAAGCAGCTATTTTCTTTTTTTGATGAATGGATGTCGTCGCTACAATACCTTCTACCTCCCATTGATTAGAATATGTAAGGAAACGAACTAGTGACATTGCATCATCCGGTTCGTTCTCTATATCCGTTAGTACAATAACTCTAGGCTTTTGCTTAAATGAAGCATAAACAGATGTAAACGGGATCAATAATATCCCCAAAAACAAATACATACAAATATTACTATACACTTTCATATTCAGATATTTATATATTCTATTCAATTATAATACCACATAAAGCCATTAGATTTTTACTTAAACATCACCTTTGCACAATAATTGATATGCAGTTATATATCACTCATTGTATACTATTTAAATAAACTTCGAGATATGTGTATCCATTTTTGGCAATCTTATTACGATCAGAAGGATCATTGGGGTTCAGTCCTTTCTCCTTTTCCCATTCATCTGGCATACCATCATGGTCTGTATCAACAGGCGCAGGTAAACTTTTATATTCAGGCCACCCGCCAACATCCTCTTGAGTATCAATAATGCCACATTTCTTAGTGATATCCGGAATAGGCTTTCCATCAGTCTTATAACCACTACCTTCATAAGTAGCATATCCACCCCGTACCTCAGCTATAATTCTTTCATCAACCAAATCACGCTTAGGCAATATAGAACCAGCATTAGACATGACTGATTCGAAAGCTTCCGCAGGTGTTTCCTGATTTATAGGCATGGAATTCCAAGGTTTATTCAATTTCAACTGCAACAGGTCCCCATTACTAATTTGTACACCTCCATCCCAATTATTGGCTGTAACTTTTGCATTACCTGCCATATAGTTATCAGCTATATACCATTTACCATAACACGGATTACCATTAGAATCCAATGTGGTAGGATTAGCAATACGATAACTTGTCCAATCTGGACGTGTAGCAGGTCCAGGTTTATAATAATTAGCAACTATATTTACTGTAAAACTATTATATTCAGGCATGCTAGAATCAAATCCAGCTCCACCATAACAACTGTTGTAAGCCCAATTGTAAATCACATTATTACGAAAATCATTATATCCGGATCCATCTGAAAAACGCGGATTACGACTAGTATGATGAGCCAATAAATTATGATGATAGGTACTGTTGTTGGATCCCCATATACCACCAAAGCCATGATTGCCTTTTTCATGTTTTGATTTATACAAACTTTCGGCAATAATACTCCATTGGATAGTCACATTATCACAACGATAAATAGAAATACACTCGTCAATACTCCAACTAGCAGAAACATGGTCTATTATAATATTTTATAATAACGGCAGAATATAGCATCTTGTGCAGAGTCTATATTATCGCCTAAACGTATTCTTATATAACGTATAATAACCTCACTAGCGTCAATTGTAATTTGATAATTCTTCAAGCAAATGCCATCACCTGGAGCAGTCTGACCTGCAATTGTAATATACGGATTCCGAATTCTCAATGGACTTTTCAATTCAATTATACCAGAAACACGAAACACAACAGTTCTAGGTCCTGAAGCTTCGACAGCGGCACGCAAACTGCCATTTCCATCATCCTTCAAATTTGTTACTTCATAAACGACACCTCCACGACCACCTACAGTGTTTTTACCATATCCCTCCGCTGTAGGAAAAGCTAAAACTTCAGTTACTTCCCCATCTTCGACCTCATCAGTCATAGAATTCTCTGCATCCGAAGACGAAGAACAGCTGCATGTCATCAATATGCCAACAAAAGATAAAAACATACAATCCTTTATTAAATTCATTTTACGCATTATTATTACAATAATTTTCATTATATATTATTCAAAATAGATTTCGATATATACCCACCTTAGGAGTTTTTATTGCGATTAGAAGCAAAACTCGCACTAAATGAAGCAAAATTTTACTCCCTTAATAGATTTCTCTCCACCATAGATAGAATTATACCCTCAATTGTTAAAACGCATTATTTTATTCATAATTCGAACAATAAAGGTTATTACAATTTATCCAGAAAAATAAAAGCAAAATTTATTTTAACCAGTTCCATCTCTTCTCCCAATCCAAAAGAACCGTAGTTTTCCATTTTGCTACAGTTTTAAAGCCTTGCCATGGTCCCTCAAAGAGAGATAGTTCAGCTTTATCTGTATACCAGTTTTCGCCTAGTTGATATGCATCTTTTGTTATATACCCCGGCCACATTTTATCAACGACAAATTCACCCTTCATTCCATCAAGTTCCTTAATTTCTGACATGATCTGATATTCCAAAACAGCAGGTGCTTTAGGCACATATTTAACACAATATTTACCATCACCCAAATAACAACCATCCCAATCTTGCTTGTCAATACGAAATGTAAAACAAGGTGTTTCAATATTGTTATCAATCTTTGGTCCCTTAAAATGAAACTCGATAACTGAATAAACAGAAACTGTATCTCTCAATGTAGTATTACGATGAAAGATCTTTCGCGGACTATAAGAAATTCTCTCAAAACTTCCTCCCCATGATTCACCCAAAGGATCACTAGGATCCCCATCCATTACATACAATAAAGAAGGAGTATCTCCCATTTTCACATTGCCATTATAGTAATTTTTAAAGTCTGTACCTAAATTTCCTGCGCCATTTATACATTCTTCATAATATAGTTCATTAAACTTATCTTTCTTATTATTCCCTATAAATCCACGATAAGAAGCATTGTTTTCAATCATCCAAAGATTAGGAAAGTTTTCTACAATATATGTATATGCATTGACACTCCACTTCTTATTAGGACCACCAATCCAATAAACTCGGATATTCGGTACAATATCTGGAGCATCATGTAAAGCCTGAGCTAAATCATCAAGTCCTCCCCATACTAACACCCAAAGAGGCCGTTCACTTTTTTCACGAGCACAGTGAATAATCCATTCTGAACCTTCTGTCGCGTCCGAGAAACCTTTTAATGGTGCTCTTCCCTTTCTCCCCTGTTTACATAATTTACGTAATATTTCAGGTTCTACTAAATTCTCAGCATGCTTCTGCAATTTAAAAAAATCCTTCTCATATAAACTAATCATACGCAATATTTCCTCCTTAGAGCCATCGCCAAAAGAGGGAGAAGAGATTAATCCTTCCAAATCAAAAAGATCACTATACATTAATAAATGAACCATTGATTGATTATCATCCGGGTCTGTCCCACCAATATCTGTACTTACCAATATACGTGCTTTTACAAACTGATCCTTATTGGTACAAGCAAACAAAATACTAACAAATAAACATACTATCAAAAAAGCTTTTATCCTCATGATTATTTAATAAAATATGTGTGTATGGGGTAGAGAGACACAATATTTCACTACCCCTTTTTACTTTTTATTCAATCCACCTTGGATCACCAATATTATTTAAATATATTACAGAAGACGGGTCTTTTATCTGTAGGATCCCCTTGCTATAATCTACAAATAAATCTTCTTGAGGAACGTTCAAGTTGGTCGTTATTTCTTTACTATTTCTTGAGGATTCAGATGCACTACCTGTACGATAATTGTCCTTATATGTAGTCACTGCACTTCCAGAAAGACACAGTTCATAAAAAGCATACGTATCATTATAAGCATTTTCCACATTGCTAAATAAACATTTCAAGATAGTTATTTGGGATGTCTTCTGAAGTTTATTAGCTTGTATAACACGTGCCCCAGAACCAGGTTGACCTAAAGCCTCAAAAACTGTAACATTTTGCATAAACAATTCAATATCAGTTTTTGAATTACCATAAGCATCCGGTAAAAACAATAGGGTCATTTTGGGCGAATTCATAAATGTAGAATTAGTGATTGAAATTTTATCAATTGCAATGACACCATTCAAATCGCTGAACTTGTCAGTTGCAACTAAAGCTCCCCCTCCATATCATGAAAAACACAATCATCTATAGTAATATCTATAATTCTTTTATTGTTCCCAACTGATGAATTAACCATAACAAATCCGGATGGGAATGCTGAAATAGAGCATTTTTCTATTTTGAGACCTTGCCAAATATAATTCAATCCATCTGACAATTCATTAATAATCAATGCCACTTCACCTTGTAAGCTAATATTGGTAAAGATAATTTTCCCGGCAGAATTTCCATTTGGAGTAAATGGAGACTTAACATTAATTGTAGTAGTAGTTCCTACAACACCAATTAATTGAAATCCTTTCGTAAATGAGTATCCCTCGAGATCAAAAGATGCTCCTCCTTTTATATAATATGCTTGCCCATCCGGTATATCTTCCCTCGCCTCATTCGCCTTCAAGATAGCATTCAAATCATCATCTGGATTCACTACAATTGAACCTTCCGGTGGACCGGCTGTTTTAAATTTTATAGAATTATATGGCCTTTCATACACATCCTCAATCCTTGAATTATAGACAGTCACCACATAAGTTGTAGCTTCCTTTAATCCTAAAATATTATATGAGCCACGTAAATATTGCTCTTCTGTCAACTCTATTTCAATTGGTTTAGAATAGGTTCCATCCTCATTTACCTCTAATTTAGAAACAGTTATACTGTCAACAGGATACTCATCATTAACATTCCATGTTATTACTACTCCATTTTCCGAAATATTCTTATCTGCCACTTCATTCAAGATAGAAGGTATAGCTCTATCATCCGTAGCTATTTTGACCTCACACCATATCGAAGAAATATCATTTGCAGTATTAGTTTTCAATCTTACATAAAAAAGTGTAGAATAAGGCAATTTAGGACTTTTATAAGAAGTTTCAGATATGGTCACCTCGTCAATCAAGTCTGTATATAAATCATCTTTAAATACCTGTACCGTATATGACTCTGCATTATCTACCTGATACCATAATAATTTAAATGTATTTGCTTCCACAATAGGATATCCTGCTACTAACTTCGGTCTAAATATGCCCTCTTGAAACTGCCGTTCACTATCACTACATGCAAAACATAAAATGATTATCGGCAGAATACTTAATAGCTTTCTAAAGAAAGTATATGTTTTATTCATAATTATTCATTTTAAATTATTTGAACCCATAATAATTTTTCAGATTTGAATTTGAAGACAAGAAAAGTGTTCCATATGGCATCAAATACGGAACAGGATCTTTCTCCGGATCAATAGCCTCTACTGTTTCCGGTGTAAAATATCCACGAAAACATCTTTTTAATGTTGCACATGGTTCCCATTCAAGTGTTACAGCATTTTGTGTCATAAACGCTTTAGCGAAAGGTTTAGAAGAATACCCCACAGGTGCAACAGACAAACGTTCATACAATCCTAAATATTCTATCTTTTTCTTACCCGGCCTATCAGGGTCATCTATTTGTTTGTAATAAAATACATCAGGAACGTCATAATATTTATTCGCTTCCAGCCCGTTTGCATTTTTCCCCATAGCAATGGCTTCTTTATAGAAATTCACTATGACTTTTCCATATAAATTCCATCTGGCTAAATCATATTTTCTTTTATTCTCACCGCCAAATTCCCATTTACGCTCATCAACAATAGCTTGAAAAAAACTTTCTTTATCAGATTTTGAATTTACATAATTTTCCACTTTTTCATTCCAAATCTTTTCGGGAAAAGCTCTTCTCCTTACCTTTTTAAGTGCTTCCTTTGCAGCATCAGTCGGCCCATTATTGTTTTCATTTACAGCTTCAGCATACATTAATAAAACATCTGCATAACGCATGTATGAAGCATTAACTCCAGTACTTTTTGATGTTGTAGAACCCAAAGGGGTATCCATCCAGATTCTTCTATATTTTCCATCTTTAATGCCCGCCAACTGGTTACTTCCCATTGTAGGCCCAGTCTGATTAAGATTTGAATCATACTTATAGTTTACACAGGTAACATCTCTACGCAAATCATTTTTATCAAAAGAAAGCATATACAAAGTTGATAAACTATAACTTCCACTTGATTTCCCATATGGGTTATTATCACCTTCATCCATTGGAACACCAACATAGTAACAAAACTCGCCACTACCACCACCTTTCAAGACAGGAATATCAAATATAAAATCATCATTATTTAGTGTTTTCCAGTTACATACGAGACGCCAGAATTCTTCATATCCCACATTTAAATTATGGTGTCCTTCAAAAATTACTTTACCTGAATATTTCTCCGCTATCTGATAATACTCTTGCCAATCTTCACTGCGTTCCATTGTACCCACCTCATTCGGATTTTCTTTATTAGGCCGGAGCGTCCATCCGCCGCGCGTCAAGGCTATTTGCGCAATCAAACCCTGACAAAATTCTTTAGAAGCTCGCTCCACACCATAAGTAATATCTTTTGCATACTGCATAACTGGTTCTACACTCTTCAAATCTTCAATTAATGTAGTTAATATCACATCTCTATCTGTAGGAGGAACTTGCATCTCATCATCAGAAGAAGAAGGTTTGAGCAAAAATGGCACATCCCCCCAAGAACGGACTAAATCATGATAAATCATTGCACGTAGCACTTTCGCCTCACCATACAATTGTAAAAGATTAGAAGCCTTTCCTAGATCAGCTTGTGCATATAAAGGAGAATTCTCAATACCATCAATTATAGCATTTGCAAGATTTACAGCTTTATACAATT
>Ga0192241_10371_pt1 | contig 22916 bp, 19 predicted proteins | sample Koala_Koa27_I3_FD_131239 | JGI IMG/M metagenome (GOLD analysis project Ga0192241, IMG submission 131239) | Enriched cells from koala feces incubated with labeled cellulose particles, San Francisco Zoo, California, United States - Koala_Koa2-7_I3 ... | reverse complement strand
CTATACAGAAAATAATTCCCTGGGGGCAGTGCTGTTGGAGATTGGCGCGATCTCCGTCATCTTCTATAATCTGTCCACCGTGTCCAATGCGGTGCTGCAGGGGATGGACGATATGATGACGCCGGTGGTCAGTGCGGCTATCGCCATGGGGATCCATGTGGTGGTGCTGGTCATTTTGATGGTCGTATTCCATGGAGGGATTTACGCCGTGGTGGTCAGTAAGATCGTGTTTGCGGCCAGTGCCAGCCTGCTCAATGCCTGGGCACTGCACCGGAAGACCGGATATGTGCAGGAGATGCGAAGAACGTTTGCCATACCGGCCATCGCCGCTGCCATCATGGGCGTGATCACCGTGGGCGTGTATTTCTTCCTGTCACTGTTTATTCCGACAAGGCTTGCGACCGTCATTGCTATCCTGATCGCCGTTGTCGTTTATGCCGTTGCCATTGTACTTTTAGGCGGCATCTCAGAAGAAGAAATGCTGGGCTTCCCCAGAGGGGCGACCTTAGTAAGAATCTGTAAGAAACTGCATTTGTTGAAAGGATAGAGCAAGATGGATGAACATACGATTGACCGAATCAATGAATTATATCATAAGACGAAGAAGGAAGGACTGACGGAAGAGGAGAAAGAGGAACAGAAGGTGCTTCGTCAGGAATACGTGGATTCCTTCCGCAGCAATCTGAAAGATCAGCTGGATCGGATCGATATTCGGGAAGAAGATGGCAGCGTCACGAATCTGGGGGAGAAATATGGAAACAAAGAAGGAAATTAGAAATCGGATCCTTTCTGTACGCGAACAGCTTCCAAAAGAGGATTGGGAGAAGGCGACGGAAAGTATTGCCCGAAAAGTAGCTGCCCTTAGAGCCTATCGGGAAGCATCCGCGATCTACTGTTATGTGGATTACCGCGGGGAAGTGGGCACACAGAAAATTATGGAGGATGCCTGGGTTCGTAGAAAGACGGTAGCTGTGCCGAAAGTAGAAGGGAAGATCATGCAGTTTTACCGGATTGATAATTTAAGGCAGTTAAATCCCGGTGCCTACGGCATTCTGGAACCGGAAGGAGCGCCGGGGGAGCGCCAGATTCCGGACGAGAATAAAAAGGAAGTTCTGATCATGCCGGGTTCGGCTTTTGACCTGGAAGGCGGCCGGATCGGATACGGGGGAGGCTTCTATGATAAGTATATGGCACAGTATCCTTCCCTGACCGCCATAGCGATTGCGTTTGATCTGCAGATCGTAGATCACATTCCGGTAGAGGAAACCGACCGGAGACCGGATATTCTGATCACGGAGACAAGGAGTATTATCTATGCAGATGGATCTGAAAAAGAACCCTGAAAATGAGGCGCCCCTGACTGAACCGGAGCGCCAGTATTATTTTATAGAGCAGGCAAAAGCCTACGTGAAGGATTTATCTGACCGTCTGGGCAGGCCTCTCACATATTGCGTCACTACGTTTGGCTGTCAGATGAATGCCCGGGATTCCGAAAAACTAAGGGGCATTCTTTCGGATATCGGCTATCAGGAGGCCGAGGAGACCGAAGCAGATTTTGTCCTTTATAATACCTGCACTGTGCGTGAAAATGCCAATACCCGAGTGTATGGAAGACTGGGCGCTTTAAAGCCCAGGAAAAAGAAGAATCCCCATATGCTCATTGCACTGTGCGGATGTATGATGCAGGAGCCGCAGGTGGTGGAGAAACTTAAGAAAAGTTATCCTTTTGTGGATCTGATTTTCGGGACCCATAATCTGTATAAATTTGCGGAACTGCTCGTCCGCCGTTTTAAAAGCGGCCATCTGGTGGTGGATATTGAGGATCAGGCGGATGCCATTGTGGAGAACCTTCCGAATCAGAGGAAATACGATTTTAAATCCGGCATCAATATCACTTTTGGCTGTGACAATTTCTGCAGTTACTGCATTGTTCCTTATGTCCGCGGCCGGGAGCGTAGCAGGGAACCGGAGCAGATCCTGGATGAAATCCGGGGCATGGTGCAGGACGGCGTCGTGGAAGTGATGCTGTTGGGACAGAATGTAAATTCCTACGGGAAGACGCTGGATCATCCCATGACCTTTGCCCAGCTGCTGCGCGAAGTGGAGCAGATCGACGGCTTGAAAAGAATCCGGTTTATGACTTCCCATCCGAAGGATCTTTCCGATGAACTCATTGAGGTCATGCAGCATTCCGATAAGATCTGCCGGCATCTGCATCTGCCCGTCCAGTCCGGAAGCACTGCGGTTCTTAAGCGCATGAACCGCCATTATACGAAGGAGGATTACCTTCGTCTGGTCGATAAGATCAAAACTGCGATGCCGGCTCTCTCGCTGACCACGGATATCATGGTAGGCTTTCCCGGGGAGACGGAGGAAGATTTTGAGGAGACCCTGGATGTGGTGCGACAGGTCCGTTATGACAGTGCATTTACCTTCCTTTATTCCAAACGGAGTGGAACACCGGCGGCGTCCATGGAAGATCAGGTACCCGAAGCGGTCATGAAAGAGAGATTCGACCGTCTGCTTATAGAAGTACAGCGGACGGCAGACGAGGCATGTGCTGCCCATACGGGAGAGATTCAGGAAGTGCTGGTGGAATCGGTCAGCGAACACGATCCGGCCATGGTCACCGGACGGCTGAGCAACAATCTCCTGGTGCATTTTCAGGGGGATAAGAGCCTGATCGGACACTTTGTGAACGTGCGGCTTGCCACCTGCAAAGGGTTCTATTTTATCGGGGATATGGTATAATATCTGTGAAATGATTTTGGAAAGAGGAGAAGATAAATCGTGGCTGAACTGACACCCATGATGCAGCATTATATGCAGACAAAAGAAGAATACAAGGACTGCATTCTGTTCTATCGTCTGGGAGATTTCTATGAAATGTTCTTTGACGATGCCGTCACGGCGTCGAAGGAACTGGAGCTGACGCTGACGGGAAAGAGCTGCGGGCTGGAGGAACGGGCACCCATGTGTGGTGTCCCTTATCATGCGGTGGATAGTTATATCAACCGTCTGGTTAAAAAAGGGTATAAGGTGGCCATCTGTGAACAGATGGAAGATCCGGCCACGGCCAAGGGGATCGTTAAGCGGGAAGTGGTGCGGATTGTAACGCCGGGCACCAATCTGGATACGGAAGCTTTAGATGAGACAAAGAACAATTACCTCATGTGTGTGGTCTATATTGCAGACCGGTATGGACTGTCCGTGGCGGATGTGACCACCGGGGAATATCTGGTGACAGAGATTGACAGCGCGGAGAAACTGTATGATGAGATCTACCGGTTTATGCCTTCCGAACTGATCTGCAATGAGGCGTTCTATATGAGCGGCATGGATCTGGATGAACTGAAAGACAGGCTTCATATCTGTATTTATGCGCTGGATGACTGGTATTTTGATGAATCGATCGATACGCAGACGCTGCTGACGCATTTCGGGGTTCATTCCCTGGAAGGCCTGGGGCTGTCGGATTATGACTGCGGCGTGGTGGCCTCCGGTGCTCTTTTGACTTACCTGAAAGAGACGCAGAAGAATGCGCTGGCGCATATGTCGAAACTGACCCCCTATACGATCGGGAAATATATGTTCTTAGACAGCACCACCATGCGGAATCTGGAGCTGACCGAAACCCTGCGGGAAAAGAACCGCCAGGGGACGCTGCTGTGGGTGCTGGATAAGACCAGAACAGCGATGGGCGCCCGCATGCTGCGGAAATACATTGAGCAGCCGCTGATCGATAAAAAAGAGATCCTCTACCGGCAGGATATGGTGGAGGAATTGAAGGAGAACGCGATTTCACGGGAGGAGATCAGGGAATACCTCTCCCCGATCTATGATCTGGAACGACTGGTCAGCAAGATCACGTACCAGTCCGCGAATCCGAGAGATTTAACGGCGTTTGGAACCTCCATCTCCATGCTGCCTTCGATCAAATGTATTTTACAGGATTTTAAGAGCGAGGGCTTACAGAATATCTGCAGTCAGATGGATACGTTAGAAGATCTCTGCAGTCTGATCCAGGAGGCGATCGTCGATGAGCCTCCGCTCGCCATGAAGGAAGGCGGCATCATCCGGGACGGGTACAATGAGGAAGTGGACCGTCTGCGCTCTGCCAGAACCGACGGCAAAGACTGGATCGCAAAGCTGGAAGAGCAGGAGAGAGAGAAGACCGGGATCAAAAATTTAAGGATCCGATACAATAAAGTCTTCGGCTACTACATTGAAGTGACCAATTCCTTTAAAGATCTGGTGCCGGATTACTATACAAGAAAGCAGACGCTGGCCAATGCGGAGCGGTATATCATTCCGGAGCTGAAAGAACTGGAGGATACCATTTTAGGCGCGGAGGACCGGCTCTGTGCTCTGGAATATGATCTGTACTGTGAAGTGCGCGACAAGATCGGTGCTGAGGTCGTCCGGATTCAACAGACGGCGAACGCCGTCTCCAATCTGGATGTGTTCTCGTCCCTGTCCCTGGTCGCAGAGCAGAATCAGTATGTTCGCCCTACGATCAATGAAAAAGGGGTGATCGACATCAAGGATGGACGGCATCCGGTGGTGGAGAAGATGATTCCGGATGAGATGTTCATCGCCAACGATACATATCTGGATAACGGGGAAAAGCGCATCTCCGTCATTACCGGCCCTAACATGGCCGGGAAATCGACCTACATGCGTCAGACGGCCCTGATCGTTTTGATGGCACAGCTGGGTTCCTTTGTTCCTGCTTCTTCCGCGGATATCGGACTGGTGGACAGGATCTTTACCCGGGTGGGTGCGTCTGATGATCTGGCTTCCGGACAGAGTACGTTTATGGTGGAAATGGCGGAGGTGGCCAATATCCTCAGGAATGCCACCAGAAACAGCCTGTTGATCTTAGATGAGATCGGACGTGGCACCAGCACATTTGACGGCCTGAGCATTGCCTGGGCGGTCATCGAGTACATCAGCAGCCGGCTGGGGTCCAAGACTTTATTTGCCACCCACTACCATGAGCTGACGGAGCTGGAAGGCAAGATCGACAGTGTCAATAATTACTGCGTGGCCGTTCGGGAACAGGGAGACGATATCATTTTCCTGCGGAAGATCGTACCCGGCGGGGCCGATAAGAGTTACGGCATACAGGTCGCCCGCCTGGCCGGTGTACCGGATGCGGTCATCGCCCGGGCGAAGGAGATCGTGGAAGAGCTGTCCGATGCGGATATCACCACGAGGATCAAGGATATCGCCGTTCCTATGGAAGGCGGCGGCAAAAAGAAAAAAGCGAAGAAGTACGATGAGGTAGACTTAGGACAGATGTCCTTATTCGATACAAATTCCGATGATGATGTGCTGGAAGAGATCAAGGATATGGACCTGGGCAACCTGACCCCCATCGACGCGTTAAATAAACTGTATGAGCTTCAGAGCAGACTGAAGAACAGGTGGTAACTATGAGTGAGATCAAAGTGCTGGATCAGGTGACAATCGATAAGATCGCGGCCGGTGAAGTGATTGAGCGGCCCTCCAGTGTGGTGAAGGAACTGGTGGAAAATGCCATTGATGCGTCCGCCAGTGTGATCACGGTGGAGATCAAAGAAGGCGGCACGACCTTTATCCGCGTGGCGGATAATGGCAGCGGCATCCCTGCGGATCAGGTTCAGAATGCGTTTCTGCGTCATTCCACCAGTAAGATCCGCCAGGTAGATGACCTGACGCACTTAACATCGCTGGGGTTTCGGGGCGAGGCACTTTCCAGTATTGCCGCCGTATCCCAGGTGGAAGTGATCACAAAAACAAAAGAAAATACCTTTGGCTCGCTCTATCGAATCAGCGGCGGAAAGGAAGAGGGACCGCCAAGAGAAGCGGGAGCGCCGGAAGGCACTACATTTCTGGTACGTCAGCTTTTCTACAACACGCCGGCCCGGAGGAAATTCCTGAAGACGGCCATGACCGAGGCCAGTCATGTCAGTGACCTGATGACGAGGATGGCGCTGTCCCATCCGGAGATCTCGTTCGTGTTCATCCAGAACGGGCAGAGTAAACTGCATACGTCCGGGAACGGGAGCCTGAAAGATGTCATCTATCATATCTATGGCCGGGAGATCGCGGCCAATCTGCTTCCGGCCGGGTACGAGAAGGACGGGATCAAGATCACCGGGTACCTGGGCGCACCACTCATTTCCCGGGGGAACCGCAACTTTGAGACGTACTTTGTGGATGGCCGGTATGTGAAGGATTCGGTCATTTCCAAGGCCATTGAGGATGCCTATAAAGATTTCACGATGCAGCATAAGTATCCTTTTGTCGTGCTGCATATTAAGGTCGACGGATCGAAAGTGGATGTCAACGTGCATCCCTCCAAAATGGAACTGCGTTTTACGAATCAACAGCAGATCTATAACGCTGTCTATGAGGCGGTGGATGCCGGATTGCATGCCAGGGAGCTGATCCCCCAAGTGGAGCCTCCTTCCCCGGAAGAGGAACCGGTTCCGCCGCTTAAAAAGCCAGAAGCGGCGAAAGTAGATCGTCCGACGCCTACGGCTGCGGAGAAACAGGAGGTACCGCCGAAAGAGGAGCGGAACCTGGATTATTACATGGGAGAGATGCGGAAGCGGGTGAGGGCTTATCATGAGCAGCAAGCCCATCCGTCGCCGGAAAATAAGGCGGCCGTTCAGGAAGTAAAGGAGACGGCACCGGTCTATGAGACTTCCGACTCGGTAAGTGAGCAGCTGACTCTTCCTATAGAACCGCTGTTAAAAGGAGAAGGGAAGCCGGACTACCGACTGATCGGACAGGTCTTTGACACCTACTGGCTGGTAGAGTATCAGGAGAATCTGTATATTATCGACCAGCATGCGGCCCATGAGCGGGTCCTGTACGAGCGGACTTTAAAGAGCATGAAGAACCGGGATTTCACTTCCCAGATGGTAAGTCCGCCGATCGTGCTTCATCTGACCATGCATGAGAAAGAACTGTTAACGACCTATATGGATCAGTTCACACGGATCGGCTTTGAATTTGAGCCCTTTGGACCGGACGATTATGCCCTGCGCTCCGTGCCCGATAATCTGTTCTCCATCGCCAAAAAGGAGCTGTTGCTGGAGATGCTGGATGATCTCTCGGAGGAAGTGAGCCGGAAAGATCCGCCGGAAATCCTGGATGAAAAGATTGCTTCCATGTCCTGTAAGGCTGCGGTGAAGGGCAATATGAAGCTGTCGGCCGCGGAGATGGATGCGCTGATCGGTGAGCTGTTAACTTTGGATAACCCTTATCACTGTCCCCATGGACGGCCGACGATCATCGCGATGTCCAAACGGGAACTGGAGAAAAAATTTAAAAGGATTGTATAAATGGCAGGTAAAAAACCATTAGTAGTACTAAGTGGGCCTACGGCTGTGGGGAAGTCAAAAACCGGCGTTCTGCTGGCCAAAGCGCTGGACGGGGAGATCATTTCCGCAGACAGTATGCAGGTCTACCGATACATGAATATCGGCACGGCCAAGCTTTCCAAAGCAGAGATGGACGGCGTGCCGCATTATCTGATTGATGTATTAGATCCGGACGAAGAATTTAACGTCTTTCTATTTCAGCAGATGGCGAAAGAGGCCCTTGATCAGATATATGAAAACGGGCATCTGCCGATCGTTGTGGGCGGTACCGGGTTCTACATACAGGCGCTTCTATATGACGTAGATTTTACCGAGCAGGAACCGGATCAAAGCTTCCGGGATGAGATGGAAGCGCTGGCCAAAAAGGAAGGGCCTGAAGTCCTGCACGAACGGTTAAAGCAAGTGGATCCCATCTCTGCCGAAGCCATTCATCCAAATAACGTGAAACGTGTCATTCGGGCGCTGGAATACCATGAGCTTACCGGAGAAAAGATTTCTGAACATAACGAGCAGGAGAGAGAAAAGGAATCCCCCTATGATTTCTCTTACTTTGTACTGACCGATGAGAGGGCGCATCTCTATGATCAGATTGATGCCCGGGTCGATCAGATGTTAAGCGATGGACTGGTCAGTGAAGTGGAGGGCTTAAAAGATCGTGGCTATACGAGAGATCTTACTTCCATGCAGGGCCTGGGCTACCGGGAGATCTTCGCGTACCTGGCGGGGGAGACTTCCTATGAGGAAGCCGTACGTGAGATCAAGCAGGATACCAGGCACTTTGCCAAGCGGCAGCTGACCTGGTTTAAGCGGGAGAAAGACGTTTCCTGGATAGATATCCGTTCGTTTGGGTATGACCATGAGAAGGTCGCGGAGGAGATTAAGAAACAATGGAGGGAGTAAAATGACGGGGAGAAAATTTATCTGGAATCGGTTCGTACGCAGTATGAACCCGATCCTTGAGGCATATGCAGAAAATCACGATGCAGCCGGCACGTATGAGAAACTGGAAGAGTTGGAACCGATGATCCACACGGAGGGAGAACGGGCGCTGTATCAACTGAATCGAGCCTCTTTACTTTATGATATGAAGAAATTTCGGGAAGCTGCGGATCTGGTCGTGGAGATTCCGTCGCTGAATTCTGAATTTGACGCCCAGGTAGCGGAACTAAAGACCCGGCTTATGGAAGCCGGCTACCTGTACTAGATGCGGGGAGGAAAAGAAATGCCACAGACAGAAAAACTGTATGAAGAGATGGGCATTCGTCCGGAGGTAGTCTCCTTCGGAAATCAGATCGAAGCACAGTTAAAAGAACGGTTCTCTGCCTTTGATGAGACCGCGGAATATAATCAGTTAAAAGTGATCAGGGCCATGCAGGAGAACGAGGTAGACACGGCCTGTTTTTCTTATGCCAGCGGATACGGATATGGCGACCGGGGTCGGGATGTGCTGGAGTGTGTGTACGCGGACGTCTTCCAAACACCAGATGCCCTGGTGCGTCCACAGATATCCTGCGGGACCACCGCCATCGCGCTGGCGTATCAGGCGATTCTGCGTCCCGGGGATGAACTGTTCTCTCCGGTGGGGAAGCCTTATGATACGTTAGATGAAGTGATCGGTATTCGTCCGGCGGCGGGGTCACTTAGGGAGTATGGGATTTCCTATGCACAGGCGGACTTAAAACCAGACGGATCCTTTGATTACGACGCGATCGCCGCTTCTATGAATGCGCATACAAAACTGGTTACGATCCAGCGCTCCAAAGGCTATGCGGTCCGTCCCAGCTACTCGGTAGCGCAGATTGGCGAGCTGATCTCCTTTATCAAAGGAATCAAACCGGATGTGATCTGTATGGTGGACAATTGTTACGGTGAATTTGTCGAGACGATGGAGCCCAGCGAGGTCGGGGCAGACCTGGTGGTGGGTTCACTGATCAAAAATCCGGGCGGAGGACTGGCGCCGATCGGCGGCTATCTGGCCGGCCGGGAGGATCTCATCGAACTTTGTGCCAGCCATCTTACGGCACCGGGACTGGGGAAAGAAGTGGGGGCGTCCTTGGATACCATGCATTCCTTTTTCCAGGGTCTGTTTCAGGCACCGGTGGTGACGACTTCAGCATTAAAAGGAGCCGTCTTTGCCGCGAATATTTATGAAACGCTGGGATATCCTGTTCTGCCGAATGGCACGGAAGAGAGGCACGATATCATTCAGGCGGTGACGCTGGGAACGCCGGAAGGAGTAGAAGCTTTCTGTCAGGGCATTCAGGCGGCGTCTCCGGTGGATGCCTATGTGGTACCCGAGCCCTGGCCGATGCCGGGATATGACAGTGATGTGATCATGGCCTCCGGGGCTTTTATCCCGGGTTCCTCCATCGAACTCAGTGCGGATGGCCCCATGAAGCCCCCCTATGCGGTGTACTTTCAGGGCGGACTGACCTGGCCGCACGCGAAGCTTGGGATTCTCATGTCCTTAGAATATTTAGTCAGAAAAGGATTGGTAACCTTATGAAACAACTGGTGATCGTAGGGGCCGGCGCCTCCGGCATGGCAGCGGCGATATCTGCAAAGCGGCAGGCCAAAGAGCTTAAGAGTGATCTGTCGGTGCTCCTTTTGGAACATAAAGAAAAAATCGGGAAAAAGATCCTGGCCACAGGCAATGGCCGCTGCAACCTGACCAATGAAAAGATGGAGCTGTCCTGTTATCACAGCGACGATTTAAACATCGCGGATCAGATCCTTGCGCGGTACGGCAAAGAAGAGATCAAGGACTTTTTCCGGTCCATGGGACTGGTCCTTTTGACCCGCAACGGGTACGTCTATCCGAGAAGCGCACAGTCCTCTTCCGTGTTAGATACGCTGCTCATTACAATGGAGGAACTTGGCGTAGAGTGGAAGACCAGTGCGGACGTAAAAAAGATTACAAAAGATTCGGAAGGCTTTTTGGTTGCTACGCAGGAGGAAACGGTTCGTGCGGATGCCGTGATTCTCTCCTCCGGTGGGAAAGCGTCCCCGAATTTTGGCTCGGACGGCAGTGGGTATGCTTTTGCCACCGCTTTTGGCCACACGCTGTCTCCTGTGGTGCCGGCGCTGGTCCAGCTGCGCTCCAAGGGGCATCCGTTTGAAAAGACTGCCGGCGTGCGGACGATTGCTGAAGTGACAGCTTATGTGAACGGGAAAGCATGCGCCAGAGATAAAGGAGAGCTGCAGCTGACGGATTACGGACTATCCGGGATTCCTATTTTCCAGATCAGCCGGTACATCTCCAAGGCACTTCAGGAAGGAAGATCGGCGGAAGTGGGGATTGATTTTCTTCCCGAAATGAGCGAAGAAGAACTTCTTTCCTATCTGATGCACCACATAGAGGCTTATCCGGACTTAAAAGCCTCGGATTTTCTGGTAGGCCTGTTTAATGAACGTCTGATTCCCCGCCTGCTGGAACTGGCAGGGATCAAGAATAATCGTAGAGCGGAAACCTTAAAGGAGACAGAGATAAGGCGTCTGGCGGATGTCTGTAAATGTTCCCTCATCCCCATCGACGGGACCAACGGATTTTCTGCTGCGCAGGTGAGTGCGGGCGGCATTCGGCTCTTTGAAATCAACCCGGATACGATGGAATCCAAAAAGCAGCGTGGACTGTATCTGACCGGGGAGATCCTGGATGTGGACGGTATCTGTGGCGGATATAATCTTCACTGGGCATGGGCGACCGGTATCTGTGCCGGGGAAGCGGCTGCAAAGCATCTGTCAAAAGGAGATGCGTCATGATTCTTATCCGTGAGATCCGTGTCAAAATTCCACATACAGAGGAAGCACTGGAAAAGAAACTGCGAAGGAAACTGCGCGTAAAGGATACCGTACCGCTTCGTTACCAGATAAGGAAGCATTCCATAGACGCCCGGAAAAAGCCGGATCTTTTTGATGTCTATACGGTGGAAGTCTCCCTGGAGGAAGAGAAGAAGGTCGTAAGCCGCTTAAACGATCCGAACATTTCAATTGCAGAACCGGAACCGGTCTATGTCTACCCGAAAGCAGACTTTAAGGAAAAGCAGCCGGTGATCATTGGGACCGGCCCGGCCGGTCTTTTCTGCGCATATGCATTGATCCAGATGGGCGCCCGCCCCCTGCTGGTGGAACGGGGAGCGCCTATCGAAAAACGGACGGATGATGTCCATGCCTTCTGGGACGGAGGAGAATTTAAAGAAAATTCCAATGTCCGGTTTGGCGAAGGCGGCGCAGGGACCTTTTCCGACGGGAAGCTTACCACCATGGTGCGCGATCTGGATGGCCGGCATAAAGAAGTGCTGCGCATCCTGGAGCATTTCGGGGCGCCCAAAAGCATCCGGTTTGAAGCCCAGCCGCATATCGGGACGGACCGACTCTCTAAAGTGGTCAAAAATCTGCGGGAATATATCATCCGTGCAGGCGGAGAATTCCGCTTTTATACGGAGGCCGTCGGGATTGAGGTGAAAGACGATCAAGCAGGGTCCCGTCTTACGGGCCTTCATTTACAGGATACCCGGACCGGGGAAATGGAGGAGATTCCCTGTACCCGCGCGGTGTTCGCGATCGGCCACAGTGCCCGGGATACCTTCGCCATGCTGCAGGAAGCCGGCATCAAAATGGAACCCAAGCCCTTTGCCGTGGGCGTCCGCATCGAGCACCCCCAGGCGATGGTCAACGCCTGCCAGTATGGGGAAAAACCCGATCCGGCACTCCCACCTGCCTCCTACAAGCTGACGACAAAAAGCAAGGACGGCCGGGGGTATATACGTTCTGTATGTGTCCCGGCGGATCCGTCATCAATGCATCTTCCGAAGCCGGACGCATCTGTGTCAACGGGATGAGCGATTCTAAACGAGATGGAAGTAACGCCAACAGTGCAGTGGTCGCCCAGGTTGGATCGAAAGATTTTGGGACCGAAGGGATTCTAAGCGGCATGGAATTTCAGCGGCGGCTGGAAGAAGCTGCTTACCTGGCTGGGAATGGGAAAATTCCGGTACAGCTGTTTTCGGATTTTTATAAGAAGCGTCCTTCCACCGGACCGGGGGACTTTATGCCTCAGATAAAAGGCGGCTATACCTGGTCGGATGTGCGCTCCATTTTCCCGGATGCCCTATCCGAGGCGATTGCGGAAGGGATCTGCTCTTTTGATCAGAAGATGAAAGGGTTTGCCCGTCCCGATGCCATCCTTTCCGGGGTGGAAAGCCGGACGTCTTCTCCGGTACGGATCCTGCGGGATGCGTCGATGGAAAGCTCTGTTTTCGGTCTGTATCCTTGTGGGGAAGGGGCCGGCTACGCAGGCGGGATTACCTCAGCTGCTATGGATGGAATGAGAGTGGCAGAGGCTTTATCGAAAAGCAGTTAAGAAATTTTTAATGGCATATCCCTATACACTTTTTGGGAAATATGATAAAATAAATGGAGTTTTCTTAAGGGGAACGACAGGGTGTTCTGATGGATTTATGAAGTGAATCCGTGTGATTTATGAATCATTATCCCAGTACGATCAAAGAAATTCCATCCCCGGAGCGCCCTTACGAGAAATGCAAAACCCGGGGGGTCACATCCTTAAGCAACCTGGAGCTTTTGGCGGTGCTGCTCCGCACAGGTACCCGCGGACAAAGCGCGCTTACCCTGGCGGGACAGATTCTGTATGGACCAGGGGATGAAGGGCTTTTAAGGCTGCATCAGCTGTCGCTCGGGGAGCTTACGCGGATCAAGGGGATCGGAGAGGTAAAAGCCATCCAGATCCTCTGCCTTTCGGAACTGGCCAGACGGCTGTCCAAAGCCGAAGAGAAGGAGTTTTTAAGTTTCTCCAGCCCGGAGACGATTGCAAATTATTACATGGAGGATATGCGGCATTTAAAGCAGGAACATTTAAAGCTCCTCATGCTGGATACCAAAACCAGACTGATCGGAGAGAAAGATATCTCCATCGGAACAGTCAATTCCGCACTCATCACGCCCCGGGAGTTGTTCATCGAGGCACTGAAGATGGAAGCGGTGGCCATCATCCTCCTGCACAATCATCCCAGCGGAGATCCGTCTCCCAGCCGGGACGATGAGATCACGACCGAACGGATTTTAAAGGCCGGTGAGCTGATCGGCATAGAACTTCTGGATCATATTGTGATCGGAAGCCACTGTTATGTAAGTTTCAGGGAAAAGGGTTTGTTGTAGAAAGGATCGGTTTGTATGCCGAGAAATACATACGGACTGGATCTCGGTTCTTATGAGATCAAAGTCTACGATAAGAGAAAAGATTCTATCTGGAAAGAAAAAGATGTCATTGCGCTGCAGGATAATAACGAGATCTTTGCGGTGGGAGATGAGGCTTATAACATGTATGAGAAAGCTCCCTCCAACATCGAAGTTGTCTTTCCTATGAAGAATGGGGTTATCTCCCATTTCAATACCATGCAGTATCTGCTGCAGAATCTGCTGCGGCAGGCCGGACGGCAGTTTGCCGGCGGCTCGGAATATGTCATCGCCGTTCCCACGGACGTGACGGAGGTGGAGAAAAAGGCTTTCTTTGATCTGGTGATCCATTCCACGGCCCGGGCCAGAGAAGTCAACATTGTCGAGCGTTCCATCGCCGATGCAGTGGGCATGGGGATTGATATTCAGAATACGAGCGGCGTGTTCATTGTCAATCTGGGCGGTTCTACCACAGAGCTTTCCATCATAGCCGGCGGCGGCATGGTCATGAACCGGCTGCTTCCCATCGGTGGAGATGATCTGGATAAAGCGATCATCGCTCATGTGCGGCACACCCATGATTTCCTGATCGGCGACCGTACCGCAGAAGCGCTGCGCAAGCAGTTCCGGGTGTTCTCCGGAGATGCGAATCCGGCGTTCACCGTGGCGGGGCGGGATCTGATCACTGGTCTTCCCATGCAGAAAGTCATTGATTTAAGTCTGGTCAGGACCGCGTTAAGCGATCCTCTGTTGGAGTGTGTGCGTGCCGTCTTCTCCCTGTTGGACCGGACACCGCCGGAAGTGCGGCAGGCGATCAATGAGAACGGCATTTATCTGACCGGAGGCGTCGCGCAGATGGAAGGGTTAAGTACGTATATTGAAAAAGCGGTCGGTATCAAGACAAAGACAGCTAAAAATCCGGATATCTGTGTTGTGAACGGCCTGAAGAAGATCATTATGTCCGAGGAACTGAGTAAACTGGCCTATTCTATGTTGGACGATAATTACAGGTGGATGAGATAAGATGAAGGTTAGAAATCAACGGAATATTCCAAGTAGATATTGGCTTTTGATCGTGATCTGTATCTGTCTGATCCTTTTTGGCATCGATCGGGTGACCGATGGCAAGGGACCGCTGCGGGTGGTGGCGAACTACACCATCGTCCCCATGCAGAAGGGCATCAGCTATGCGGGGATGTGGTTAAGCGATCTTTCCAGCAACTTTGAAACTCTGGAGGAAGTGCGCGAGGAGAACGAAGAGCTGCAGGAGAAGGTGGATGAACTGACGACAGAAAATACGAGACTGACCCAGGATCAGTATGAGCTGGAACGGCTGCAGGAACTGTACAAACTGGATCAGAATTATTCGGATTATCCGAAGATCGGAGCCCGGGTCATCGCCAATAACGGTTCCAACTGGTTCAGTAGTTTTACCATTGATAAAGGAAGTAACGATGGGGTGAAGGTGGACAGCAACGTGCTGGCCGGCACCGGCCTGGTGGGCATTGTGACCGAAGTGGGGCCCAATTATGCCCAGGTTCGTTCCATTATCGACGATTCCAGCAATGTCAGTGCCATGATGCTGACGACCTCGGATACCTGTGTGGTGGAAGGAGATCTGGATATGATCGACGACGGACGGCTTCGGTTTGAAAAGCTGGCCAACAACGATAATGAGATTGAAGTGGGAGAGGAGGTCGTCACCTCCCATATCAGCGACCATTATCTGCAGGGGCTGTTTATCGGCTATGTCAGCGAGATCAATGTAGATTCCACGAATCTAACCCGATCCGGGTATATTACGCCGGCCGTAGACTTCTCAAAACTTCAGGAAGTTCTGGTGATCACGACCACGAAGGAAGAACTGGTCGGTGAAAGTACGGATAACGGCAGTGAAGGAGACTAGTCTATGAAAAGAAGGATCATCACATTTGTCATCATACTGGTGTGTTTTCTTTTGCAGTGCACGGTCTTTCGCCAGCTGACGTTTGCCTCTATCGGACCGAATCTGCTGATCATTGTCACCGCTTCTTTCGGTTTTATGAGAGGGTCCAAAACCGGGATCGCTGTGGGCTTCATCTGTGGCCTTCTAACGGATCTGTTCTGGGGGCAGTACCTGGGGTTCGGCATCCTGGTATACACGTTTATCGGCTATTTAAACGGTCTTTTTGAACGTATGTTTTATTATGAAGATATCAAACTTCCCATCGGTCTGATCGCCGCCAGCGAGCTCTTATATGGGCTGCTGAACTATGGTGCGTATCATTTACTGGAGGGAGATTTTATGTTTGGGAGTTATCTGGTGCAGATCATCCTTCCGGAACTGGTCTATACCATTCTGGTCACCCTGGTGCTGTATCAGATCATTTCCCGTATCAATCGGAGACTGGAAACAGAGGAGCAACGCAATGCGAGCAGGTTTGTCTAAAGCTTGGCAGCGGGTCCGTTCCGCTGCTCATTATATTTTCACATCCAGAGTCATCCTTATGGGTGTCTTTTTCTGTGTCCTGGCCCTTGTTCTGATCCAGCGGCTGTTTACCCTGCAGATTGTCAACGGGCAGGAGTACAACGACAACTATAAGCTGCAGATTCAGAAAACGAAAGAGGTGGAAGGGACCCGGGGGAATATCTATGACCGCAACGGGACCCTGCTCGCCTATAACGATCTGGCCTATACCGTGACCATCGAGGACAGCGGAGAATATGATTCCCAGGCAGAGAAGAATGAAGTCTTAAATGACATCATCACGACAGTGATCGATATTGTGGAATCCAACGGGGATTCCATTATCAACGACTTTAATATCGCCCTGGACGAGGACAACAGCTATCAGTTCACCTCCACGTCCCGGACACAGCAGCTTCGGTTTATCGCAGATGTCTATGGGCTTACGACGATCGACGAGCTGACGGAAGAACAGCAGAATGAGACGCCCCAGGACATCATTACCTATCTGTGCACAGACCCTACCTACGGGTACGGGATCGATGAGAGCGCGATGAACAAGGAAGACGTGCTGAAACTGGTGAATGTCCGGTATGCGATCTCTTTAAACAGCTATCAGAAATATATTGAGACTACGGTGGCGGAGGACGTCAGTGAGGAGACGGTCTCCGAGATCATGGAGAATAAAGACGAACTTCAGGGCGTGGATATCTCCGATGATTCGGTACGCCGCTACATTGACAGCAATGCGTTCGCCAATGTCGTGGGATATACCGGCAAGATCTCCGAGGATGAATATGAGGAACTTTCGGAGGAAGAGCAGGAAGAGTATGATCTCACCGATACGATCGGAAAAGCCGGCATAGAGAAGACCATGGACAGTTATCTTCGTGCGCAGAAAGGCAGCGTGAAAGTATACGTGAATAACGTGGGCAAAGTCATTGAGACCGTGGAAGAAGACGAGGCCGGTGCCGGAGATGACGTCTACCTGACCCTGGACGCCGATCTTCAACAGGCTTCCTATGATATTCTGGAACAGGAACTGGCCGGCATTATTTTAAGCCAGCTGGTGAATTCCCTGGAATTTGACTCTTCCGCAGTTGAGGATACCAGCGCGATCAAGATTCCCGTCGGCGATGTATACAATGCGATCATCGGCAACAACATGGTGGATGCAGGCCATTTCTCGGAGGAAGATGCGGGAAAGAATGAAAAGGAGATTTATAAGACCTTCTCCAAGCGCAAGGACAGCATTCTGGAAGATCTGACGGATATGCTTAAAGATCCGGAAGGGAAGACCTATAAGAAACTGTCAAACCAGTGGCAGTCCTATATGACTTATATCGTCACAGATCTTCTGCAGGACAGCCGGGGAGTGATCATGGCAGATGCCGTGAATGTGGACGACGATACATACAAAGACTGGCATGACAAGGAATCGATCAACGTATACACCTATCTCAACTATGCCATCTCCAAGAACTGGGTTGACGTCAGCAAGCTGTCTGATTACATGCCGGAAAATGAAGAGTATTCCGATGCCGGGGAGATCTATGATGCCTTATGTAATTATACTATCGATGCGCTTTCGTCGAATAACACGACGTTTGACAAGATGATCTACCGGTATCTGATCAAGTCCGGAAAGATCACCGGCCAGCAGCTCTGTATGACGCTCTATGAGCAGGGGGTGCTGGATAAAAAAGATAATCAGTATAACCGTTTGAAGACCGGGGACATCTCGGCCTATGATTTCGTCCGGGCCAAGATCGAGACCCTGGAGATCACGCCAGGGGATCTGGCACTGGAACCCTGTACCGGGTCTCTTGTGATGACCGATACCCATTCCGGGGATGTGCTGGTCTGTGTGTCCTACCCGGGGTATGATAATAACCGACTGGTCAATGATATGGATTCTTCTTATTACAACAAACTGGTGACCGATGGATCCCGGCCGCTCTACAACAATGCGACGCAGGAGCGGACAGCGCCGGGCTCGACGTATAAACCGCTGATGGCGGTCGCCGGCGTATCGGAAGGGGTCATCGATGTGGATTCCACGATCTCCTGTACCGGCCTGTTTGAGGAAGTGGGTACGCCGCATAAATGCTGGATCTATCCCTCCTCTCATGGAGGACTGAATCTGTCCCAGGCGATTGAGGAATCCTGTAACTACTACTTCTATACCGTGGGGTATCGGATGAGCCTGCGCAAGCGGAACAATGCCGGCGGTGAGAGCACCAGTACGTACTCCAGTCCGCTGGGCACGGATACGATACGAAAATATGCGGAGCAGTTCGGACTGGGGGAGACTTCCGGTGTGGAGATCCCGGAGTCAGATCCGCAGATTTCCGATGAATCTTCCGTACCGACGGCCATCGGCCAGGGCAATAACAACTATACGACCACGCAGCTGGCCCGGTATGTGACCGCGATCGCCAACCGGGGAACGGTTTACCAGCTGACGCTGTTAGATAAAGTCACCGATCCGGAAGGGGATACGGTAAAGGAGTATGAACCGGTCATCAGTGATTCCATTGATTATGTGGCGGAAGGTACGTGGGATGCGATCCAAGAAGGCATGCGTAATGTCGTTCGGGTCTCCCACAGCAAAGTGTTCACATCTCTGACCAGCAGCGGTGTAGATCTGTCCGGGAAAACCGGGACGGCCCAGCAGTCTGCCAGCCATCCGGACCATGGACTGTTCATCGGGTATGCGCCCTCGGACAGCCCGGATATCGCGTTTGCCACCCGGATCGCCAATGGATACAGTTCTTCCCGTGCGGCAGAAGTCGGCAGGGATGTGATGAAATATTATTATGAAACCGAGGATGTAGATCAGATTATAACCGGAAGAGCTGCCGAACTCAGCAGCGGTGCTTCCGTAGGAGATTAAGGTACATGATGAGAAGAACCGGGCGCAGGATGCCCAAGATCATTTCAAAACCATACCGACTAAAAGACTACAACTTTACGCTGGTCATTCTCGTAGTCATCCTGTCCATTATCGGGATCCTGGCTGTAGGTTCAGCTCGGGAATCCTATCAGTCCAGGCAGATCGCCGGTGTGATCATCGGAGTCATCGTCATGGCGGTCATTTCGCTCATGGATTATGTCTGGATTCTGGAATTTTACTGGGCGATCTACGGATTTGCCGTTCTGTCTCTCGTACTGGTGCTTTTAGTTGGGACGACAGCCAACGGTGCCAGACGGTGGATCAATCTGGGATTTACCACCTTCCAGCCGTCTGCGCTGGCAGAGATCCTGCTGATCCTGTTCTTTGCCAAGTTTTTGATGCAGCATGAGCAGGACGTCAACGACCGGATCACGATTCTGAAATACCTGGGGCTGTGTGCCATTCCTCTGGTGCTCATCATGCTGGAGCCGAACCTTTCCACCGTGATCCTGATCACATTGGTACTGTGCCTGATGATCTATATCGGTGGTTTAAGTTACCGGATCATCGGCGGTGTCCTGTTGGTCCTGATCCCGGCAACGATCATCTTTCTGGTCATTGCGGTTCAGCCAAACCAGCCCTTCCTGGCAGATTACCAGCAGACAAGAATCCTGGCATTTCTGTATCCGGATGAGTACGCCGACGATGCGGCCTATCAGCAGAACAATTCAGAGATGGCCATTGGTTCCGGACAGTTAAGTGGAAAAGGACTGAATAATAATACGACCACGTCTGTGAAAAACGGGAACTTTATCTCCGAACCGCAGACGGACTTTATCTTTGCGATCATCGGAGAAGAGCTGGGATTTATCGGGTCTCTGGTCGTTATTGCGCTATTGCTACTAATTGTGATACAATGTATATGGACCGGAAGCCGAGCGCAGGACCCCGCAGGGAAGTTGATCTGCTGCGGGGTAGGAGGGTTAATCGGATTCCAGAGTTTTATTAACATCGGTGTTGCGACAAACTTGATTCCTAATACAGGTGTGCCTCTGCCATTTGTGAGTTATGGTCTGACATCCCTGGTGAGTTTATACATCGGCATCGGTTTTGTCTTGAATGTAGGCCTGCAGCCGAAAAAATACCAGCGAGGAGTAAGATTATGAACATTGGTCTGATTGCACACGATTCAAAGAAGACACTGATGCAGAATTTCTGCATCGCATATCGAGGCATCTTAAGTAAACATGAGCTCTATGCAACGGCTACGACCGGACGACTGATCGAAGAAGTAACGAATTTAAATATCCATAAATTTCAGCCGGGTCCGCTGGGCGGCACACAACAGCTGGGCGCCCAGATCGCGCAGAACAATATCGATGCGCTGATCTTCCTTCGGGAGCCCACGAACCTGAAGCCGCATGAACCGGATCTGACCGATGTGATCGCAATGTGTGATACGCATAACATTCCGCTGGCGACCAATCTGGCCACCGCGGAACTGATTATATTAGCAATAGACAGAGGAGATCTTGACTGGCGTGAGATGTACCGATAGATCCAGAAGGGCGAGACGCAGAAGGGCGAGACGCAGGAGGAGACGCAGAATCCTCATCTCCCTTATTGTCATCTTCGTGGCCCTGTGCGGTGTCGGCGGTTACTTCCTTGTAAGTCACTTTCATACCGAGGAAGACCTCGTAGCTGCATATGAACAGGAATATTATAACCAGGCATACTTCAGGAGTGATCTATATGCCACCGACCTCTGTGTGGTCGATCCGGACGCTTCTGATGCCGGCCCGGTAGATACAGGCACGCTGACTTCAGCGGCCTTATTTGACGTAGATAAAGCGCAGGCGGATGCGGCTTATCACGTATTTGATCAGGTATATCCGGCCAGTACGACCAAGATCATGACTGCACTTCTGGCGATCGAAAACAGCAGCATGGATGACGAAGTGACCATCGGGGTGCACGCGGACAGTACCCAGAGTTTCTCCTACGATGAGGCGACCATCGGGCTAAAGGAGGGAGACACGATCCGTATGGAAGATCTGCTCTACGGGCTGTTGTTATATTCCGGCAATGACGCGGCGGTCGCCATCGCGGAACATGTGGCGGGGGATATGGACTCCTTTGCTCAGATGATGAATGAGAAAGCAGAGGATCTGATGGCAACCCAGACGCATTTTGTCAATGCCCATGGGCTGCATGATGAATCCCATTATACGACAGCCTATGACCTGTATCTGATCTTCAACGAATGCATCAAGCAGGATGAATTTGTGAAGATCATTTCCACGGATAAGTACACGGCCGAGGTGAAAGGGGAAGACGGGGAAGTCCGCAGGATCGAACTGGAACCGTCGAATCTTTATGCCACCGGGGAAGCGGATAAACCTACCGGTGCCACCGTCATCGGAGGCAAGACCGGAACCACCTCTCAGGCCGGGAATTGTCTGATCCTTCTGGATGAGAATGACAGCGGTGAGCCTTATATATCTGTGATTATGGGGGCGGATACCAAAGAGCTGCTGTATGAGAATATGACGGCTCTGGTCGATGAGATATCCGAATAAAGGGGTATATATTTTGGAAAAGGTTACAAACATTAATCATTACCGAAGAAGATGGACGTTCAACACCGGGGTGATCATCTTTGGCATTTTTTTCCTGTATATGGTGATCCGGGTGATGATCTTTTTTACCGAGAGCCATGTGACCGCCTATGAAGTTAGAGAAGGTTCCATCGTTCGGGATACTTCCTACACCGGGATTGCGATCCGGGATGAATCTGTTTTTACGACGGATGAGGATGGCTATGTTAACTATTTCACTCTGGAAGGAAGCCGGGTAGGCGCGCAGAGTGAAGTGTACTGTCTCTCGGAAAAACAGCTGGATTTTACGAACAACAATCAGAGCGTTTCCAGGGAACTTTCCTCTGACGAACAGGAGGAACTGTTAACCCGGATACAGACGTTTACAGAAAATACGACGGACACCCAGTTTTCAGATATCTACAGCCTGCGGACGGACGTGGAGAATGTGCTGAACAGCAAAACCTCCCAGAGCCGGCAGAAGCAGCTGCAGGAAATGGAAGAATCCGGGGTCGAGTTAAACGTATACAATGCCCTGGCGGATGGCGTGATCCTCTATTCTACGGACGGGTATGAGAATCTGACCACCCGGGATGTGACTGCGCAGGATATCAGTAAATCGGAGTACGAAGTCACATCGTTAAAGGACAACGAGTGGATCAGCCGGGGGGATTCGGTTTACAAGCTGGTCACCGACGATGAATGGTCCGTGGCGGTTCTGCTGGATTCGCAGACAGCGGAGGAGCTGAAGCCGTTAAGTTCCGTACAGGTCCGTTTTTCGAAAGACAACGAGACGGCGAAGGCTTCGATTCAGATTCGGGAGGGTGCAGAGAACACCATCGGCATCCTGACTTTTAAGACCAACATGATCCGTTATGTGCAGGATCGATATGTAGATGTGGAACTGATTCTGGAGGATCAGTCCGGATTAAAGATTCCAAAATCCTCTGTCGTGGAGAAAGAATTTTACACGCTTCCGGACGATTATCTGACCCAGGGCGGGGACAGTTCTTCCACCGGGATTCTGGTGGAAGATGAAAACGGAGATACGGTGTTTACGACAGTGACCGTCTACGACCGGGATACGGAATCGGGCCTGGTTTATCTGGATATGTCGGATTTTGATGAAGGAACGATCGTACACCGGCCGGAATCCGAGGAGACGCAAACGCTTTCGGAAGAGGATACAGAATCGTTACAGGGTGTTTATAATATTAATAAAGGATATACGATATTTCTCATCCAGCTCCTGCACCTTGTTTTCGCCAAAGATGCGGACGCCCAGATCATAGGCTTCCTGCAGCATCGATATGGGCTTCGTCTTGCTGACAGCAATCAGCGTCACCTCATTTTCATCCCGTCCGCTTCTTTCACAGGCTTTTCGTATATTTTCTTTGACGGCTGCC
>Ga0192241_10366_pt1 | contig 23091 bp, 19 predicted proteins | sample Koala_Koa27_I3_FD_131239 | JGI IMG/M metagenome (GOLD analysis project Ga0192241, IMG submission 131239) | Enriched cells from koala feces incubated with labeled cellulose particles, San Francisco Zoo, California, United States - Koala_Koa2-7_I3 ... | reverse complement strand
CAGCGACAAACCGGTCGGCACATCCAAAGCCAAACCCCACCTGACCCGTTACGTTCCGGGCCGTACCGGTTACGGATTGACGGATGAGCTGGATGAATTGACAGACCGGATGGCCGCGGACAACATGGCGGTAATGGAAATGACCTATGCCCTGTGGTACGACCGCCGCCGGGACGACCACCAGCGGATGCGCCGGATGGACGGCGAAGTGTGGACGCCTTTCTACGAACTCCCGTTTGCCCGTAGCGGCCAGGGACGGGCCTGGGACGGTTTGAGCAAATACGACCTGACGAAATTCAATAACTGGTATTTCAAGCGGTTGGCCGAATACACCCGCCTCGGCGGAGAAAAAGGACTGGTCTTGTTCAATAACCATTACCAACAGCATAATATATTGGAAGCGGGCGCTCATTACGTGGATTTCCCCTGGCGTCCGGCCAATAATATCAACGGAACCCCGTTTGTCGAACCGGTACATTTTGCCGGTGAGAAACGACTGTTCTACGATTTACAGTTCTACGATATCTCCGATCCCCATTATGCTTCGTTGCAGCGCGGTTATATCCGCCACCAGTTGGAAAACTTCCCGGAACATTCGGGCGTGATCCATGCCACGAGCGCGGAGTACACGGGTCCGTTCCATTTTGTAGAATTCTGGCTCAGAACGATCGGCGAATGGGAAGCCGAGACCGGCAAAAAAGCCCTGGTCGCTTTAAGCGCACCGAAAGATGTTCAGGATCAGGTTTTAGCCGATCCGGCTCTGTCGGCGATCGTCGATATCATCGATATCCGTTACTGGTCCGAAGGACAGGACGGGTTCGACGCCCCGGAAGGGGGACTGCACCTGGCTCCGCGTCAACACGTGCGGGTCCAAAGCGGAGGCAAAAGCGGTAAAGTGACCGAGCAGACGGTCAGCCGTGCCGTGCGCCGCTACCGCCAGCAGTATCCGTCTAAAGCGGTGACCTATAACTCCTCCAATGCCAGACAAACCGGCTGGGGAGCCTTTATGGGCGGAGCTTCCCTGGCAAATATTCCGAGGATCACGGTTCCGGGCTTCCTCGAAGCCGTCGCTACGATGAAACCGGAGGAAAATTCGGACGACTACCTGATCTTGACCGGTGAAGCCAAAGCCTCGATCGTATACCCGCTCAAAGACGGCAAGTTATCCCTCCCGGCGGCCAAGCGGTACTACGAGTTAATCCGGATCGATGCCCGTACCGGCCAATTGGTAGACCGTGCGCAACTGCGCTCTTCCGATGGCAAGATCAACCTCAACCTGAGCCGGGGAACGGTTTACTGGGTACGTTAATCCCAGGCTGGAAAAAAACAGCTGATAAGCAATCTAAAAATAAGAAACAATGAGTTTAAAAAACAGCAAATGGGGCTGGCTGATGATGTCCCTGTTCTCTCTTCCCCTGTTTATGGCATGCGGAGGCAATCCGTCGCAAAAAACCGCGCAATCCGAAGCCGAAGCGTCCGCTGCGGCAGCCGTTTCTGCCCCGGCGCAGGATCGCTATAAAGTGGGGGTATGCGACTGGATGATCCTCAAACGCCAGAAAATCGGAGCTTTCGAACTGGCTTCGGAGTTTGGAGCGGACGGCATCGAACTGGACATGGGTTCACTGGGCGACCGCCTGCGGTTCGACAGCAAACTGGACGACACGCTGGGTCAGAACCAGTTCCTCAACGAAGCGTTGAAGTATGACCTGCAGATCGCATCGATCGCCATGTCCGGCTTTTACGGTCAGAATTTCGCCACCCGTGACGAGTACAAGGAACTGACGGTGCAGGCCATCAACACCGCCAAGGCAATGGGGACGAATATTGTGTTCCTTCCCCTGGGCGTGGCCAATCCGAAGGCGCACCCCGAACTGCGTGAAACACTGGTCGGGCGCCTCAAAGAGGTCGGCGAACTGGCGGCCCAGGAGGGTGTTGTCATTGCCGTTGCCTCTTCCTTGCCGTCCGCCGAAGAAGTGAATTTCCTGAAAGAAATCAATTCGAAGGGCGTAAAAGCGTCGATCAATTTCAGCGATATCATCGAAAACCGCGAAGACATCGGTTCGGCGCTGATGAACTACGGCAAGGATTACATCGCCCAGATCCACTGTTCGAACACGGACGGCTATTGGATCGAGAACGATCCGGAAATCCACCTGCCTTCGATCAAAGAGACGCTGGACGCGATGGGGTGGAGCGGTTGGCTGCTCGTGGAGCGTTCCCGCGATAAGGAGTTCGTCACCGACGTGAAGAAAAACTTCCCGGCCAACGTGAAATACGTAAAATCTATATTTCAACCAGAAAAATAAATAATACAACAAGAGATGAGAAAAGTAATTTTAACGGGTATCGGATTATTGCTGGCTGCCTCCGGCTTCGCACAGTACCCGAAAGTGACCGCCGAAATGCGTGCCGAGGTAGAACCGAAGCTGCGCGCCGGTGAAGCGTACGATGCTGAAATGTGGGAAAAAGCGTGGCCTATCGTACAGGAAGAGGCCCGCAATGGCCGGCCTTATATTCCGTTCGCCAGTCGTCCGGACGATCTTCCGCAGGCCGATATTCCGGCGTTCCCGGGAGCGGAAGGGGGCGGTATGTATACCTTCGGCGGCCGCGGGGGCCGGGTTATTACGGTAACCAACCTGAACGACAGCGGCGAAGGGTCCCTGCGTTGGGCTTGTCTGCAAGGCGGCGCGCGGATCATTGTTTTTAACGTAGCCGGTATCATTCATCTCGAATCACCGCTTCGTATCAAAGCGCCTTACATTACCATCGCCGGTCAGACGGCTCCGGGCGACGGTATCTGCATTGCCGGCGAGAGCTTCGAGATCGACACCCACGACGTAATCATCCGCCACCTGCGTGTTCGCCGCGGCGGGCTGAACCCGGCGCGCCGGGAAGACGCTATCGGAGGAAACGCCATCGGCAATGTGATTTTAGATCACTGCTCGGCGAGCTGGGGACTGGACGAAGGGATTTCCCTTTACCGTCATATGTACGATCCGGGCGACGGTAGTCAGGCCCGTAAATTGGGTACATCCAACCTGACGATCCAGAACTGTATCTCTTCCCAAGCCCTGGATACCTATAACCACGCTTTTGGAAGCACTCTCGGCGGTGAAAACGCGACTTTTATGCGTAACCTGTGGGCGAACAATCCGGGACGCAACCCGTCGATCGGCTGGAACGGCATTTTCAACTTTGTGAACAACGTGATTTACAATTATGTACATCGTTCGGTAGACGGCGGCGACTATACGGCCCTGTACAACATGATCAACAATTATTACAAACCGGGTCCGCTCACTCCGAAGGACTCGCCGATAGCCTACCGCATCCTTAAACCGGAATCGGGCCGCAGCAAACTCCCGTACAAACAATATGGCCGGGTATATGCCGATGGCAATGTCGTGGAGGGTTTCGACGAAGTGACCCGCGACAACTGGAACGGCGGTATCCAGCCTGAGGGCGTACCGGTAACCCCGGAACACGAGGCCTATATGTGTTGGCACAAACCCTTCCCGATGGCCTATATGACGATTCTGCCGGCTCAGGAAGCGTATGAATTCGTACTGGAGAACGCGGGAGCTACCATTCCCAAACGTGACATTGTGGACGAACGGACCATCCATCAGATCCGTACCGGTGAAGTTTATTACGTGGAAGATTTCGTGAGTACCGCTATTCCGCAGCACCGCCGGCTGGGAGAAGATTCCTATAAATACGGCATCATCATCGATCCGGGTCAGGTGGGCGGTTACCCCGAGTACAAAGGCGAACCCTATCTGGACAGCGACGGCGACGGTATTCCGGACGCGTGGGAAATCAAATACGGCCTGAACCCGCATGATCCGAGCGACGCGAACGGCGATTTGAACGGAGACGGTTACACGAATATTGAAAAATACATCAACGGGATAGACCCGACCAGGAAAGTGGACTGGACCGACCTGAAAAACAATTACGACACGCTGGCCGAACAGGGCAGACTGCTGCAATAAGAGAGCGAAACAAAGGAGATGAGAAAATTAATTCTGGCAGCGTTCTTTGCGCTCGGATTGACCGCCGTACGGGCGCAGGATACGGCGACGTACGAAGAAGTGATATCCCAACGCACGGACGGCAACATGAAAGACCTCGGCATTACCGATCCGGTAGTATATAACCGGGTAAAAGAGGTGATTATGAACCACTATTTCACCTTGAACGACATCTACAACGAGCGGGACAGCCTGCTGACGGTCATTAAGGAGAATCCCGACGGCGGATGGACCCGGGAGGCGGTTCAAAACCAGGTGGATGCCAAACTGTACCGTCATCATTTCGCTTTTCTTTCCGGTTTGATGATCGACCTGAACGAACAGCAGATCGAAACGGTGAAAAATGCTTTGACGTACAACGTCCTGAACGTAACCTACACCGCTCAATTGGATATGATCCCTTCGCTGACCCCTGCCCAAAAGGCCCAGATTTACGCCTGGTTGGTGGAGGCCCGTGAATTGGCGATCGATGCCGGTTCTTCGAAAGAAAAGCACGGGGTATTCGGCAAGTATAAAGGCCGGATCAACAACTATCTTTCGAAGGAAGGGTACGACCTGGTCAAAGAACGGGAAGGCTGGTACGAGCGCATCAAACAGCGGGAAGCCGAAATGGAAAAACACAACTGATCCGGTTGATTTTCCGGTAAAAGAATCTGAGATGTATGTGAAAAAACCGCGGCAATTAGCCGCGGTTTTTCGCTATTGCTTTTTTGTGTAGTCCGGTGCCCGTAAGTCTTTGCCCTAAAAAAACCAATCGCTTAACCGGGAGGTTCCCTATACTTACCCGTCTTTCCCATAAAAACGGGAACCGCTGCAATCGACCATCACCAGGTCTGTTCCCGATTCGGTCACCAGAATCTCTTCGCCGTAATAATATCCGTTGTATTGGAAAATGACCCGGTATTTACCAGGCATCGCAACTGGTCCGGGAAGATAATAATTGCGTATATCTCCCAGTTTATTGTAGGAAATATCAAACGATCCTAATGACCCGTACATCGAACGATAGAATTCATAATCATAAGTGAGCCAGATTTGGGTGTCCATCTCGAATGAAATCAGATAAGCCCCCGGAGTGGTCATGAGCTGGTAAACGGTCTGGTTTCCCTGATCGATGATATCAATGTCGAAATCGCTCTCCGTGGAACTCATATTCATGTAAATCACATCGATTTTTTGCGGGGCGGGAATTGGTCCGGCATAAAGGTTTTCACGATCCGGTAGGAAGAGGAACCGTCACCCCAATAAAGTACAATTATATTGAATCAAATACAGTACACCATCTAAAATTTCCGATAATTTTTTGTTTACGTTGTTTTATCCATGAAAAATATTGTTTTTATTTTTGTTTTATATTTTATTTTTATATATTTGAAATCGACAAAGGATCGAATATTGCATTTTCCTTTTCGCATAAAATTTAGAATTTCCCAGTTCGTCTTTTCTATAGGCAATCAGTTGGTTACAACTGGTTGCTTTTTCGTTATTGGCCTTTCAGTCATGCCTTCAATAAAGGATCCTTTAATGATTCAGCTTCGGGGATTTACCCTCAGACCCACTTTTACAATCTATGATAGAACTAACTTAAATTTTCGAAGGTCAAGGCGAACAATTTTAAAAAACTTGCACGGTAAAACGACCAGGTCGTAGACCGTCCCTATCACAGAACTATTAACATTCTAATCTTAAGTTTATGAATTCAGCTTTACAAAAAAAAGCCGGAAGTGTGTGCTATTGCCTGTTGCGAGGCATTTCTGCGGTGATTGCCTGTACGATATTGTTGCTCTTGCTTCCTGTCGCCCTTACGGCCCAGGACACGCAGGCGGTACGGGGAAATGTAATCGATGAACAGGGAAATCCGGTGGCCGGTGTTCATGTTTACGATAAACTGCGCGCCCATGTCGGTACGGCTACCGACCATCAGGGAACATTCAGCCTGGGGAATACCACGGCTGAATCGATACTGGTTTTCAGTATGGTGGGTTTCGAAAGTCAGGAAATCCCCGTCCGCTCACGGACTGTGATCGAGGTAACCCTGCGTGAAGATACGCAGTACATAGAAGCGGTCACGGTAGAGGTTCCGATTGGTTATGGAACCGTAAATAAGCGCAATTCTACGGCGGCAATGGAGGTTGTCAAGATGGAAGATATTGTCGATATTCCGGTGATGAACCTGGCCGAAGCGCTGGTAGGTCGGATTCCGGGGTTGAGTGTGAGTAATCTCAATTACCGTCCGGGACAAGGAACCGCCACTTTTCTGGTCCGCAATACCTACGGTACGGGTACGTTGGGAGGAAAAGATCCCGGCGACGGAGGACCGCTGATTATTATCGACGATGTTCCGCAAATCACGCAAGGAACTTCCCAGTACAATTCGAGTGTGGATGAATTAAATGCCTTAAATCCCAACGACATTGAAAGTATTGTCGTATTGAAAGACGCAGCGGCTGCCATTTACGGGGCCAAAGGGGCACAGGGGGCTATTCTTATTAAGACTAAACAAGGAAGATCGGGTGCTACGCGCATCAGTTACAGCGGGAATATCGGCTGGAACGATATAGCCGGGGGAAAACCCAAGATGATGTCCGGCGGGCAACTGGCCCTGTTCTGGAACAAGCTGCAAAGTGCGCACGGCGAGACCAACGATCGCTACTATTATTCGGACGAGGAAATCGAACGGATCCAAGATCTGAATTATAATTGGTTGGATGAGGCCTGGAAAAAAGGATTCACTACCCGGCACTCCATCACGGTGAGCGGAGGAACAGAAAAAACCACTTATCACGCCAGCGGATCCTACCTGACTCAAGGTGAAAATATGGGCACTTATACCGAATACGACAACTGGGGATTCCGTTCCGGCCTGAACAGCCGGATCGGCAGGAGTCTGAAAGTAGACTTCCAGTTGTCCGGAACTTCCCGCAAAGACAAAAAACCGTTCTCCAAACCGGCCGGAGAAGGGGCGGACTACCAGACCATGCTGCGAATGCCCCAGTGGATTCCGTGGCAGGTGCAGGACAGCGAAGGGGATTGGCAATACGTGGCTCCTTATTTGAACATTCGTTCTGTACCCGGCAATAACGCCAATGACTTGTCGGCGGCCAATTACTTTGCCCTGGACGATGCGGGGAATTATTCCGGGGGAAATGAGTTCTCTTACACCCTGCAGGGAAACATCACCTGGGAAATTCCCTGGGTGGAAGGTCTCGCGGTCAAAGGTTCATTGACCCAGACCGAAAAATTTTCCAAAAATCTGGAGTACGGACGCACCTATTCCTACCTCCGACCGACCAACAACAACGAATTGGGGCACCACCTGTACGAAGACATGGATTTCACGATGGCCGAATACAGCCGTTCTTCCCGCGCATTGTATGACCGGTTCAATTCCAAGAGGCTTCAGATGAATGCTTTTATCACCTATAACCGTACTTTCGGCGACCATCACGTGGACGCTATGCTTTCCGTTGAACGGGGGGGGGGGAAGAAAATTATGAGAAGAACCAGATGTATTACCAATACCCGTTCCATGATTATTTCGACGAAACCACCGGAACTTCCGGAACGTGGGATTCGAATACGATCGACCGGCGTGAGTCCGGCTCCCTGTCGTACCTGGGACGTGCCAATTACTCTTATAAAAACCGGTATTTGTTCACCTTCGTATTTCGTAGCGATGCCTCGACCAAATTCGCTCCGGAAAACTACTGGGGATTTTTCCCGTCGGTTTCTGCGGCTTGGATTATCTCGGACGAGAACTTTTTCCGCTCCGTACGGGCCGTTGATTTTCTGAAAATGCGGGTGTCCGCGGGAAAATCCGGAGCGGACAACACCAAGATGTGGCAGTGGCTGCAAACTTTTAGCCTGCAAACGTTCAAGGGAGCCATGTTCGGAACATCGGAGGATGTGAAATACACCGACGGACTCCAGATGAGCGTGTCCCCCAACCGGGAGATGAAATGGAGTGATTCGTACAAATACAACCTGGGAATCGACGCCCGTTTCCTGCGCAGCCGCCTTTCCGCCTCGGTCGATATGTGGTATGTACAGGATAAAAATATCCTCAGTACACGTTCGGACGACTGGCCTTATTCGCTGGGAACCGGGATCGCCTCCAGCAATTACGGGGACATCGATTCGTGGGGGTACGAGATTTCCGTGGGATGGAGCGACCGCATCGGCCGTGATTTTAAATACAGCGTGGACATGTCTACCGCCTTCGCAGACAATAAGATCAAAAAATGGAACGATCCGGCAGTCGTTTACCCCTGGACCACCGGTGTGAAAGGCCGTTCGACCGCAACCGGAACCTGGGGGTACAAAGTCTGGAAGGGCAACGAACGCGGCGACGGAATTTTACGCACCGACGAAGATTTTGAAAAATATTGGAATTACCTGCAAGCTCATGCCGATGCGTACAATGAATATTACGGTGTCGATTCCGCCCAACCGAACTACATGGGCATCACCAGCCTGGACGACCTGAAAAAAACGGAAGGCATCCTGGCCTACCGCGACTTGTCCGGTAAACGTCAGGAAGACAACTCATTCCATCGTCCGGACGGCGAAGTAAACGGAACCAACGCCGATGTGGTGCAGTTAAAAAAGAAAAATGCCTCCCGCAACGTCAATACTCAGTTGCGGTTAGAATGGAGGGGAATTTCGCTTTCCACCCAAATCGCTACTTCCTGGGGGTCTTATGTTCGAAAAGAATTGACATCGATGAAATACAATGCCGCGCTGCAGAATAATTACGCCTGGTGGGCCGATATGTACAGCCGTGAATACAACCCGGAAGGGTCCATACCGAGCATGTACTATGCGGCGGACAAAAATTACAACAACCACGCGAGTGATTTCTGGCAGTTGAATTCTTTCACCATGATGATTCGCAACCTGACCGTCGGCTATACCCTTCCGAGGGACATCTCCGCCAAAGTGGGCATGGGAAGTATCCGGATGACTTTCTCCGGGACCAATCTGTGGTATATCGTCGATCCGTACCGTTCCTACCGCAGTTCGCACAACTCTCTGACGGCAACCTATTCGACCCTCAGGACATGGACTTTCGGGCTAAATTTGACCTTATAGTAACATAAAAAGTTAAACATCATGAAAATGAATCACATATGCCGGATTACCGTTATCCTCAGCCTGCTCGCGGTGACCGCCTGCAGCACGGACTTTATGGAAGATATGGGGAATTACGGCTCTTTCAACGAGGACCTGTTTGGTAATGAAGCGCTGGTTACCCGGGTATTGAACAACGTTTACGGTTATCAGCAGAACGGCCTGAGTTCTCCCATTCAAACCGATCTTCCCGATCCGACTTTCAAGGATACCTGGACCAAATGTACGCCGGAGTTAGGGGGCATCCAGGATTTTATAGATGAGACTAAAGATCTGACCAATAAAGATGTACCGAATCTGTACAGCGGCGGTTCGAACAGTTTCAACAATGTGCAGACCGCAATGCCTTATTACCATATCCGTACCTGCAATTTCGTGCTGGAAGGGATGGATAAATACGCCGTTGGAAAACTGTCCGAAGAGGCCATTAACCGGTTAAAGGGACAGGCTTACTTCCTGCGTGCCCGTACCTATGCCCGGTTAATCCGCTCGTTGGGCGGAGTTCCGTGGGTAGATTATGTACAGACGGCCGATTACGACAATCCGGAAATACGAAAACCACGGGATGCCACTTCTTTTTGTATCGAGCGGATCTGCGAAGACCTCGACATGGCCGCCGCTATGCTGCCCGGACGGTGGAACGATGCCACCGACTGGGGCGGGCGACCCGCGGGGCGGCCCTGGCGCTCAAAAGCCGGGTGCTTCTGCTTTGGGCCAGTCCGCTCTATAACCGGGATATGAATACGGACCGTTGGCAGGCCGCACTGGATGCGAGCCTGGCGGCAGAACAACAACTCGTTGCCGACGGTTTCGGTTTATACGGAGAAGGAATGAACGGAGGGATAAACGGATCGAAATGGGCCGAAATGTTCAAACAGGATAACACCTTTAATCCGGAAGCGATCTATGTCTTTATTTTCTCGACGTCCACCCTGAACGCCAAACACAATGGTTGGGAAAACAGCATCCGCCCGAAAGCGCAGGATGGCGCCGGCGGGGTTAGCGCGCCGGTGGAAATGATCGATTATTTCCCGATGGCGGACGGATCACGTCCGACCGCCGAAAACGGGTATGACCGGGAAGTGTTCTTCAAAGACCGCGACCCGCGTTTCTACCGGACTTTTGCTTTTCCCGGAAGCGCGTGGGCCGTCAAAGAAGGGAGTCCGGATATCTGGAATTACGCCTGGTTCGAAAATGCGGAAAGCGATGCCGACGAATTTTCGTCCCCTAACCGGACGGCGGATGGAAACAGCGGCAGCTCTCCGGCATACGTGCGTAAGATGTCGATGGACGGGGCGATGAGTTCGGCCCAATTTTCTACCAGCGGGACTGATTACATGGAATACCGTTTTGCCGAATTACTGTTTACCATTGCCGAATGTTACGCCGGGGTGGGTGATCTGTCCAATTGCATGCAATACCTGTCACGTATACGGGAACGGGCCGGACTACCCCAGGGAGACAACAATTACGGGTTGGGAGCTTCGTTCTCCACTCCCAACCAGGCATTCGAAGCGTGTCTGTACGAACGAGCGATAGAGCTGGCCTACGAAGGCAAACGTTTCTACGACATCCACCGCTGGATGCTGTACAGCGACGAACCGGATGATTTCGGCCCGAACAACACCTGTGCTTACCTGGGGGTGGAACCGTTGAACGGAACCCGCCGTACAGGGTTGTATATGATCGCCTCGCCGGAAGGACAAGCCTATTACGGTACCGATGATCCGTTAAAAGACCGGCGGGTGGAATTGCTCGATCCGGACGATGCATCGACTTTCCCGGCTCGCATGGAGTCCCTGGCGGAGTTCTACCGAAATAATCAGACCTACCGGCTCAACATTACGGCGATGGACAAAAATGGTTCGGATGCCACGGTGATCGACTGGAAACCGAAGTATTATTTCCTCGGACTCGGCTCGCATGCGATGCAGTACAACGGTGAGTTCTTGCAACAGACGATGGGCTGGGACGACAACGACGGAAATACCAAAAACAGCACTTTCAATCCGCTGCTTTAATCAACCTCTCGCCAGCGGGGTCTCATCATCCCCCGTTGCGGGGGTACAGCCGTAAGTCATCCCCCGATTTACGGCTGTTTACCTTCGGTCGCAACGGACCGGTTGAAAACGAATCGCGTTTCTCATTCAGAAAACAAAATCATGAAAAAATACATACTTCTTCTTCTCCTGCCGCTTCTGCTTTCTCCCGCACAGGGCCGGGCACAAAGCAAAGCGCAACTGCGACGGCTGGAGCAGGTAAAAGAAATACAGGCCCGTTTCGATTCCCGGCAGGCGGAAATCTTCATTGACCGGGCGGTATTTTTGGATAAGGCTCCCTTCGATCTGGGTTCCTACAACAACTATATGATCCGCATAGCCGGTGATTCCCTTTATTGTCAGGTTCCCTATTTCGAACAGTTCCCGAATTTGACGATTGCGGACAAATCCCGTTTTTTCAATTTTCACGCCGTGATCGAATACCTGGAAACAGCGTGGGACGAGGAGCAGCGGGTGGTGGCCACGATACAGGTCAGCGCCGATAACGGATTTACGTATACCATGGCCGTGGTCACCGAACGCGGCGGGCTGTCGTATGTCTATATCACAATCGGAGACAACCCGAATGCCATTTATGAAGAAAGGTTGAACCGAAAGAAAAAATGAAACGCTGATCCCTGGGAAACGTAAAACAGACGGACATTCACCCGTCTGTTTTTCATGCCGCGTATCGTATCCGGTTTACGTTCTGCCTGTTTTCGTTTTTTTTTAGTCGTTTTAGCCCGGTGTTTGTATAATTTATTCGTTTTTCTACCGGTTTTGTATGATACGGGAAAAATAAATTTTAACTTTATCCTGCCGATATTGTGCGAGCCGAACGCGATGATGCTTGCCCGGTATGGCAGAGGTTGAGCCCGTATTCAATAATTTTTTACCCATGGATTATACCCCTCAGGACGAGATACTCATCGAACAGCAAGGCCGTGAACTTTTTGAAGCCTGTCGGTCGATCGTGAAGAGCGACCAGGATATGGAGTTCATCCAAAAAGCGTTTTATTTTGCCAAGGACGCCCACCGTGGGGTGCGGCGCAAGGCCGGTGACCCGTATATCGTACACCCGATAGCCGTGGCCCGTATTGTGGTGGAGGAGATCGGCTTGGGAGTAAAGTCGGTCGTTGCCGCGCTCTTGCACGACGTGGTGGAGGATACCGATTATACGGTGGAAGATATCAGCTACCTGTTCGGCGAGAAAATTGCCAAAATGGTCAACGGACTGACCAAAATCTCCGAGGTTTTCGCCGGGAACACTTCCGACGGTAAACTAACCGAACATGCGGTAGAGGATGAGCAGTCCAAGCAGGCCGAAAATTTCCGGAAAATGCTGCTCACGCTCTCGGACGATGTGCGGGTGATCCTGATCAAGCTGGCCGACCGCCTGCATAATATGCGGACGCTGGGGGCCATGCCCGCACACAAGCAGATGAAGATCACCTCCGAGACGATCTACCTGTTTGCCCCGCTGGCCCACCGCCTGGGACTTTACGCCATTAAAACCGAACTGGAAGACCTTGGTCTGCGCTACCGTTACCCGGAAGAATACAAGCAGTTGGAGGAAAAACTCCAAGCCACAGAAGCTACGCGCCAGCAGTATATCGACCGTTTCAATGCGCCGATCATCGAAGCGCTCAGAACGAACAATATCGATTTCGAAATTTCCGGCCGGGTCAAATCGGTTTATTCGATCTGGAAGAAAATGCAGAAAAAAGGGGTCCCGTTCGAGGAGATCTACGATATATTCGCCATCCGGATCGTTTTTAAATCGACCCCGATCATCCCGGAAAAATCCCAGTGCTGGCACATATACTCCCTGATTACGGATGTTTACAAGCCCAAACCGGACCGCATCCGCGACTGGGTGAACATACCCAAGGCTAACGGCTATGAAGCCCTGCACTGTACGGTGATGGGGCCGGACGGCGAATGGGTCGAAGTACAGATCCGCTCGGAGCGTATGGAGGCGATTGCCGAGCGGGGTTTTGCCGCCCACTGGAAATACAAAGGCGAGCAGTTCAATCCGACCGAGGGCGAATTGGACAAATGGATCAAGCAGATCCGCGAGGCGCTGAACAGTCCGACGGAAAATGCGGTGGAATTTCTCGATAATTTCCGGATGAACCTCTATGCTTCCGAGGTGGTTGTGTTTACTCCCAAGGGCGACCAGCGTATCATGCCGCAGGGATCGACGGCGTTGGATTTTGCCTACGAGATCCACTCCAAAATCGGCAACAGCGCGGTGGGGGCCAAGATCAATCACTCCATCGTATCGATTTTTACCCCGATCCACTCCGGCGACCAGATCGAGATCATCACCTCGAACAATATGCATCCCAGCCCGGAATGGCTGGACCATGTGATCACGGCCAAAGCCAAGACCGGCATAAAAACCTTTTTAAAGAAGGACAAAAAGAACAACATCGAGCGCGGTATTGCCATTTTCGACGAAAAGATGCGTGAGTTCGGGATACAACCCAGCGCCCGCGTCTTCCGCAAGGTACTTCCGGCCTACGAAACGAAGACCAAAGATGAGTTTTACAGCAAACTGGGGGCGGGAATCATCAACCTGAACGGTGTAGAGCGGATCCTTCGGGATAATGCGGTCAATAAAATATTCAAATACTGGTCTCTGCAATTCCCGAATCCATTCCGCCCGAATAAGAAAAAGGCCAGGAAACCTGCTCAGGAAGAGCCGCAAATAGAATATTCGATTGCCGAATGCTGTAATCCAATACCCGGTGATTCGGTCGTCGGCTATAAAGACGAAGAGGGACATATTACAGTACATAAAAAGAGCTGTCCCGTAGCGGTAAAGCAGGCGACCCAACATGGTGAAAAGATCGTGGAAGCGAAGTGGGAACGAGTGAACGCGGAAGCTTTTTTATCCCATATCGAACTGCGCGGAATAGACCGTCTGGGCATGACGCTGGATATCGCCCGCGTAATTTCGGAAGAAAAAAACGCAAACATCCGAGAGCTTCACCTCCAAACTCATGACGGGATATTCGAAGGGATGATCAGTCTTTACATCCAGAATTCGAACGAGTTGAAAGACATTATGGCTCATCTGGGGCGGGTTCGCGGCATCGAGAAAGTCCGCCGCATTGAAAACGCCCGCGAATTATAGTTCAAAGGGAAACGAATTAACAAAAATAAAGACCCAAAAGTATGGCTACTATTTTCACCAAAATCATTAACGGGAAAATTCCCAGCTACAAAATAGCGGAAGATGAAAACTTTTATGCTTTTTTGGACATCAATCCGTTAGCCGAGGGGCACACGCTGGTCGTTCCGAAACAGGAAGTGGACTACATTTTCGATCTGCCTGCCGGCACAGTAGGCGGTATGATGCAATTCGCCCAGCAGGTAGCGAAAAAAATGGGAAGAGTGATCGATTGTAAACGGGTAGCGGTAGTTGTGTTGGGTCTGGAGGTTCCTCACGCCCATATCCACCTGATCCCGTTAAACGAGGAGAGCGATGTCGATTTCCGAAAACCGAAACTTCAGCTGACCCCGGAAGAATTCCAGGCCATAGCTAAAAAAATACGCGAAGTTTAACTCCCGGACCAGGCTGTCGGAAAATACATGACCCGCGGCGAGGGCTTCTTACCAGGCAGGTATAAAAAAAGAGTCCAACCCGTGGACTCTCTTTTTTTATATCCATATCTTGGATTACTCAGCGTCTTCTTCCACTGCCGCCGGCAGAACGTCGACCACTTCCACTTCGAATACGAGTGCCTGGTTCGGGCCGATCATCTGGCCTGCGCCGCGTGCGCCGTAAGCAAGATCCGGGTGAGCGTACAGTTTCACTTTACCGCCTTTACCTACCAGTTTCATACCCTCGGTCCAAGCCGGGATCACGCCGTTGAGGGTGAAACGGTCGTTTTCAGTACCGTGGTTTTCAGTAGAATCGAACACTACGCCGCTCGGAGTCGTACCGGTATAAATAACCACTACGGTATCCGCGTTGCTGGTAGCTTTCATGCCGCCTTCTTCGATGATTTCATAAAGCAGACCGCTTTCGGTTTTCTGAACGCCTGATTTCTTCTCGATACCCGCGAGGAAATCTTCGGATTCCTGCAGTGTTTTGGCCGGTTTCCGAACACTGAAATATTCATTCAGGAACGCGTGAGCGTCTTCCAGCGTCATAGCGCCTTTGTTGTGCAGCACGTCTTCCAGCGCAGAGGCCAACATAGAAACATTGATGGTGCTGTCCATCATTTTCATCGAATGACCCAGGTCGGTACCGAAGGCGTAAGCCAGGCTGTCCGCTTCGCTGTGCGGTGTTTTACCTCCGATAGAGTTGCATGAGGTGAGCGTAACCGCTCCGGCAAGCATACCCAATACTAAAAACTTCTTCATAATCTTATTTTAGTTAAAATTTTATTTTCGAGGGCAAAAGTAAACAAAATCGTTGGATTTTAAATATTTGGACGATGAAATTATTCTTCAATATCTTCTTTCATCCTGATTTCGTGTGGAATCTGTTTTGAACCGCGTTGTTGAGACGCCATTTTCACCATATAATAACTCAGTACCCCGGCCAGTACGGAGGCCATAAGTATGGCGATTTTCCCGTTGCCGATCATTTCCGGATCGGTAAAGGCGAGGTTATTGATAAATATGGACATGGTGAATCCGATCCCGCCGACACAGGCCACGGCCAGGAACTGCGCCCAGGTAACCATTTTGGGCGGTACACACAGTCCGACTTTGATCCCGATCCAGCATAGTGCGAAGATTCCCAGCGGTTTACCGATCACCAGTCCGGCGATAATCCCTAGAGTTTGCTGGTTGAATATCTCCCCGAACCGGGCGAAGTCGATCACCACTCCCGCATTGGCCAGCGCGAACAAAGGCATGATAAAGAAGGTCACGGTGGAATGCAGGGCATATTCGAGCCGCTGGGACGGACTGATGGCGTTCCGTGTAATCCGCCTCATATCTTCCAGTGCGGTATGCTGGGGTTCGTTAGCGAGCAGTTCCACCCCCGGTTCGTCATAATAATAAATATGCTTGAACAGATTATGCGTTTTGTGCATGAAGTAACTTTTGCTGAAGCGCGGCCGGGTAGGGATGGTCATGGCGATAATCACCCCCGCGATGGTCGCGTGAATTCCGGAATCGAGGAAAAGCACCCACAAGAGTATACTCGGAATGAGGTAATATTTCATCGAGTAAACTTTCATCCGGTTAAGCATAATCAGGAACCCCACCACACAGGCGATCATAAACAGCACGCCCCATTGGACGGTTGAGGTATAGAAAATAGCAATAACGAGAATCGCCCCCAGATCGTCCACAATAGCCAACGCGGTCAGGAATACCTTTAATGACAGCGGCACACGGTTCCCCAACAGCGAGAGTACTCCCAGGGCAAAAGCGATATCTGTTGCCATGGGAACACCCCAACCGGAGGCGGTATCGGTTCCGGCATTAAATGCGGCATAAATCAGTGCCAGAGCGATCATTCCTCCGATAGCTCCGATAATGGGCAGGGTAGCTTGTTTGACGGAGGCCAATTGTCCGGCCAGCATTTCCCGTTTGATTTCCAGTCCGACGGTAAAAAAGAAGATCACCATCAAACCGTCGTTGATCCATTCTTCAAACGAAGAGCTCAGTTCGAACGTGCCGACCCGGATCGATAAATCGTTGTCCCAGAAGTGGTGGAACCACTCGGCAGTCCAGGGCAGGTTGGACAGCACAATCGCGATAACGGAACATAACAGAAGAATCACTCCGCCAGCCCACTGACTGTGCAGAAAATGTCGTCCTTGTCCGGACCAACGGTGTATTCGTCGTTTACGGCGGAAACTGGTTGGCATTGGATTACAAATTTACGCCAAAAGGCAGTTTTAATGGATGGTTCGTAATTTTACAATAGCGCAAAGTTACATAATTTAAATAATATTCGCGCCCCTACATTGGCATCCCATTCATTTTTCGGATCGGGAACCACTTCACACAGGTCGAACCCGACGATCTTCCGCCCGGATGCTTTGACAAAGAACAGCAGGTGAACGGCTTCGTCAAAGGTAATTCCCCCCGGAACCGGAGTTCCCGTAGAGGGACAGTATTCCGGAGTAAGCCCGTCGATATCGAAACTGATATATACCTTTTGCGGTAGCGCGTCCACGATTAGGCGGCATTGGTCCTGCCAGTTTACACCCTCAAAACGGTTTTGCGAAAGGATATGATTAGAAAAACAGGTGATCCGTCCATCGGAGTCAATGCGCTGGGCTTCTTCCTCGCTCAGGTCCCGCACGGCCACCTGCACGAGCGATTGCACGCCGTCGATGCCGTTCAGCGCATTGTTCATAATCGAGGCGTGGGAATGTTCGAATCCCTCGTAAGCGACCCGCAGGTCCGCATGAGCATCGATCTGAAGAATTCCGATCTCACCTTCCCGTTCGGCCACGGCACGGATGAGTCCGAACGGCGTACTGTGATCACCGCCGACCAGTCCGACTTTCTTTCCCGCATCGAGCCACCGTTTAGCTTCCCGGTATACATATTCATTGAGCAAGCGGGAGGCTTTATTGATGCGTTTTAATTTTTTAACCGCGTATTCTTCCTCCACCGACCCCCCGGATTCGAGGTGAATAATGACTTTTTCCGCCTCTTCGCGCAATTTTTTACTGGTGTATGGGATCGTACTGTCGAATTCGAGTGTCCCGATCCCTTTGCGCCAGGCACCCGGATAGTGAAAATCATAGAGATCCAGTTGCGGCGAAGCTTCCAGGATCGCGTCCGGTCCTTTGGCCGCTCCCGGCCGATAGGAGGTGGTCACATCCCAGGGCACGGAAAGCAAAACCAGCGCAGCTTCTTCCGGCGTAAAAGGCAGGGCGAAGTAATTCCCGTTCGGGATACTGACATCGTTAGGGTTATGGTTTGCCATAATGATCGTTTTTGCGACAGGAAACTAAAAAAACGGCGGCCAGAAGCCGCCGGTGGTTCTTGCCTTAGGCAGATTTATTTTTCCAGCGTTCGTTCGATATACGACCGGTAATCCTTCGCGACCGGTATATATTCCCCGTCGAACAGTTCGGAAGAGATAATGAAGTCGGCGGTGGAGCGGTTGATGGCCATCGGCACATTATACAGCGAGGCGAGTCTCATCAGCGCTTTCACATCCACATCGTGCGGCTGGGCGGTCATCGGGTCCCAGAAGAAGATCACGGTATCGATATCGCCTTCGGCGATCATCGAACCCAGCTGCTGGTCACCGCCGAGCGGCCCGGATTTCAACATGGTTATATCGAATCGCGCGTGTTCATTGTTCCGTTTCTCCATCAGGGTCGAGGCGACCATTTTTCCGGTCGTCCCGGTACAGATCAGGTGGTGTTTGAGTAGTATTTCCCAGTTCCATGCGACCCATTCGGCCAGGTCGCGTTTCATGTTGTCATGGGCGACCAGGGCGATTTTCTTTCTTTTTGCTAACATTTTTTTTTCGTTCGTTCAGTTTGATTGCATCCTATAAATTCGGGGAGTAAGACGGAATGAGATCCGGTATATATTTGCTTTTACACACGAAATAGGGGTTTTCCAGTTCGTTTTTATTGTATTTGAGCGTTCTTTGTTTGATCATATCGATGGCTTTCGCCCCGGCTGCCGCGGCGATAGCGTGTCCGGCGGCGGTGTCCCATTCGTAGGTCAGGGTAGTACGGACGTACAGGTCCGCCGTCCCTTCCGCCACCAGGCAAAATTTGAGCGAGCTTCCTACCGGCATGGCTTCCACCGCCCCGGCCTGTTCACGAACCAGTTCGACAAACCGGTCGGCATCTTTGGAGTTGTTCATGCGGCTGTGGGTAATCCGGATCGGCGTATTTTTTTTCTCGGCCAACGGAAGCTGCTGCGCGCCCTGATAAATTTCATTGATCGCGAAATCGGCTTGAGCATCCGGAACGACATCTTCTTTTACAAAGGCTCCGCGTTCCATATCGCTGAAGTACATTTTCCGGAAATACGGCACATAGATCACTCCGAGGAACGGTTCATTTTCCACCATCAACGCGATATTTACGGTAAATTCATGGCTTTCATGGCGAATGAATTCGCGTGTACCGTCGAGCGGATCGACCATCCAGAACAGGTCCCAGGTTCCGCGTTCTTCGTAGAGCAGGTTTCTTCCTTCTTCACTGAGGATCGGTATTCGCGTTTGACCGAGATATTGTTTAATAAGCGCATGGGCTTCCCGGTCGGCAAGTGTATTTGGTGTATTATCTGATTTGAGGTTGATGCCGAGGTCGTCGCTGTTGTAAATCTCCATAATGCGCGCACCGGCACGGATGGCTGCGTTATAAGCGTTTACCAACAGGTAGTCGATTTGTTCTCGTTGCAACATAGTAGGTGGTATTGTGGTGTTATTATACTTCTACAAAGGTACGTTTTTTCCCTTTAAGCGGAAACATTCCCTCTTGTTAAATGCAATATTTGTGCAACATACGGGAAATTTTAATAAAAATGTAATTTTTCTACTCTAACGAGCGAATATATATGGGGGCCAATCCCCTTCTATTTTTACCACCAAATTTGATCGCCGTCTTCATAGGTAAAAATTCTCTCTTCCGTACCTCGGGAAAGATTCCTCAAAAGCAAGAGGCACTTTTGGGGAATATGGTCATATCTGAGATAATGATATTTACCGGTTTGCTGGCCCATTGACACCCATTTACCTCGTTTCCAATAAAAAAGTTCATATTGATCACCCGTATGAATTCCATTATCGTCGCTGCGGGGAATGCAACGGAATTTTTCAATTATTTCCGGCTTTCCATAATCAATTCCAATCCGGCAGTGGTCGGGAGTTAGCCCCTGGAAGTAGGTCAGCCAGTCCCCATCGAAGGCTTTTTCGCCGGGAGGGTGAGAGGATGGCCGATCATGCTCCGTCTCTACGATAATTTTACCAGGATACGGAGTGGGGGTACCCTTTTTATAAAATTCCAGTTCAGCTATATTGCCATATGAGCCTTCCGGAGAAATATATCTCCAGTAGCGGTAGGGTTCGGTTGTTCCCGTGTGAATTAACTTTGACTTATCGTTTATTTCAAGCTCATGAATGAGAATCTTTTTGGAGAAATCACTATCATTGGAGGTCTCTATTCTCCCTCCGACCAACCGGTGTTCCATTTCCGCGGTATGTGCAGACATGGGGTATTTTCTTGTCAGAAAAACGGTACGATTACCACTTTCCGTGCCGGATAAATACTCGATGCAACCATCGGCCTGTAAAGGAAAGGTTCAGAAAGGGCTTTCAGTTCCTCTCCATCGTACCCGAATACGAGATAAGCAACTCCCCGTCCCATGTTTCAAATCGGGCTTTCCCTTTTTTGATTTCTCCGAAATCGACCACCATCCAATCTTGATTATCAAAGACTGCGATATAGGCCCATTGCGCTTTTTTATATCCATGTAGAACGGGAATCGTAATATGGCTGACAGAGGTGTATTCCGCGGTTACATCTTTTTTGAATACATCGACGTGGATAGGAACATTCCGGCAAGATTTAAGATATCGATCGGCTTTCGGATTTTTAGACCAGCTATTTCTGTAAACTTTCGGAATCCGATCATCCGGAAAAAAAGCTCCGCCGGGGATCGATCCTATTCCCCAATAAAAAGGGAGTAATGTTCCATTATTGTCTAAAACTGAGAACCAGCTGTGGCCGTACGGCCTGTTACCGCGGTGCGGAAAGCTCTCTTTCGAAACGGGTAATCCTTCACTTCGGAGAATAGCTGTGGCCAGGTTGCAGAAGTCCTTACATTCTCCAAAAGCGATTTTATCTATCTGAGAAGCTTTAAGAAAATGGTGTGACTTTCCTTGGTGATGATATTGTGAAAAGGTGTCATTTATTTGTTCATTAATCAGGTGTGCGGCATACCAGACAGACGAAGCGTGCAAGTTTGAAGCCGGTGCTTCACGGTACCTGGTACTGTATTTACCCCGAAGAGAATCCCGCCAGCAGTCCAACGCCTGCAATTCATCAATCTTATAAGGAAGCATAAACTCGCAGAATTGATCGAAGGAGACGTGCCGGAGCATCCTTTTTCCCCGCCAGTCTTCATGAGCCTGATCTATATTTTTAATCAGGAAGTCGGCTTTTATTATTTTTACATCTTCTACAACGTAATTTCTCAGATCCGGATGCATGGCATCAATGAGGTCAAATTGCTCGCTTTTTTCTTGCGGAGAAAGATTGCTGTTCAGTATTCGGTCCGTTTGCTCATAATAACTATCGATTACCGGCCCCGTATAAGAAATGTGCCCAGGCATATTCTCGATAAGAAAAATGGCTGCTTTCAACTTGAGGCTTTCCGAAGGGTCTTGAGAGTAATATGCTAAAACCCTTTCCAGTTCAAACCTGTTGGTTCCGGCTAACTGTAAGGCATTCTCCAATTTGGATTGGTGGCAGCCGGTCAAAACGGGCAGCAAAAAAATCATAAAGAGTCGGTGAAGTTTGAAACGGTCCGGATAGAATGAAAGATAACTGATCATAAATTAAACTTTACTGTTGATACTATTCGGATAAATGATCCGAAAGATTTTTTAAGAACCGGTCAGCGAAGTTCTTTTTTCAGACTGTACCTCCTCTGCTCGATGGGCAATGATGGAATTTTGGCTTCTTTATCAATAATTATTTTAGAATGATTATCCGCTTTTTGACTTTGGTTAACCAAATCGTACAACCCTACCAGAGGGAATAAAGGACTAAATCGGTTGGGGCACATTCGAGCGGTCCGGATATAATGGCCCTCCGCTTTTTTATACGAACACAGTTCAGTATAGTTAAGAGCTAAAACCACCTGTAGGTCACAGTCGTTCCAGTATTTGGTGCAACGACGTAACAATTGGTTGCTCTTTTCATATTGATTATCCTGATGTAATACAACAGCTTCCAAATTTAATTCATATACAATCTTTTAATCGAATGATATGGAACGGTATCAAATTAAATGATAAAGAAAATGCACTGATCAGGATGGATACCGATTGTTTTTCCATTATGTTCGATCCATCTGATCTTCCATAACCGGATGCCAGCGTACAAGGTCAATCTTCGCACTTGCCATTGACCAATGCATTTCTCCATAATGTATTTTGGGAAGAATTTTAACGGTTAATCCGCAAAAGTTTCAGCAACTTATATAAGATATATCCGACTAAACCTCCCGTCAGGGAAAAGGAGAGGGTAGTTCCTTTGAAAAAATTACAGATCAACTCATCCAAACCTATCTCATGATGGATATGATGAGAGATCCACCATGGAATGTGAACCAGGAGGATGCCGATTAGTACGGCAAGCAATGACAGTCGCGGTTTTATTTTTTTGAAACAAAAGACAGGACAACAAAGTCACGGTACAGAACATCAAGGTCCACATAACACTGGAAGTGACCCGGCTTATTCCGAAGAGATTAGAGATTGCGATGGAAATAAGGCATACGGAGATAAAAATAGAAACTTTTTTCATTGCTTGAACATTTATTAAACCCCTATGCCTCTGCACACGCCGTCACAATCAAATTTTAGCATAAAACCACATTTTTTACAATAACTCTGCAGTTATATGTCCGGCAGGCTACTACTCCCATCGTTTCCCCGAAAATATCACAGTAATCACTTGTTCGGCTGCATCCGCAACTAGAACCCCCGCCGCCTTCGGAAGCCGCTTTTACTGCAGGCAATTTTGTCATATGGGTTCCGGAAGCATCGGAAAACATCATCCGGGAAATGCCGTTTTCCTCTTTTTTGACCACAGGGTTAGGACTTCCGCAGATTAAATATACGATCTTTTTGTCCCATCCCAGGGTTTCGATGGCATATTCTTCCCACTTATACGCAAATACGTAGAAAGAATCATCTTCGTAACTGT
>Ga0192241_10362_pt1 | contig 23429 bp, 33 predicted proteins | sample Koala_Koa27_I3_FD_131239 | JGI IMG/M metagenome (GOLD analysis project Ga0192241, IMG submission 131239) | Enriched cells from koala feces incubated with labeled cellulose particles, San Francisco Zoo, California, United States - Koala_Koa2-7_I3 ... | reverse complement strand
CCATAATGATATAATACTTATGAATCGAAGTGCACTGAGAAGCGTAACTATTGGTTTCACAATTCTCGTTACTGAGAGAAAGTGAGTGTAACGCTCTTGGAAGAAAAACATCTGTGGGTTCTCCACAATTTATTTCCCAGCCGTTATCAATATCACGGAAGGGAGGTGAAAAATGGAGTACATTATTTGCATCATATTATTTCTTTGTGTGATAGGATTTGGATTTTATATTGCCGGTAAATCCTTATCCAAAAAAACAAAGGTATTTGACCTCTCATTCGGCAAAAATGGTTGGTTTAAAATACATAGTGAGTTCTACAAAGAATAATGGTTTCTTTTTTTTGAATTCGGAATATGAATTCGTCAAGAGTGGGAGAGTAGTAAGTAGTGGTAGACAGAAAGGGTATGCCTTGAGCAAGCATATCCTTTTTGTATTGTCCCTACTAATACAATTTACTTCATCCAAGGCATTCCCAGAGAGGTTTCGCAAAACTTTTTAATATCCTCTACAGACTTACCATCATTGCACATGTTAAGAACTGCACCCAGGATACCTGTTGCTCCGGCCTTAAGTCCTTGGAATCGCTGTTCCTTAAGCTTTTCTGTAAATAACTTCTCAAATTCCTTTTCTTGTTGTTTTGTCATATATGATTTTCCTTTCACTGTTGATTCCATCGGTTACATTGGTTACTACCTGATTCGCTTTGGAGGTAAGGACAATTCAGGCAAGCCGTTGGAATTAATTCAACATGTGTCACAATTGGATTTTTTACTAACTGTAGCATCGAAACCTGTGCCAGAAGCTCCGAAACGTCAGATTGGTTTTGTGGTAGATTGACTTTATAATCATTTTTCAAATGTTCCATAAATTAGCACCTCATATAACTGAAAAGGATGGAAGAGCAGTTAACTCAACCATCCTTGATTTATTAGCAATTCTTAGCCATGTTCTTGAATACTTCCCAACGGGCCTGTACATTCTCTTTAGCAGCAGATCCGGAACCGCAGAGATTCCTGTACTCGTCATTCTGTTCATAGCTATTGAAGAATTCCTTTACAAGTACCATGTATTTATCTTTCCCACCCTTGTACTTAATTACCTTGCACATACCAGCAACAAGCATCGGGATAGAGGTCTTTTTAAGATTTGGAATCTTTTCTGTAATTCTTCTATTAATTGAATCGGCAGCGTTGATAATCAGTTCAATGACTTCCTGTTTATTTTCCTGATTTTCAAACCAACTTATAAACGCCTGAATATCTTCATTCCTAAATCCAAATTCATGCTCTTTGCTATAACCAGAAATTAGCATCATAATTTCAAGAATAAGATTACGATCTTCGCTGTTCTTAAAAATACCAACACTGAAAATTCTATCCCAGAGATTAGATACTTTCTTTTCTTTCATAACTGACTTGCCATCTTTCATAATAACTTCACCAGATCGGTTTTTCTTCTCAATTTCATAAGTATAGCCATCAGCATTTAATATACTTTTAATTTGAGCGTATAACTCATCACTGATATTGACAGAGTTCTTCTGTGCATTGGTAAGTGGTTTACCAGAATTTTTACGCTTAAAAAGTCCTCTGATTTCTTTTTCAGTAACCCCTGAAAAAATATTCAAAGTCAGATCATAAGAATCAAGCTTATCTTTGATTTTTTCATCCAACTCCTCATATTTTTTACCATACAGATATTCGGAAGGAAGATAAGTGATTCCGCTTATTATAAAAGGTTCATCATCAAGATTTTTAGAAATCTTGAATTCATTATTGAAAAATGCGGCAAATGTTGTCATACGTTGAACACCATCAATCACGGCATTATTCAGTTCCTTGGACTCTCCAGTAGTTTCATCAATCATTGAAACTACGATGGTTACTGGGTCTATTGAATAATCACGTAATACACTATCAATCAATTCTGATTTGGATAGGGTAGACCATTGGTTCTTGGGGCGCTGAAGAGGGTGATTGAAATTGTATTTATTTTTATTAATATCAGTTACTAATCCAGGTAAATTTCGTTGCTTTGTCTTAAGTTCCATTAACTATACCTCCATTTTTTTATGTATTATCTTTCAGTATAGTCTATGAAAAAAAGAATAGCAAGAAAAAATCTTTAATTTTATAGTAGGACAGAGAAATTTTCACTCTTTAATGCTTAAGCCTACTTTTCTTAAGTTGCTTTTTAGTAAATTAATAAGATGATCATCACACCATTCAATATAGGTAGACCAAAAATCAGGTGTAGATGTCTGATAATAATCAGCACCATGTTTTGATTCGCTGGACCATTCGATAACTTGCCATGGGCTAAATCCGTTTCTATAATGCATTCCATCACCGTCAATGTAAATTTCGGCTTTACCACTTGTAATTAGTTGACATGCAGCCGAATTCAAAAAGGCTTTAGTACGTTCATATATATTTGGATAAAATCCAGGATCCTTATAGTATTGTTCATCAATACACTTAGTGAGTTGCTTTTTTGCTTCTTCAGCGGTGTCCTGAATTGCCTTATCACACAACACCTGTAGATAATTCTTCAACTCCACAGGTGTTCTAAATACTTTATTTACCATTACGCTCGGCTTCGGCCTGGGTATGAATAACCTCAGCCAATTTCCTAAGAAATTCATCTTTCAATTCGTTAAGCGGAACATCCTTCAGAACCGTAAATAGATTGGATAGGAGAGTGGTGATGTCCTTCTGTTCTGCAATAACCTTTTCGATAGCAGTGTATAATGTAGTCTTTAAAGTGATTTCTTTCTTCTTCATAATAAACCAATTCTTAATCATATATAAATCCTCCAATATTATTTTTTGTTTTTCTTTTCGAGTGCTTTCATTTTCTTTAATTCATCATATGGTATCCAACCGCCACGTTTTAGATTACGACAAATAAACACGATATTTATATCAGGATATCGATATCTAAATAATTTCCTTTTAAGTAAACTAACGGAATCTGGTTGCCCCTTGATGTCGTACACGATAAAAGTTCCATCAGAATACCAAACATCATAATCACTAACATATTTTATAGGTAATATCTTTTCACCACTGTTCATGGTGAATCCATCTTGAAGTACATATGTGACCTGGCGCTCAAATTTAATAATTTCGCCACTTGCAAGTTTGGGTTCAATAACCTCCTTCATGAATTGCATTTCTGTCAATGAATCATATGTAATTCCTTTATATGTTCTTTTTTGCTTTCCCGCTTTACTTATATCTACGTTGTAAAGAGAGCGTTTTCTAATTGCTATTCTTATCACCTCTTAAGATAGAAAGAACCCTGCCAAATTTCTCTGGCAGAGTTCCATGCATTACGCCATAATGGGTTTCGTAATGAAACCGCTCTTTCATCTCAAAAGCCATTTTTGAGTTTTTCCTTATACACTTCATTAATTACTTCCATTGAAGTTGTGACCTGACCATTACTTAGATTATGTAATTCCAAAATCCGTTCGTATTTTTCATAAATGGATAGTACATGATCAAATTGTTCTTTGCTATATCGCCTTCCAGCTGAGATTGCCGAAGCAAAATCAAGGATTTCCCATCGTTGATCATCTATTTCCTTATCGATAAACATTTTTTTAGAATTTCCAAATCTTCTTTTATATCTTTATCATGACTAATAGATTGTCGTACATCCTCTTCGTGCTTATCCTGCAAGGCATTCAACTTCGTAGAAGTCGCAATCAGTAATTCATGGTCCTGATTTTTACGCTGTACCCATTTAAGCGGTTTTCCAATTATCTCAGAAAATTTGCCAATGATATTAAACATTGCAATAATACCAGACATGATAATGAAAATGCCTACTATTAACGCTGCTATATCTTGATTAAATATATTTTGTATTGCATCCATTCATAAAATCCCTCCTTACTCAACCAACTCATACTTCGCCAAATTCGGAGTAGGAGTATCCCATTGTGATTCATATATACCATCTTCATTAACCCAATAGTAGATATTTAGATTTGGATCTTTGGATTTTATGTAAGCAGACTTTGCCATTGAGCCGTCAGAGGTGAGATAGTACTGATGTCCTTTATACTCGATCCATTGGCTTGAATACATATAACAGTCTGGACCAAACCAGAACCAGCTTTCTTTATATTTATACCAGGCATTTGAAATTGCATGGCCAGCCGCATCAAACCAACTCCAACGACCATTGGTGTCCTTATACCAGTCGTTCTTTACAAAATCTCCAGTATCTCCAAGATAGAATCGCCAACCTCCATCTTCATGATACCATCCAGCTTTATTTTCGCTGTTGTCATCTTGGATGAATCGTTTGACACAGACTAATCCCTTTCTCCATCCACCAGTCGCCCAGGAACTGTATCGGGACTTACAATAGGAATCCATATTCTTATAAGATGGTACACCGCTACCATGTCCGCAAAGAATCCAATTTCCATTAGAATCTTTGTGATGGACCATTTCTACATGCCCAATACGCTTTGGTCTGGATGAGTCAGAACCGGCAAACTCCAGCATATCACCAGGACGCAAAATATCTGGATTCTGTATAATACCATCCTTTATGATTACTCCAACACAAGTAAGTTTATTGGAATTGTATATACCGGCAGTATTCAGAATACCAAAACTATGACCTGCTTCTTTGTAGGAATACGAGATTGAGGAACTGCAATCAGAATAATATTTTCCATCCCTATATTTTTTGAAGCAGTAATCACGTAAATTTTGGTTATAGAGGTTGCGACCGATGATGGTAGCATACATGTCTACTACTTTTTGCCTTCGTTGTTTTGAAGTTTCCATAATTACTCCTTGTTTTCATGGTTTTCAATATATTGTTTGAATAACTGGTGCATACCTGTAGATGCTAACCCGCTAATTAATCCAGACAAGATTACTTGTGGGGTGACAGTCCATTTACTTATCCATGATGCAAGGAAGACCCCGAGAATGGCAACTACAGTTGGTATGTATTTATTATCTAAATCAGATACCCACTGTTTTAAAATATAACCTACACATAAACAGATACCTAATACTACTGGTAACATAAATTCATTTAAAAATTCCATATTTCCTCCTTATAATAGGAGAGTAGTAGACTTGACTGATCTATTACGACATATGCTGAGTGACATGCGTTCACAGTTACGTCACCTACTTTTACGCTCATTATCTTGAGCAACCATCTGCCTATAAAGCATAAGTATGTGCTTTATGATGTTTTTACTTTTTATTATTCTTCCAATATTCCCATGCCATTGTAGTTTCTGGCTTAAAATAGTAAGCAATTAATTTTCCGTCATATCCTTCGTCTAACCATACTGGCTGACATCGTAATACCGCATATTTTACGATTTGCTTAATGTTACATATTTTAACTAAATTATCCTCTCCATATGTTTTGATCACATCTTCAAAGGATTTACATTTTAACAAATTTTCACCACCTTAACGTAAAAAATAGGGAATAACAAAAATAGAATTGTTATTCCCTATATAACAATTCACTATTTTTTTCAATAACATTATCAGCCTCTTCAACAGTAACCACAGGCTCTACTTCGACCTTTACAGTTTCTTTCTTTGGCTTTTTCTTATAAGATTTACTTGCCTCATCTTTAGAAACAACTATATATTTTCCGTCCTCATATTTTATATACGCAGTCCTGTTGATTAAGTCGCTATTAGGAACTTGTATTTTCTTTCCTTCGAAAACAACTACGGCAACCTTATCGTTATGTAAAATCACATCGCATTCTTTAATCATAATCACCTCATAGAAAGAGGGCATATTTCAGCCCTCAATTTGACGCTAGGCGTTTTCGCTTTCTCCTGTTAATTCGATCATATCTAAAACGTTATCGTTTTCATCGCCCAAACATGAACAAGTTATTGTGATTTCAGCAGGATCCCCATCAGATGAGAAAGATAAATCAAGACTCCTCTGAGGACTTGCTTTATAAGCAGTAATTCTCATTGGAATTAGTTCTCCATTTTCATTCTTGTCTAAGGTAGACATCTGAATGAAGAAGTCCTTTGGAATCTTTTTGTTATTGAAGGACACTTTCTGAACACCAGAAGTCTTTTCTTCTAAATACCCAACAATATATGATGTACCTATGACAATTTCTGAATCGGAAGTTGCAGTAAATACTTTATCGGCCAAAGTACCTTCGATAGATTTACCACCAAAGTCATCTTCAGCATAAACAAATACAGTACCAGTCATTGCAGCATCAGGCAATGTTAATTTTCCCGCCTCAGTTGCCTTAATTGTTTCCTTTCTTGCCAGAATAGCGGTGGTTTCGATTTCACCATCACTCAACATTGCATATACCCTAAACGGATGGACCTGAAATGTCATAGAAATAGTGCCATCAAGTGGATTATCAAATTTAATACATTTTCCGCCCTTTTTATTTGCGTATACCGCATCACTTGAAAATCCCATAGTAGTAGTGTTACAGAAATCGGCATACATCCAAGGCTGTTTGGTTTTATAATCTCTAATATCAAGATCGCAGCACTGCCTATTCGCCATATTAATATCGGCCATTAGTTTTCCTCCATAAATAAAAAAACCACTACATTTCCAGTGGTTGGTTTACAGTTACGTATTTAGCTTTTTTAAATAATCCATAGATTTATACTCTGAAGATTTGATATAAGAAAAAGAGTTTGCAGCCATCAAATCATTAAAATCATATTTGCGTGCGATACAATACTCTGCGAACATACAATTAAATTGGTAATATGTTAAATCCCAAACATTCATAATATTTATGCCGTTTTTGTTATGAGTACAATATTTTCGGATCATATTATCAAATTCAAGGTTATCATCAGCATTTTTATCTTTACAATTATGATTTTTTAATTTATCATACATTTTTTTGGCGAGTGTATTTTTGAATTTTATTTCCTTATCTTCAGGCTTTTTAGTACCCATAATACATTGTAAATGTTCCCTAAAAACATCAAAGTTTTGATTATTTAAATAACCAATAACATTTTCACCACTATAAATATCAAACTCAAAAGTTTCTTGATTAAATTCATATTTATCAATGAAAAAGAAATCCACCATATTAAATAATAGTTCTGGATTTTTATATAAAAGAAGATTATATAGGTTACTTTTCTGTTTTTCAGTTTGACTCAAGCCACTATATGTTTCATATAGATCAATTTCCCTTAAGTAATCATCAATACTGATATTAATCATGTTTATATAAGACAAAAATACTTTATATGTGACTTGTCTTATATCTCTTAGTGTTGGGCATTTAATGGTACCAATACCATCAATATAAAATGGTTCATTGCATAAATAATCAAATGAAGAATAGATATAATATCACCTACTTTACTTTGAAATCAGGCACAGTAAATATCAACTGCCTACCATAAAATTGCTTATTGGAAGAACTTAAATATGTTGCTGAGTCCAAATGAAGTTTACCGATCCCCAATTTCTGTGTTTCATTAAGTGCTCGTTCCGCTGCATCTGCCAGAATGTCGGCTCTTGTACCAAGATAGTCCTTCATTGAAAAACGCATGCATTTTTTATGACAATAGGCCCAAATGATTATTTTCATATCTTTAATTGTTCCAGTTGGTATTCTGGGCACATCAACCTCAAAGCAAAGATAAGACAATACCTCTGTTTGAGTTTCAGCAATATAGAGATAAGGGAATATTTGTTTATAGACTATTCCATAGTCTTCATGACTTTCATCATTTCCCCATACCTGTTCTTGTGTATAGCCCTTACCAAGAAGAATCTCCATAATATCATTTGAATTTAACAAAAGAGGAAGAATACGATTTTTCAAAAGTCCAATATCTTTTAATACCACTCCAGACATTCCATTCCTCCTACAATCCATTAAAAATTGTTATCTCAATTTGTGCTGCAACAAATCCATCTATAATAACAGACAATAAAAAAGAACAGTCTATCAACTGTTCATCATCAATTCGTAATTGAATTTTCTTTCCGTTAATTACTTGGTTTACATTAAAATCGCTAGACACACCCCATGTGAAATTACAGTCAGACACCTCATTTCCAACATTATCCATAAACTTGACAGTCCATGTCTTAGCTCTACCACACCGAAGCGTATTACCACCAGTAATTACAGCCGATAAATCTGTCGTTTCATCTGGGGGTGATGGTTCTGGCGATGGGGTAGGAGAGTGGTAGTCACAGATCCATACTTGGGAGCCGTCTTCAAGGGTTACTAATTTATCGTTTTGTTCATTAAATTGCGATTGTGTAAAAATAATATTAAGAACGCCTTTTTCTCCATAACCATATGAAATATCATCTGGTCTGGTTAATTCATATGGCTTGCATATGATATTTGATTTTGATATATGTACTCGCGTACCATTATTTAGACATTCGGTATCTTCATCATATGGGATATATACCATGAACTGATTTGATTGTAAGGTAATAGTATTATTACCTTGCTCTCCATTATTGTAAGCAGATGCATTTTGAGTCCATACATAACGAGAAATGATTCTTCCATCTGTAGCTTGCCAATAGATTTTGTGTTGGCATTGACGAAGTGAGCCATCAATATATATTTCATCATCGCAATCAGCTTCACAAACCAACCATATCTGATTAACCCATTCGATGTAATCTCCGGCGAGTATTTTTTGTCCAGGTAGTGAAGTAAATGTTTTGTTATAGGGAGTTGAGCCTGTATTTATGATAAGTTGCGTGTCAACACCATTCAGTTTGACTTGCTTATAAGATAGTCCATCATTTAATCTATTAGACAAATTTTGCTTTAAACGATTTTTGATGCGTTCCCGCTCTGTGTCACCATAGAGATTTATTCTTGCACTATATCTATCCATGCAAATCACCTGCCTTAAAGTGTTTCACTTTTTTATCTTCTAAAATATGAATACATTTAAATACTTCTTTTTTACAAGTCGCAATGGAATAATTCTCTGTAATCAGATATTGAATAGTGTTTATAACTGTAATATATTTTGGATCATCACAAAGACAGATATTAAGACCTTTGTTACCAAGCAATTCACATAAAAAACTTTCAAGGTAAGAAGTTAAAGTCTCTGCTCCTTCTTCTTTAAGTGGAAGTATTTTATATGTTTTATCAATAAGATGGTCAAAATATTTGCTAAGATTTTCTTTCGGTATTTTTTCTTCTATCATACTTTTAGTTCTTTCATATCAGCAATAATGAAAGAGTATTCGTTTGTTAGATTTCTGGCATTTTTGCGTGCAGTATCATATCTATCGCCGATTTTCTCAAGAAGATTAGCAGGAGAAAAATGTGAAAAATCCTTAGTAGATATATTATTCCTTAGATTCTCTATATTATTGACATATGGTTGCAACCAGAAGACAATCATCCACTCCGTGATAATGTCAATAACTTCAACTGGAATTTCAACGTCAAAAGTCAATACTTCATCGCTGCGTAAAGATAGATCAACTATATCTTTTACGATTCGATTACATTTGACAATGGCTTTATTCATATAAGAGACAAGTATTGCGACTTGAAGGCTCTGAGAAAATAAAAGTAAATCGGGATCAGTTATTTTGTCCTTGAATTCATTAAATATCATTTCATATGATGTTCTTTTTCTTTTCATATTCAATACCTTTCCCTAGATACTGAACACCATATTAAGTGCAGCTTCTAATGCTTCAACTTTTGAATTTGAATCCAGTTCTTTTGAATCGATCTTTTCTTTAGCCCTCACAGCAATTGTTTCCTTCATGCCATTTGATAAAGTATTTACTATCCTGATGATATCGTTTGGTGTCATATCAAAAATACTGTCTATATTTTCAGGGGTAAAGACGTGTTCATAATATTTGGTTACTTTCAAAAAATCATAGATTTGCATAGCAGAATACTCATCTGTATCCTCGCAAATAATCCAGTTATCTTCAAAAAACCTCCTATCCGAATTCCGCATCGAAACAAGTTCCGCCAAATCTATATATTCAGTGGAACCAAAATTATCCCAATTTATTGTATATCCTGAAATCTTCTTTGATACATAAATTAATTTTCCTTTTACATTACATGTTACTGGCACGATAGTATCAAGAGGAATTCGTACTGTATTCTGAATTGTCTTGGCACGTACAGACTTGTTTGAAAAGTCTTCTACTAAGGATTTTTTTTATTTATTTCCGTCCTTAGTTTCTCTTCATATTCTTTGCGTATTCTTTCTTCAATTTCTGCTTTTAATGCCGTCTCTTTTTCCGCATCTCTTGCAAGTCGTTGTTCCTTAGTTAAGTTTGCCACAGTAATTCTCTCCCTTTATTCATAAAGGAGACGGATATACCATCTCCCTCATTATTTAGCTTAAACGATAAACACCACACTGTTCTGTAAGAACAGCTTTTACACCGTAACGCATTGCCATTAAGTATTCCTGTGATAAGTCAGAATTTGTAGTAGATTCCGTAGGAATAATTAAAGTATCACCCTCAGTTACAAACTTGATGAATTTATCATCACCTGCCATAATATACAGATCATTTTTCAGAATAAAGTCAGTTGTACCAGCCTTATGTCCATTTTCCATTACTATGATTGGAGTAGTATAGAAATGACCATAATATCCCATAGCGTTAAGTTCTTCCTTTGCAGAATTTGAATCAGAACCCTTTACATTAGTGATTTTTCTGACTGCCTGTTTAGAGCCAAGAATAACGGCCTTCATCCCAGTTGCAGACTCAACGTGGTCAATAATATCTACCAGAGTACCCTCAGCGAATGAACCAGCTGCACCGTTTGTATATGGAGCGACAACACCATCAAATACGTTGGTTACAGCGCTGTACATATCGTTTTTGATCTTTTTCTGAAAAGCCTCGGATACCTTATCGATCAAAGCATTAAAATCAATTCTGCCAGCAAGAATTCGTCTTAATTCTTCGTAAATCTTAATACCCTTTAACTGAGTCTTGACTGTGATCTCTTCACCGCCCGTAAATCTCTGCCGCCTAATGCCCTGGGTTCCATCAGAAATGTCAGCAACCACAAATACTGCATTATCTCTTAATTCAAATACGTTGGTGTCACCTTCCTTGAGGTTTCTAAATTCGACATAGTCAAAAAGAGGACAGCTGTCAGGTAGTCCATCAATAACAGTCTTATTAATAATCTCCTCAGCAATAGAGAATACTCCATTACATTTTCCGTCTCTAATTGCTCTGTAATCTAAAACCGTAGATCCCCCATTGGCTTCAATAAGCGCCTGACGTAATACTTCCATAGAATCATCTACGGAATAATTACCAGCTACGTGGCCTTTTCGAGCATCAATAGCAATCTTTACTAATTCCTTAGTTGTATTCATGTGTTTGTTCCTCACTTTCTATCTTTGTAAAATTACTGGACTTCGTAAACCTGATATGTAAACCTTCCAGATGTTTCAGTTGCAATATGTTTGGCAGTAACAGTTCCAGCTGTTAAATCTGTAGTTGCTGTTTCATTCCCAACAGAGAAAATATCTCCCTTCTGTAATAAGCCAACTCTGATTGGATCTCCGGACTTATTCTCAAATGTATCAAGCCCGTGATATCCTCTTTCGTCATATTCAACTTCTGGCGTGCAAACAACGCCAATCATGGTGTCTTCTGAAACAGCGTCCTGTGCAACATGAATTTCCCTTTCATTTTCAATAAGTCCTTTTACAGCTACTAAAACACCATTTTCAACAGCAGTAGCAGTTGTACCATCGGTACCCATATACTTAGCACTCTTAATCAGAGAAGGTACCTTAGTAAAAGCACAGTTATCTAAGCGAACAAATTTCTTTGCCATAATTTAAATTCCTCCTGTATATAAATTTGCATTAAAAAAAGACGCCTTCGCGTCTCAAGTATTCATATATTTATTTCTTTAAATATTTATTAAAAAGCCCACCATAAACTTCGGTATTATCCGGTTCGGTTGTAGGCGGATCAACTGAAAACTTTAGCGTATTACCAGCATCGGTACTCCCGCTACTTTTAGAAAACTGTAATTCATCAGCATGAAGCCCCTTAATATAGATACATTCTTTTTCAAGAGATTCCAGCGAATAACTGTCAACACACTTTTTTAAATCATTAAACTCGACAGTTTCTCCAATATCCTTTTCATACTTTGAAAAGATTTTCTCTGCTTCATGTTCAGCTTTATATTTCTTTAATTCTGTTACCTCTACATCTTCAGAAGAGTGAGTTTCTTTATACTGATTAAACCGGCTTTCACAATTCTCAAAATTAGCCCGTTCAGAATCTAATTTTGCTTTTTCATCAAGAGTAAGCCAGGTAACAACCATTTCTTCAAACTCGTCTGATATCGTAACTGTTTTATCGGTTTCATTAAGAGTGTACTGACGCCTTCCATACGCGGAGTCGCTATCATCTTTGTTCCAATGATATTTTTCTACATAAACATATTTATCATCAAAGTCTACTAAGTAAAACCATGTTTCTTCTACATAATTCCCCTCATTGTCTGTTACGACAATGGATTTTAACGCATCACGTAACGCATCGCGCTTTTCGTTATATGTAGTGGAAAACGATATAACTTTATTGCCACAATCTGTTGCAAGATTATCTTGTTTCTCTCCAAATAGCTCTTCCATTTTTGTACTCAGTTCTTCCACAGATAAAGCATCAATGGAAAAATCTAAATCTTCAACAGTTTTGTTGAACTTCTGAAGAATTTCCGATTTCTTATCCAATATTTTTGTTCCTCCTTGTTCTTTTTTAATATTATCTTTACCAAAACATAGTGATAGTTCTGCCTTTAGTTCAGTCATAAATACTGAAAAATCATCTTTGTTGATACTGTATGTAATTGGTACTATTGATGCATTGGGAAAACAGGGGGTCACATCAAACTTACTGTCATCTGATTTTCCAAGCATACATAGTGCATCAAATGAAAAATCAATGACATCCGTATATGATTCATCGCCATCCAAGGGCACACATTTACTGTAGAAAATCTCCATACTTTGATTGGTGAAGATATCAGAACTATAAAAAGCTTCTGCGAGTTCCGGATATCTTCCAATCCAAATGACTACTTCGCAAGTCAAATAGGTGGAAATTGCCCCGCTAGGTTCAGTTACATCTTCATATACTGGGTAATCCGATGGTAATACAACACCAAATGGGACGCATTGACTCTTTAATACAAAGTCTTTGATGTCCAATTTATAATCGTGTCCTCCGAGGTGATATACTCCATTATCATCGACCATAAGATGACCAATTACAGGAGCATAAGCCAAGGTTTTATATGCTCTATCAACATTTTTTTTCGAAAAATGAGATTTATTTACATTTTTCCCCAATGCCATAGCGTAACATTTTGCTTTTAAAAAGTTACTATTGATTTTTTCGATAGAAGAAAATGTTAAATTTGATAATATTGATATTTTTTCAGATTCCATTGTTCCTCCTTCCTACACAATCCTAGAAATGGAGTGTGTTATTTTTGAAATACTCATGTGAATCCAAATTACCAATGATATAATTCAATAGTTCTTCCGATTCAAAAAAAGCATAAACAATTTGATTGTTCATGCGATCCAATGTATATTTGAAACCCATGTTTGATAATTCTTTAGCTTTTTTTGGGTCAAATATTTTAATAAAATTACAGCTGTTCAAATTAGTCACCACCTAACGGTTTTCATTTTGATTTCCTTCTTTTGTCTGCTCTCCAGATTCTGTCAGTCCTTTTCCCTGACTGGAATTTGTTGGCCTACCACCTTCATTTTCAGTACTCGTTTGAGTATTGCTTGAAACCAATGGAGCAAGCCAATGTTTAGTAGACAAAGCAAGAATATCCTCCTCTAAATATGTGATTCCGAGAGTATCGCTTGGCGATAATCCTAATGCGGCGGCATATTCAAGTTTGACTGGCATTCCCAATGATGCAGCTTTTGAAAGCCTATTAATATATTCGTCCGAATTAAAAATAGACTGTTGTAGAAATGCTATTTTAAATAAATAATCAAGATTCATTTTTTTAAGCTTCATATTGAAAAATCTTTCAAATTGTCTTAAAAGGGAATAAGCAATAGCCTCGTCAGGCTTTACAGAAAGCGTGAGAGATGCGGATGAAGTTGCTTTTGTTGATCCAAATAATAGGGATGATACACCAGCCGTTTCCCAGAACTGTGCCTCAGCATCGGTTACAGCATTTCTATCAGATGCAGTAGATGTTTGAAATGATATATCCTTTACATCAAATGGAGTTAAAATAGCACCAACACCATCCGCGAGAGAATCAGCGGCAGTCTGAAAATACTTAGATGCCTGTCCATAATCCATGAGTGGAATACCTTCATCATTGGTGTCTAGTTTAAATGAAAGGATTTTATAGTTATCATTTTCAGTTTTTACTTTCTGAAGCATTCGATAATCTTCAATATCCAATACTGAAAGAAGCGTTCCTGTAAATATTGGCAAAGAGTATAATGGATCAGACTCATCAGCCTTTATACATATTCCATTTTCAGGTTCATACCACTTTTTTGTCTTATCACCTTTTAATCCTTTTTTTGAATCGCCTTTATAGAGATAGTAGGCATTAACAAAATTATTACCATACATGTTAAGCAATATTCTTTTCCAGAAAAGTAAGCCATATCAACTGAAAATCTAAAGCATCCATCTTCAATAGAAGAGATTTTCGCATATCGACTATCAAACTGTTTTATGTAGAAAGAATCCTCTGATTCGTAACACAATCCAAAATATACACCTTCACGAACCGCAATTTTCAATGCTTTCATTGCCTCATGGCGTAAATTGTATTTTTCACATTCATTGACAACATAATAATATGATTCTTTATATAACGTTTTTTGAATATCCTTAATTGGAATTTTAACTGGAGCAACCATATAGTTATAAAGAAGAATAGAAGAGTAGTAGTCAACAAGTCTCCGATAGTGACTTGAAATTAAGTATATGAAATTACTTAATTCACGAATCTCTTTTTCATTTCTTTGAGGAGATTCAAGCATTTCAGCTATGCGCTGTTTTGTGTATTTTTTATATATTACACTTTCGTTACGGTTATTTATTAAATCTTGAATAATGTTTTTCCTCAAATTAGAAAATGTTAATTTGGCATACTGCTGCATTATTTTTTCTTGTTCTTCTTTAGATAGATCTTTGACTTCCAATACTATTTATCACCTCTTTTCTACTATAACTTACGTATAGCTGGTTGCTTTGACATTACAAATTTTGATGGATTAAAGTTTGATTGTTTTGGCTTTTTTAATAAATCCTCTCGTCTTAAAATTGCAAGAGCGTATCCACCTTCTGCCATTGTATAAGCATGATCATCATGTCCTTTTTTATCCTTTGCTAGTTCATAAGTTACACCCCCATTCGGGGTATCATATCTACACATATAAGATAATTGTAATTTGGCAATATTCATTTGAGCTAATGCTAACTGTTCTTCTTGCGTTAATCTGACATTATCAAACCCGCCATCCTTGTTTTCAATCATGATATAATCTTTGTTATCATAATTTGCAAATTCAATGAGATTAAGTTTGACCATTTTAGCAATTGCATCATACATAATTTTCTTATAACCTTGCGGATCCACGAGATGTACGATAGGCATTGCATTAGTATATTTTTTGCGGGCAGTTTCGTATTGCTTGTGATCTGGATCAATAATTCCTCTATGCTTATTTCCAAATTTGTCTATCCAGTCATCCAAAAGTTGGTCTGCCACAGCAGAAATTCCACCACCACCTGATCCTGCGTCTATATAAAATTCGATGTTTTCCCACTCAGCAGCACGTTCACCATTATACTTAATCATTAGTTCTTTAATTATTTCTAGCTGTGCTGGCATTGGAAGAGGAGTTTTATTTTTTGTGTTTGCATCAACCATAGAAATAACATTTTCCAAACGTAATTTGAAACCAACATCTTTAGCATTGATAATCTGGAATATACTAAGAACGCTTCCATCGAAGTTTCTTGCTGGATCATAACAGAATATGAACTTTTTCTTTCCAGTATCATTGTATAATAATGGTTTCCTGTTGGTTGAATTACGAATAAGTTCATCCATGGTTACTACAGCATTAGCTCCGCCACCTTTTCTAAATTTATTAAATAATTCAACATCAGCTTGATCTGGATCTTCCTCAATGGCCTTCATAATCTGATCTTCTTTAAGATGAGATTTGATAGGCTCACCATCAACAGTAGAATGATGCAGAATATCGTAAGCATTTAAGTCAAAGCAAAAATAATTTTTATTTCCAACGAGCATTTTTTTGTAAAATGTTTTGTATTTATCAAAAAATGGATACGTGACATCCCCAACAGATGATGTGTAAAGAATTTGAAGTGGCATTTGAGGTGGACGAACATGAATATTTTTACTTACTGACAATCCAAAGTCAGTATCTACGTTAATGTAGTTTTCCACTACTGCTAGTTCTTCTTTCGTTTTCCATGCAGTCTCATTAAACCATACCGCGCCTCGTTTTCCTCGAATTGCTTCAAGGTTTGAAGAAAGAGCTTCCATTTTTGAATTATTATAAAGACGGAATTTAAAGGTGGGAGCTTGAAGAAATCCAGTTTCGCTATTCGTGCCAGTTTTATCAACTTCTCTAGCAAAAATATCCGTTGCTTCCCTGAATGATGGAATTCTTTGCAATGCTATATCTTTCAACTTGTTACAAGAATCAACAGACTGAGCATATGTATTTGAACTTACATAAATACTATAATCGGGGATTAATGCCAAACGAGTCATATTGTATCCAGCGGCAAGGGTATCTTTACCAGCACCACGACATTCGGCCCATAGAGCGAATTGTGAAATCCAAGTACGCATAAAACAATACGCTTGATAATCAATTAATTTTATCCCCCAAAAAAGTTCCGAATATTTTACTGGATTTTTTCTTCCCCATTGTACAATCTTTGCCATTTGGGAATATGATTCTAGTTTTTTCTGGCTGAATTCCTTTTGTGACATAGGTGTTAGTATTTCCATCTACATCACCTCTTTTTGTTTTCAAAATCTATTATTTTGTTTTTAAGTATACGATTTTCTTCTTTTAGACTTTCGATATCAGAATCATACTTCTGAATCATTTCTCTTTGCTCTTTAATAATATCTGAATATTCTGCGGCATCTAATGTAAGTTGATTAGCTATATTAGTATTACTAATTTCATCAATCTGCTTAAATGCTTCAGCAGTTTTTATATCAAATAAATTTACTTCAATTTCCGCAAAATCATGTTCCGCCATCTCTTTCATTTTTGCAGTTAAAGAATTTTGACCCTGTTTAGAATTTTTATTATACTGTGCAGAAATATTATTATCTTTCGCAATAGTAGCAATAGAAGATAACATTGAAGATTTAGAAGAAGTCAATTTAGATAATTTCACATCATCTACACTTGACTTTGATAATTCTAAGTTCATTTCTTCTGTGATTCTGCGACATTGGCAATATAACATTGTCATTTCAATTACGCTTTTCAATTTATGCCCATCTTCAGAAATTCCTTCTGTATCGAGATACCCAGATAAAATATTAAAACAATATTTTCTATCACAATCATTTAGACCTACATCTTCAAAAGGATCATAACCAATAGTAGATATGGCATAGTTCATGTTTTGTTTGTCTTTTTTTGACCACTTTACTTCGGAGGTGTTTTTGATTACTTCCTCATCGGAAATAGTATTATTGATATCAGCATATTTTTTAGCAATCTGCTTTTTAACACTTTGAGAAGTGTTGCTGGTTTTATGAATAAATCCGTCTTTTTCTGAATCATCATATGACTTATCGCGATCTTGCCGCATAGCCACAAGCGTAAAATATGCTTGCAGTATTTCTTTCCCGTGGTATGGAACTTCTGTTTCATCAACATAAGAATGTTCTTTTATAAAACGTCCGGTGGCACTTTCAATGAGGTCTTTATAATAAGGTTTGTCAATTTTTCTTAAAATTCTATTTAATTCGATTTCATTAATTACCCCATCCTCATTAAGTGAATTTTCAATAACACATTCTTTGCAAAGCGGAACACGTTCATCTAAAGAGAATAATGGACTTTTACTTATATAGAAGTCAGTTAAGGGTTTCTCTTTGTGACATTTAGTGCATTTTTTACTTCCTTTTTGTTTATTAGCTGGTAATGGCTCGTTACCAGACTCTTGTTTTTTTTTTCTTGGCAATAGTGCCACCACCTTTCGTTAAATAATTAGAAACAACAGTATGGTTGTTGTAGTCTGAATAGCACGATTCGAACGTGCAACGTCTAGTTCCCAAAACTAGCGGACTACCAATTGTCCTATATTCAGGTTTGAAAAGAGACTACTGAAACAGTAGTCGAAAAGAAGTGAACATATGAAAGCGCAGTTTTAAGCAATAGTAACAAATACATTTTTTAATTATGTGTGTAATGAATATTGTGATACCTAATCTTGATTTTTACTATATTTAGTGTTACAGTAGTGTAAAGATACGGAGGGGGACAAAATGTGTTATGATACTGACAAATGGATTCTTAGATAGCCAGGCAAGTTCTCGTGGCATATACACAGCCGATTCTGCACAAAATAGAGTATTATATGAAAATGAAACTATTCTAAAAAAATCTAATAAATATGATGTTTTTTTATCTCATCGATATATGGATGGGAAAAGAGTTATGACATTAGTTAACATGTTTAATGATGCTGGATATTCCGTATATGTTGATTGGTTGGAAGATCCTCAGTTAGATAGAAATAATGTTACGGCTTATACAGCAGCTATACTCAAGTTAAGAATGTTATCCTCAAAAGGATTGACATTTTTGGCTACAGATAATTCTTCTTACTCAAAATGGTGTCCGTGGGAGCTGGGATATATGGACGGGAAAAACGGCAGATGTTGTATTTTGCCAGTTTTAGACTATAATGCGACTACATTCAGAGGAGTGGAATACCTTGGGTTATATCCTTATATTGAATATAATACCCAGCAAGGTACAGGAAAATTTGATTTTTGGGTTTATGACCAAAATGATAATACAAAATATATAAGATTGGATTTTTGGTTAAACGGTAACAATCCAATAAAACACTAGCAAAGGAGAATACTATGGGACATAAATGTTTTATATCATTTAAATCGCAGGATATGAGTTATAAAAAATATATACAAGATAATTTAGATATTGATATGATTGATAAATCTCTTAATGAACCAATATACTCTAATGATGAAGATTATATTATGAAAAAAATAAGAGAAGACTATCTTTCGGATTCTACGGTTACTATATGCTTGATAGGAACTTATAGCTCCGAGGATTCATTCTTAGATCAAACTTACATAAAAAGAGAACTTCAAGCATCATTATATAATGGTAAAAATAATAGTCGAAACGGTATTTTGGGTGTAGTACTCCCAGAGATGTACAGTAAAATATATCAAGGAAAATATATTTGTTCTATATGTGGAAAAGAACACAATTATGTTAGTATTAATAACACCACAACCATAAGAGAATTCAACTATAATTATTATTTACCAAAATCTAGCGATAAATGTTGCTGGAATGAAGACGATAGATATTGTGTACTTATTAAATGGGATGAGTTTTGCTCTGATCCAGAAAAATATATAGAGCAAGCTTTCCAAAAGAGAAATTCACCAACAGCATCTAAAGTTAAGGTTTATCCAGATTAAGAGGTCATATGAAGACAGAAGAACATTATATATATAAAGAATATGAACAATATTTACAAAAACACCCTGTAGAATATTCTAGATATATAACTAATAGATTAATTGGACAAATAATTTGGTATGATAAGAGCGCAATAAATAAACAAAACAAGTATAAAAGGCTTACTATTATATCTATAATCCTAACCGGAATCATACCCGTATTATCGTTATTTACTGGTTTTACTTATGGATTTGTTGCTTCTGTTCTAATCACAATAACTAGCAGTGTATCAACTGCTATATTATCAATTACTAATATGTGTGAATATCAAAAATTATGGATAGAGTATCGCTCTACTTGTGAAATTCTAAAAAGTATTTTACATAGGTATTTTACTAATACAGGAGAGTTTACTAATAAAAATATAGAAGACAATTTCAGATTATTGGTTTCATCATGCGAAGAGTACATGACAAAGGAATTTCAAACATGGACAGAGTTATCACATGATTATCATAAAAAGGAACAGTAGAATTACTGTTCCTTTAATTCATCATAAGTTTCTTCAAATATCTCTGGTTTACATGGATATTGTTCTCCTCGTACTCCAGTAATAATATAATCGCCTGGCATGGCTTTCATATCACCCTCCAATGTATGAATTGTAATCTCAAGGTCAGTTTGATATGCTTCTACGATAACTGGTTTTTTAACATATTTCTTTGTTTTCATAGTAAATCTCCTTTTTTTGTATTATACTATTATTCCACAATATTGTAAATAATTCTAATGAAATGCTTATTTACTTATATTCGTCTCTTCCGGTACTTCTGGCTCCGGTGGGGTATACACGTTCCCTGCCATCATGACCAGGGCTGCATAGTCCTCCTCGCTGATCCGGTTCATGGCGTAGTATACGTCCAGCTTGGATACAGCTTCGTCCTGGGTGGCGTAAAACTGCTTGTGAATCAGACTGGTCATCAGGGTTACGATTATGGTATTGCTCATAGGTTATACCTCACTTTCTGCTAACAGGTTATTCGTTTCGTTGTTGATCATAGCCGCTTGAGTCTCCACTGGAAGCAGGGCCAGGATGGCTGCTATCTGCTTGTCACACTCTGCCTTCATCCTGGCATGCTCGTTTGCGATATAGGTCTTGATATCTGCGATATACTCCATGGTGATATCTGGTTCTGGTCCACCAGCTGCCACGTCAAGGTGTGTGGTGCTTTTGTATGTGGTTAAGTCAGCCAATGCTGCTATCGCATCTGCATCCAGATCTGTCTCTATAGGAGTATCCAGGTAGGTAACAATTCTAAGCGGATGGGATGCAAGATGGGTTTTCCAAGCCGATAAACCTTTGTCTGCGGCTGCGTCATCGTAGAAACGGCTATATACGCAGAACAATACAGAGTTACCATTACCAATCCTGACAGATTCAATCGTTTTTCCTTCCGTATCCACCTGAAATTGATTGCAAAATCCGGCTCTTCTCATGGCTGAAAATGGCAATATTCCGGCATAATAAAATCCTTCGTATGTTGATATTGCAGCCCAATTCTCGCTTCCATCGAAGACCAGTTCCACACACCGGTTAATCCGCTTGGTCATAGTAATCTCATCTTTGTGATCCTCCACAGCATAGAGCGGAGATGTTAACTGGATGGTTGCGGCCTTGGAATGGTAAGGTTCATAAGGCATGGCAACATCCCCTATATTAAGCATTGGATAGACAACAATACTAAAATCTGATAATCCCTGATATAACTGGATAAAATAGTCTATTTTCGTTTCGGTTCCATCTACAACAAAAGAAGTATCATTGATAACAACAGATGAACCGTCACTATACCATTTCTTTGCCTTGACAAAAATCTTGGAATTGTCTATTGGGACACTTCCACTGACATAGTAGGTACCAGGTGATAAATTAGTTGAAGTAACGGCAGAATTAGCTGCATTCTGTAATGTATTCCCCGTCACCAGAATGCTTCCATCCTCCCGAACAGCAAAAATCACATCATTATGTGTTCTCGCCATTTTAGAAGTGTCCATCAACTGCGCTCCGGTCACTGTAAATTCCAATGGTTGCGGATAATCTGGTGAGGGACTGGGTTTTCCTCCAGTGTAGGATTCCCAGGGCTTGGCCATGGATCCAGCGTTAAGCATAACTTTCGGTTCTGTAGTATAACCCGATGAATCCTGCCTTCGGAATGAAATTCCCAAATATCCATCCTGTGTCAGAGTACAGGAATATCCTGCTCCATTCATAATACTGGTGCTGTTATTGCTAAATACTCCATCGATTACCGTCTTTACGATCATTGCTCCGCCAGAAACTGAAAATGTATATGTGCCAGCCGATAAGTTGATCCAGATTGTCCTATAAATACTGTTAGGATCCTTTTTCCCATCTGCACCTACTAAATAGCCTGTGGATAGAGCATTATCCGATAATAACTGCGCTCCCATTGTAACCGTCCCGGTTCCGCTGATCGGCTGGAGATATTCTGGGCTGGGGGAGGGATTTCTACCGGTGTAGGGTTCGTATGGTTGGGCCATAGCACCGAGGTTTAACATAGGATTGGAATCTATAACTGCGGATATAGGAAGATCATTTCCTCCATTATAAAATCTGATACGCGTAAAACTGGCATCTCCTGGAACCGTGAATAGGCCAGCATTTTGTATAAGACTTAATCCAGCGGCTTCTTTTATGTTTTTGTTTGCATCAAAAAATAATGCGTAGTTTAAATATTTGTTTCCGTTTGTGGTTAATCTGTACTGTTGACCCGCAACAACAGGGATATAATCTGTTGCTACCCATATGCTATTAACTGTTTCTGCGCCCGTGTTAGCATTAACCAATTTGTTAGCAAGGGTGTTAACATCCAGCATTTGTAATCCTTTGGTTGTAGTCTGTTCGCTGTTACTAGCGATCCTCAATCTGATTATCGGTGTATCTACTGCGTCCTGAACAGTCATATTTCCGGTTCCAATAGCTTTCGTAATGATTCCAGGTGAATATAAGAGAAGATCTTTTTTTAATCTTTTAATATTTTCGCTATTTGACTGTATCTGAGAAGATTCTTCTGGTGATGCGCCAGGTTTAATAGGATTATCTTGAATGTACTGATTTACTGCCATGGATATTTGACTATCCGTAGCTCCCGGCTTTGAATCAGTATACTTTTTAGCCAGTGATAAGGTTGTGATATCTAAACTCATGCACCTACCCCCTATAATTCTTTCCAGCCAAAGGAAAATAACATATATACTTTTAAAGTATCATTCTGATTTCCTACAATACATGTACTTCCGATAGGAATAGTAAAATTAAAATTTGGATTATTAGCAAAAATCCCACTACCTTTAGTAGTTGTCGTTGGAAGATATTGAATTTCTGATTCTGAGTCAACCACAAATTCCATTATATTTACATTGGGTTTGTCACCCATTCTCAATAACATTCCGGCCATGGTGATAACCTCTCTTTCTGTTTGGGATTTAAATTATATTTTTAAACATATTGTTCCATGAGTGGGTCTGACTGGATTTGAACCAGCATAAGCCCGATTAAAAGTCGAGTGCCATACCATTAGGCGACAGACCTGAAAAATAGGAGAGTAGCAACGTAACCCTTAATATTACTGGTTCACGTGACGTAG
>Ga0192241_10345_pt2 | contig 23679 bp, 17 predicted proteins | sample Koala_Koa27_I3_FD_131239 | JGI IMG/M metagenome (GOLD analysis project Ga0192241, IMG submission 131239) | Enriched cells from koala feces incubated with labeled cellulose particles, San Francisco Zoo, California, United States - Koala_Koa2-7_I3 ... | reverse complement strand
CTTATCTCTTTCAATTTGGAAACAAGTCCATATACTCCTTCCTGTAGTCTTAATAATTCACTCCAGTCTTTCTCTGAAAAAGAAACAACCTTGGAAGGGGAAACAGACCGTTCTTTTATTTGCCGGACTTTCGATACTACCAAAGAACTTTCATAAATATGCTGTTGAAGCGACTGATATTTTTCTTCCAGATAGTTACATTGCAACATCAGTTTATCCGACTCTGCCTCTTTTCGCAACATTTCATCTTTAAAAGTAGTCAGTTGAGAATATACAAACTTATTCTTCTTCCAGAGCAGCCCGAGTAATAAGGACATCACACCAAAGACTCCTAATGAAACTGACTGTAGAAACTCTTACCCGAAGAATATCCAGAATAAAAACGGAGAAACTTATGCTTGTAAGTTCCAAAGAATCACTGGAAGAAAGAATAATCTTCGTATCGCCTGTCTGATCGTTCAGCATTAGCTGGCTGGCATAGGCTTTTCTTTCCATTTCCAATGCTTCGTCGAAATGACCATATTTCTGATAATAAAGGCTGCAACGTCTGCACACCTTGGCTACATAATCGTACTTCTCTGTAAGAGCAGCAAGCTTTATTGCTTCCTTAAAGTGGGTCTCCGCTTCCTTTTTCTGGTCAAGATCACTCTCTACGCATGCTAGATAAAAATAAGCCTTTGATTTCTGAAGTTCATTGCCGTGTTGGTCAAAGTATGAAACTGCCTGACGGATTTGCTTATCAGACGTATGGGCGATATTTTTATCTTCATTCAGCTGGGTACACAACAGATTATATTCTGCCAGCTGTGCTTCGTTCATCTGGTTGATCTGGATATTTTCGAGAATAATAGATGCTGTATCCGGGTCCTGCCCCATTAGCTGTGCGGCTTTGTCTAATCCCTGTTTTACATTAGTCCCTTCCGGATGGCATGCAGCCAGTGAAAGGACAACCACGTATAATAAGATTCGAAGATTATTCATAACTCTGCTTTTATCTTTGTATACAAACGATTGGATTTGCAAATATAAAAAATAATATGATACATACACCTCTATAAACCATACAAAAAATGGTGTCACTATCCTCCTCTCATAGTGACACTATACTGTGATCATAGTTACACCATCACGGCAGGATAGTGTCACTATATTATTTATGCTCCTATTATTATGCATATCGCAGATTGCCCTCATGTTTTTTTTGACAAAGATCAAGCGATGACGGGCTGTTTATTAAGAAGATTAGCCGTATCTTTGTAACAAATAAAAATTGTATATATCATGATTAAGAACATTGTATTTGATTTTGGCGGAGTGATTGTAGACATTGATCGCGATAAAGCTGTTCAGGCGTTTATCAAACTGGGATTGGCGGATGCCGATACTCGTTTGGACAAATACCATCAGACCGGAATCTTCCAAGAACTGGAAGAAGGAAAGTTGAGTGCCGATGAATTTCGGAAGCAATTAGGAGATCTGTGCGGTCGCGAACTGACGATGGAAGAAACCAAACAGGCGTGGTTAGGCTTTTTCAATGAAGTGGACTTGCGAAAGCTCGATTATATATTGGGACTTCGTAAATCATATCATGTGTATCTCTTGAGTAATACCAATCCTTTTGTTATGTCATGGGCATGCAGTCCGGAGTTTTCATCCGAAGGGAAACCGCTGAACGATTATTGCGACAAACTATATTTATCTTACCAGTTGGGACATACCAAACCGGCTCCCGAAATATTCGACTTTATGATAAAAGACAGTCATGTCATACCTTCCGAAACGCTCTTCGTTGACGATGGAAGTTCGAATATCCACATAGGCAAAGAACTTGGTTTCGAAACCTTCCAACCGGAAAACGGTGCTGATTGGCGGCAAGAGTTGACCGTTATACTAAATAGTTGAGAAGAGGTATCTTTGTGCTCCTCCCACCTACAGGAGGGGACCCCGGAAGGAAAAGTGCCAGGTAAGCAATTTCTAAAACCTTTTCAGCTCTTTCTTTTCAAATGTCCACTCCGGTGTATACAATCTGCCACTGTCTGTATCTGTCAGTTCATACCAAGGTGACAGATTTCGGTTGGCAGGATTGACGAGGATATGTATTTGCTGGGCGGGCATATAACTTTGCGCCAATAAAAAAACTTTCTTTTTTTGTTTTCGGGTGAATTGCCACATCTACTACTATCACGGCATGGCCCGGTGAACCTCCTTTGATAAACACATCTCCTGCTTGCAGTGAAGTATAAGGAACCGTACGAAGCTCTTTTGAAAGAGAAGCAGTGCCGGCATACATAAATACCATATTCAAGTATTTACGAAAAGTCTTATATGAATAGTCTTTGCCTCCTGCAGCATACCATTCTACCTTATTTCCGGTTACTTTGATACGGTTTCCTTCCGCCCATTTTTTATATTCTGCCGGAAAGCCATTGGTAAAGTTAAATTTGATTTCTCCGTATCTTTTCTGTGCCCATAGGTATTCTGCCCACAAGCGCATGACTGCATCCGCACATTGCTGTAAATCGCGATTGCCTATTTCCATATCTACTACGGCGAATGCGGCTGCCTGATTCCTTTTCTCCTGTCCGTTGTAAAGTAAAACCTTACTCCCTTTGGGCAATAATGGGAGTTGACGCAGATAGGCGGCAAATGAATGTTCATCGCATACTTCACGAGTGTAGCCCGTAGGAGGAAGAATGGTGCTTTCCACTGACTGTCCCAGCGACACTATAATTGAAGTCAGACATACTATGCTGAATATAAGTATTCTTTTCATATCGTTATTTTTCCCGAAGATAGGATATCTTTTGCAGAAAACCAAGTTTTGCAGGAGGAAGCTTCTGAAACCGTCTAATCAGAATACTATTCGGCAAAAACAGAATTTTCGGATATTCTCTTTATCTTTGCTGCAAATAAAAGAATATGCAACCACAAATCATACTCATTACCGGAGCTTCTTCCGGATTTGGAAAGATCACTGCGCAAATGTTATCAGAACAAGGTCATATCGTTTACGGTACGAGCCGGAAACCTTCAGAGAATATAGGTAAGGTCCGAATGCTTGTCGTTGATGTAACGAATAGTATTTCTGTTCGTCAGGCTGTAGAACAAATAATATCCGAGCAGGGACGGATGGATGTATTGATTAATAATGCCGGTATGGGAATTGGCGGAGCATTGGAGCTGGCTACCGAAGAAGAAGTGAGCATGCAGATGAATACAAATTTCTTTGGCGTGGTCAATATGTGCAAAGCAGTGCTCCCTTATATGCGCAAGGCACGTCGGGGAAAGATTATCAATATCAGCTCTATTGGTGGAGTGATGGGTATCCCCTATCAGGGATTTTATTCTGCATCCAAGTTTGCAGTAGAAGGATATAGCGAGGCCTTGGCGCTGGAAGTTCATCCGTTTCATATCAAAGTCTGTCTGGTGCAGCCAGGGGATTTTAATACCGGATTTACCGACAACCGGAATATCTCTGAACTGACCGGACAGAATGAAGATTATGCTGACAGTTTTCTGAGATCATTAAAGATTATTGAAAAAGAAGAGCGTAACGGATGCGATCCCCGCAAGCTGGGTGCTGCAATCTGTAAAATAGTAGCGCGTAAAAATCCTCCTTTCCGGACTAAAGTAGGTCCGTTGGTGCAAGTTCTGTTTGCTAAAAGCAAGAGCTGGCTACCGGATAGTATGATGCAATATGCTCTCCGAATATTTTATGCTATCAGATAAAAAAAAGTTTCATGCCTTGAAACTGTTGGTTTCAACGGTTGAAACTTTTTGTTTCAAGCAATGAAACTAATCGTTTCAAGGCGTGAAACTAATAGCGTGTAATAGTACGGCAATCAGTTCTTCGGAACTAATTCCAAAAACATAGTAGTCGTCAATAATATAGCCAGCCCGATGCAGACTGTTATCAATAACCAGTTGATATATTTAGCTTTGGGCTTGGTATCTGCGTGCAGATTATTCAGGAAGTATTCTCTGAAGAAGAGATAAAGTCCCGGAATAGTCGCACTTGCCAAAAGGAAGTCTTCCGGAATCTGAAAGAAGTAAGTCTTGGATAATCCGATCAATGACCAGTGGCAAAGGAACAATACCAGAAACATATTTACCTTGTGTGCAAACAGCAACAGCAGTCCGATGGTAAATACCACTACAGAACAAGGCATCACTGGAGAAGTCATTTCCGGGAAAGATAGCCCGCGTGCCAACGACACCATAGGATAAATGAAAGGCATGGCCAGCAACACATAAGATAGCAGATCATATTTGTGTGTACGTTCGAAAGTCGTATATCCGGTGATCGCATCCCATATCCAGATAATAGCCATCACTCCCCAGAACATCGCCATCACCCCGTTATAGCTGCGTTCTTCGCAGTAGATAAAGTAATAGACAATGGAAATCCACGAATAAAGACCTATCATATAAATCTTCATTCCCATCTTCACCCACGGACGTGGTTTGCTGATCAGCAATGCGGTCAGCACAATACCGATCAGAATGACAATAATCTGCAAAAGCCAGGTGGCTGAATTATAATACGCAATTGTTCTCCAAAAAATCTCCATAAAAGTAGTTTAATTAATGTCTTGTTAAAGAAAAGGCTCTGTGCGGGAACAGGAACATCGGGAATGTAGCTCCGACCGCAAGCATGAAAATTACTGTACTTGCCACCAAAGTGTTGGAGAAGAACATCTCCTGCATCTTTATATACTTATCATGCAGTTCCGGTTTATTCGCTGTCTGCAAGCACATAATAAGAGAGAATACCATGTTGTACGCAAATTTTCCCGGAATCATCGGGAGCAATGCAGGAATATACAGCACCGTCATCGGGCAATATACCCGCTTTCCGAGCCATAAACTGCCGAACCCGATTACTAATCCACCGAATAAAGAAGCCGTAGCAATATCTACACCCAAGTAAGTCATCAGACAGAAACGGCACGCATGTCCCAATGCCGCCAATATTGCAATCATTTTAAATGCACGCAACGGAGGATCGGAAATTGCTCCAAATCCGATACCTGCTATCGCTGCAAAGAAACCATCAGAAAGAATATCAAGTGCTACCATATCAAATTAAACTGTTTTTTACCATTAATAATGTAAAGGAAAGGCCGATGGCAATGCTGACAATCAGCAAAGAGGCTTCTGTCAAACGGGCAAATCCTGTCAAAACGTATCCTTCGACAACATCAATCACTCCATTAATCAAAGGAACACCGGGTACAAGATATAGAACGCTGGTTGCCAGTGCGATTTCGGAAGTTGTGTCGAAAATCAAGGCGGTAGAAGCACAGAGCGACGCAACGAAGGCCGAAACAATGAATATAATATAATGATTCATTTTCTTCTTTTGCATCTGCTGTTTCAGGTATAATCCTGTAATAGTGGCGGAGAACACGATTCCCATTGAGATTAAGTCACCGCCAAACAGTTTGCAGAATGACGCATTGGCAAAGCCTACCAATATCAAAACGAACAGAGGATGTATCATCGGAGCAGAGACTATCTTTTTGTATTTCTCTTTCAGTTCTTCCAACGATAACTGTTTGTCTACTGCTTCCCAACTCAAAGCGCTTAGTTCGGAGTTATGCTCAAAACTGATGGGATGTGCAGGAATATCTATAACCTCGTTGCAGGCTTCGTTTGTCTCCTTATCGATGATAGTAAGAATGATGTTTTTATGAAATACGCCCAGTTTGACATCTAAGCCAAAAGCTTCTCCGATACGTTTGGAATTGCGTACAACACGAGAGGTATGTACCCCCGCTCCCATTAGATGGGCTGAATATTCGGCTATGAATTTACCTATAGATAATAAAGATTCGCTTGTCTTCATGTATGTGATATTTTTAAATCGGCTGCAAAAGTACAAAAAAGAGTAATAGCAGGAAAGGTAAAACACAAAAAATAAATACCTTTGCCTGCATAAAAAGAATGACTCATGAACAACCAATTTACATATCCGAAAGAGAAAATACGTTTTGCCATCCTGACTTTCTTCTTTGCCCAAGGACTCTGTATGGCAAGCTGGGCAAGCCGTATCCCGGATTTCAAAGATGTATTTGCTGCCAATTATGCATTTTATTGGGGTCTGATTTTATTTATGATACCAGTCGGCAAGTTTGTAGCAATTCCTTTGGCGGGTTATCTTGTATCTAAATTAGGGAGTCGCACAATGGTACAGGTCAGCATTTTGGGATATGCCATGTCCTTACTTTGTGTCGGATTGGCTCATGAAGTCTATTTGCTGGGATTCCTGCTTTTTTGTTTCGGAGTGTTCTGGAACTTGTGCGATATATCGTTCAATACGCAAGGGATCGAAGTGGAGCGTTTGTATGGTAAGACAATCATGGCAACTTTTCATGGAGGATGGAGCTTGGGAGCCTGTACCGGAGCACTTATCGGCTTCGTGATGATTCTGACGGGCACCTCTCCTGTTTGGCATTATATGCTAATAGCCGCTATTATCCTTATCATAGTATTGGCAGGACGAAAATATCTGCAAGAAACAACGCTTCCTATAGGCGAACATCCGAAGCCAAGCCTTGAGACAACAGACAAAGCGGCTGATAAAGCTCCGAATGGATTCCGTCTGTTATTTCAAAAGCCGGAAATACTCCTTTTACAATTAGGTTTAGTCGGATTATTCGCGCTCATCGTAGAGAGTGCTATGTTCGACTGGAGTGCTGTTTATTTTGAATCGATTGTCCATGTGCCTAAATCATTGCAAATCGGCTTCCTTGTATTTATGGTCATGATGGCTACGGGACGATTCCTGACGAATTATGCATACCAGCCTTGGGGAAAGAAAAAAGTACTGCAACTGGCAGGCAGCCTTATTTGTATCGGCTTCTTCATTTCCGCATTGTTGGGCAATGCGTTTGACTCACTGGGAATGAAAGTGATCATCAATTCCTTAGGCTTTATGCTGGTCGGACTAGGTATCTCATGTATCGTACCTACTTTATATAGCTTTGTAGGGGCCAAGTCAAAGACGCCCGTCAGCATTGCGCTCACTATCCTGTCGAGTATCAGTTTTATTGGTTCGCTGATCGCTCCTTTGCTAATAGGCGCTATTACACAGGCATTTGATATTCGTATTGCTTACATGATTACAGGTATATTGGGAGGTTGTATCGTACTTATCGTCAGTTTCTGCAAAGCATTCGATATTCAGGAAGAAAACAAATTGTAGATATATAAAACGCAGTCTCTCACAGTACTTGATCATTCAAGTGTCTGTGAAAGACTGCATCAATCTTTTTACTAACCTTAACTAACCTAACTTCTATCTAATCTAACTACAAAATGTTCGAAAAATCTTTTATACTACTAACAATTCTATCCTTTAAATCTTGGTTCTCAACCAGTGAAAAGTCGCAGGCAACATCTGCCGGAGCCAATAATACGGCCTTAGCTTCTTCTGCATCTGCTATCTGTTCCGGGTGCTCTCTGAAATAAGTTTCCCATTGGGAAGCTGCTTCCGGAGTTACACCCAGTGCATAATTGATGAAATCATCATCCGTCAAAAAAATCCTTTACCTTAGAGCACATATCGCATCCTTTTTAAGCGTTTACATAGATAGGACGCTGTTACTCTGTGTATGTACTCAACTAAATATCCTTTTACTAAAATTAACTTGCCAGACTACGCAATTTTGTCAATCCACGGTGCATCAGGTTGCGTACAGACTGATAGTTCATGTTCATAATCTCACAAATATCCTCGTACTTCTTTTCTTCTATATAATATAATGTTAGTGCTTCACGCTGCCGGGGAGAAAGCTGGTCCAGTAGACGCTTCACCAGCGAGAACTCATTTTTGCGTTGCTCTTCTTCCATATAGTCATCTTCTATATCTGTGGGAGCTACTGCATTTACATCTTCTATGGCTGTATCAGACATATACATACGTTTGCGGAGTTCATCGCAGAGTTTGTTCTTTAATGAGATGAACAAATAAGACTTCAAATTATCAATAGTTCCTAATTCATCCTTTTTAGTGTAGAGCTTAACGAAAATATCGTGGATGCAATCTTTCAGTAACTCTTTATCAATGGTCAACTTCAATCCGTAATTAAAAAGAATGTTGATGTGCAAATCATATAGCTGCGAAAAAGCTGCCATATTTCCCGCTTGAAAAGAAGCGAGTAAAGTGTCGGTTGAATTATTAGTCTGTTCCATCATAGCATTAATTCGATTGATTTGATGTTGCAAAGCTAAGCAGAACTGACCTCAACCACCGGTAAAATCTGGTTTGTAGGTTGAAAAAATAAGTATCATGTTTTATAACACTCTTTTGTTAGAAATTACCTATAAAATGGAAAAATCCCGCTGATCAGTCATCAGCGGGATTTTTTGTTTCAGAGTTTATGGAACCAATAAATACCTTCTTTTTTATCCGGTACCTTTAATTTGTATACCCCATTAATTTTCAATGATTTATCTATAACACTCATCTTCCCTGAACTGGGATGTATGTACTTTAAGATATACTTTCCGGACGATAATTGAACAGGAATTTCTGTTCCGGACTTGGAATAAATGATACTGCCGATATCAGATTTTACCATTTTCTTATAGTTGTCGGTATCGGTTTCTTCCACTTCCATAGCCGCTGCATCCTTCAGGAATGCTTTATCTGTGCACGGAATTACAGGACATGAACCGCCGGCCATGAATACAGCCCATCCCATAGCCGGATAATTCTGTGCGTAGAAGGTTACGGCTTTCTCCGGGAACTTCTGACGATATTCGTGGACAGCCTTGTAGGCTTCGGTGAAAGTAACCTTTCCGACTTTCATCTTACGCATGTGTTGGCGGGGAGCCATATTCTTCCCTCCTTCCGGTGCAAAGATTCCATCTGTTTTATAGTGCCAGTAGCGGATATCAATAATATCCACCACAGCTGCACGCTTCGGATCGGCAAGGATGGCGTCCTGTACATCTTTTGTGGTACTTAATGCTACTTTGGCCTTCTTTCCGGTTTCAGTTTCCCATTCGGCAATCACGTCCAGCCAAAACTGTACAAAATGTAGTGGACCTGTAAATTCGGCACTTGTCAGCTGAATGACATTCGGGTTATCTGCAAAGTTGTTCAGACACTGGCGGATGTATTGTCTGTGTAACTCACGGCGAACCGGATGAGTGATGTCATAAAACATATCTGCAACAAAGATTCGTTTGTCTCCTGCAAACGGAGCAGGTTCCGGAAATCCGGTCTGGTTAATATTGTTGGTGCTTCTCCACGGACAATCTACCCAGTGCGCACCTGCTTCCAGGATATTGTGCTGGAAATAGTTCTCATGGAATAGCAATAGTCCGTCTTTATTTCCTTTTTCGGCAAACTCTTTCAATCGCGACCAATACCATGCATTAGGGCGATTCAGATCATATTTGCTCAGTCCTTCCCAGGCAGTACCCTGACCGCTACGTCCGAAAGGTTGTTCGTAGAAAGGCCCCCATACATCTCCGTCACGACGGCGCACTCGTTCATGATCATCCCGGCGGCGATCATACCAAAGTCCGTAGTTTTGGTCAAATACCAATATGTTCTTTTGTTTCATATAGCCGATTACGGAATCGATGCGATCTGTCAGTCCTAATCCTTCACGTCCGGGAACAAAGCGGGTGATGGCAGGGCTTGCTTTTTTCAGAAAGTTGGTTTTAAGTTTTCCATTCCACCAAGGGGTGGTATGGCTACTTCCTACCAACAAAGTACTGTTCATCTGGATACGTCCGTTTGCAATAGTTACTTCCGGTTGTGCCGATGTCTTGTTCGGAGTTATCTTCTTTTCTTTAATATCATCGATTGATTTTACTCCGGACATAGCTATTGAAGGAGCAAAGGCTCCTTGTTCAATCCAGTGTTCCAATGTCAGGCGGGGATTGTAAGCCTCTTTGGCCAGTTCCATAGCAACTTCAACGGTCGGACTGCTGGTGGCACTTGTATTTCTTGGCAGGATACGGGCACGTTCTGCACATTTCTTCTGCAAACGATCTTCTAATTGAGCATAGAAAATGCTTCGGGGCTGCACATGATTGTTTGATTGTGCCCATTCGCCGTCACCGGAGAACTGTGCCCAGCATCCGTACGCACGGTTCATGGCATCCTTTGCCGGAGCATAACACTCTATTTCGGCAGCGGTACATTGCCAGAACAGACTATTTGCCGTATTCCATCCCGCTCCGTTCTTGTCCTGTCCCAGATTCTTGAAACTCAGATTATGCCCGTCTATATTAACCACGTCAAACAATAGGCCACATGCCCATGCATCAATAGATCCGCTGAAACCTAAAGATTCATACGAATCACATTGTACGAAAGCATTCGGTCCGGCAGCACAATATCCGGCTGCAAAGTCATGAATACCCTGTTCCGAATAGCAGCGCTGGAAAAGTGTCTGTTGTCCTAAGGTATAGAAAGTACAGCGGCGCATTCCTCCGATTTCAGAAACAGGTTCCCGTGAGATACAGTCCTCAACCGTGATTTGGGAACCGGTACGCTGAACAAGGATTGCACTTCCTGCAAAGTGTTTAAAGCTCACCCTGCGTACCCAGCAATCTTCCGCATCTTCGATAGAAATACCTGTCCAGCAATGATCTTCATCTTTAGGGTACCGTTTGTCATAGTCGGAAATCAGAGTCATATTTTCTACTCCGCACTCCCGGATGCGCCCGTTCCACTGATAAGTAATCACGGAAGAAGTACCGTATTTGGCATCCAGCGCCACTGTCAGCGGAGCGTCCAACGTTATCTGATTACCGTTTACTTCTGTCACGGTTCTATCCCAGGTAAGATCCATATCTCCTTCTTTCCAGCCCAGTGCACTGATTCCTCCTCCAAAGATATCACATCCTAACGAAGCAATCCATTCTTTGCTGGACGGACGGTTCACCAGTATCCGATCTCCCTTTCTCAACGAAGTACCTGAAGCAACTTCCAATGTCCTCGCATTTACCGGAACATATTTCGAGAGTACCTGCAATGTATCCTGTATCTTCAGATCGTCTGTCCCTTCCATGTAGATAAGGGCACCTCTGTCTACTCCTTTTTTTAGAAGTATCGTTTTCTCTTTATCCACTCCGCGCAGTACGATGCCGGAGGCATTTATACGAAGGCTTCCGGATAAAGAAAATTCTCCCTGATCCAATAACACGGCTCCTCTGAAACCGGAAGCATCAGGTACTAATGAGGCGACATAGTCAATGGCGCGTTGAATACGTGATGTATTATCTCCTGCTGTCCAAGGTACAAACACGGCATTGCGGACAGAAGGAATATCCTGTTCGGAGCCCTTGTAGCCACAGTACGAGAAATCAAGAATCCGGTTTCCCTGTTCGTCATTCAAGTAAGTGATCCGGTCATCCTTAACCTGTAAAGCAAAGGTTTGCGCATATCCCTGCGCAAACCCTATGCTCAATAATCCTAAAAGGATAGTTCTTAATTGTATATTCATTACAATAAACGTTGTTTTCTAATTATTCAATCCTGAAAGATCATTTGACCATAAGCAAATCATACGATTAAAACAGACTTTTCCGTTTGGACAAGGTATCGTAGTTGTTCTTCAGATCTGTCCAGTCTACTTTCTTCTTTGTATCCAACCCATTGATATATTTCTCGATATTGGTATAGCCGTCTCCATTACAGTCCTCCTTTGCATCAGTCGGATCGTTCGGATTCAGTCCGTTGGCAATTTCCCATGCGTCCGGCATACCGTCACCATCCGAATCAAGATATGCTTCTCCTTTGTATTCAGGAAGTCCGCCCACTTGACGGATATCGGTGATGATACCTTGTTTGTAGGAGTCTGCCGGCAAGCGTCTTTTCACGTAAGGAGAGATAAATTCCGGAGCATCTTTCGCATAAATCGCTTTTCCTGTTTGTACAGTCTTGATGACGCGAGCGTCTACCGCATCCCGTTTCGGGAGAGTAGCACCTACATTATCCAATACAAAGTTATAAGCTTTTTGGGTATCCATAATCGTTACAGGCGACATTTTGAATGCTTTGTCCACTCTGATTTGCGGTAAGAACTTTCCCTCATCCACTTCACTGGCAAGCTGAACTCCGCCATTCCAGTTATCTTTTGTCACTTTAGCATTTCCGTGAACGATGTTACCGTTTACATAAGCCTTTCCGAAGGACATCGGTTTGCTTTTATCGCGTCCGGCTTCCGGTTTCAATATACGATAGGAAATAGGTTTATCCAGCGGGGTGATAGGACCGGGTTTAAAATAGTTATTGATTATATTATAAAAACTCTTGTTGTCTCCTCCATCGATAGAACGGTTCCACCAGTTGAAAACCACATTGTTTACGAAGTTAAAGTCTCCGTCCATACCCACCGAACTGTTACGACTGATATTGGAAGCGAAAAGATTACGGCAGAACATACTATTATGTCCTCCGATAGTGGCGCCAAACGCGTGATTATAAGTATCCAATGCTTCCGAGAACATCGAATTCTGAATGGTAATGTTCACAGTAGGCAACTTCAGGCCGTGCCCGGTTTCATCCCTGTTGTAGACGTGGCGATAGATAGACATATTTTCATCCAGTCCCCAGCTTGCCGAACAGTGGTCTATTATAATATTGCCGACTGCATTTCCTCCCACTGCATCATCCCGGAAAGCAACATCCTGTGCCCCCGACGGAAACGCATATGACGAATCACTACATCATGAGTATCGATCAGAAAAGAATGCCCGGTCACGCAGATACCGTCTCCCGGTGCTGTCTGTCCGGCAATCGTTACATAAGGGGCACGTACACTGATCGGGCTTTTCAGGCGAATAATACCTGACACATTAAATACAATAACACGTGCGCCACCGGTTTCACAGGCTTCGCGGAATGTGCCGGGACCGGAATCTTCCAGGGAAGTAACCACAATCACTTTGCCTCCACGACCGCCGGGAGTGTACATACCACCACCTTCCGCACCGGGGAAGGCTGGAATATTACTTTTTATCAAATCCTCCGGTTTGGAGGCCCAAGGTTTGTAAGGTCTTCCTAACCTTGCTTCTTCCAAAACTGTTGGCAAGGCTTTTTCCCATGCCGCATTTGATTTCTGTTCGAACTCTGCCTCTTGTTTTGCTCCTCTTTCTTTTACTGAGTCGGGGATCACCGGATATTGGGCTGCCACAGGTAGCACACAGGCAACCAACATCCATGCTGATAATACTTTCTTAATCTTGTTCATTCTTCCGAATCTTAATAGGTTTTTAAAAAAGACGATTAAGAAAGTATTTTGTAATCGGTCTTTCTATCCTTTCCGCCATTCATTCATATATTCACGGGGAGTCTGATTATATTTTTTGCGGAAACACTTGCTATAGTAGCCCGAATCTTTGAATCCGACAGCAAACGCCACTTCCGAAACACTCAAATCCGTATTTTTAATCAGTTCGATCGATTTATTCAGGCGAATCTCCTTTACCAGGTCGACAGGTGCCAGTCCGGTAAGGCTTTTCAGCTTTTTGAAGAATGCCGAACGGCTCAGTCCGATGCCGGAAGCGATCGTATCAATATTGAAATCACTGTCGTCCATGTTTTCCTCGATCACTTGGTGTATCTTTTCAAGGAACTGCACATCTTTCTTCACCAGATATTGTTCGTAGCTGTCTTCTTCCGTTGTCGTCTGGTTCTCCATTTGCTGGCGGATACGTTCGCGGAACAGTTTCCGTTCGCCGAGCAACTGATCGATCCGTGCCAACAGATACTCTTTGCTGAATGGCTTGGTTATATATGCGTTCGCACCCAGAGTGATCGCTTTGGTCTTGGCACCTTCATCGTTCTTGGCTGTCAGAATAATGACAGGGATATGGCTGATCTGAAAATCCTTCCGGATAGATTGCAGCATTTCCAGTCCGTCCATTTCCGGCATCATCTGATCGGTCACTACGATGTCCGGATGATACAGATGCACTTTCTTCAGTCCTTCTACGCCGTTATTGGCTATATGGATATTGAATTTATCTTCCAATTGCAGTTTTATCAGCTGGCACAGGTCTTTATTATCCTCTACCAGCAGAAGAGTCGGTAATGAAGCATCAATTTCCAGTTCCTCCTCCGGTTCCTTTTCTGAATCGATAACCATCTTCTTGTCTGTAGCGGCGGGAGCAGTTTCCGTATCACTGACATAGAAGTCTACTTCCGACGGACGATAATGGTCCTTGTCCAGCAATAGCTCTACAATAAACACGGCCCCCTGCCCTTCCGGACTTTCGGCACGGATGATACCGTGATGCAGGTTTACTATTTCTTTGGAAAGTGCCAGACCGATGCCCGTACCCTGATAATGTGGATTATTCGCATTCTCTCCTTGTGAGAAACGCTCGAAAATTTCACTCAGCTTATTTTGCGGAATGCCGACACCGTTGTCTTCTACCCGTACATAGCAGGATTTTCCATCATCTGTCAATCCGGTAGTTACATAAATACTTCCACCAGAAGGAGTAAATTTGAACGCGTTCGATATGACGTTGCGGATAACAATACTCAGTTTGTCCTTATCTGCCCATACCATAATCGGTTCGTCCGGCAGTTGGAATGTGAAACTGATTTCATTTTCCTCCGAAAGTACACGGAATTCTTTTTGGAAGGAAGCTATCATTTCATTGAAATCAATCAATGATACGTGCAGACGCATCTTGCCATTCTGAATCTTTCGGAAATCAAGAATCTGATTGACCAGTTGTAACATTTGGTTCGTATTCTTTTCCATCAGGTCCACGTATTGCAGTCCTTTCGGAGACAGTTCTTCCCGCTCCTTCAGTTCTTGTATCGGCCCTTTTATCAGTGTCAGAGGAGTACGAAGCTCATGAGAAATATTGGTGAAGAACTTGATTTTCATTTCCGAGACTTTCTGCTCGATATAAATGTCGTTCTTCATCTTAATCATGAAGAAGGCCAGGCGCAGACCGAAATAGAGGGCCGCGATGCCAAGGATTACATAGATAAGAGTTGCCCACCAACTCAGCCACCACGGCGGGAGAATGGTGACAGCCAATGTGCATGTGGATACAAGTTCCGGATTGGCTTCATCCATCGTTTCTACACGGAATACGTAGTCTCCGGGAGGAACATTGGTATAAGAAGCAATACGGTTTTTGCCGTTATAGTGCCATTCTTTCTCATACCCTTCGAGTATGTAACGATAAGATACGCGATTCTGATTGTAGAAATTTAATGCGGCAAATTCGATTGTGAACATAGACTGATTATACTTCAATTGAAGTGCATCGGTGTATGTGATAGACTCCTGAATCGGACAGTCGTTCAAACTTCGCAGATTACGATTGGATACTTTAAAGTCTACGATACGGGTGTCATAGTTGGTATGTTGTGTCTCCAGTTTATCAGGAGAGAATGTCAGAATCCCCTGTCGCGAACCAAGCCATAAGTCTCCGTTCAATGCACGCAACGCACTGCCTTCTTCCAGTTCAACATTCAGGAAACCATCGTATTTGTCGTAGTTACGGAACTGCTCTGTCGCCTTATTAAAGCAGGACAGACCAATTTCGGTAGTAAACCACAAATTTCCGTTTTTATCTTCCACGATGGACTTGACCACATCGTTATTCATTCCTTCACGTATGCCATATGACTTGAATATCGGTTCACGTTTTTCTTTGTCATAGCGGACCAGCTTATTCAGACCTCCGCCGAATACACTCACCCAAATTTGCGAATCACTGTCTTTATATAGTACATAAATGTCATTGTCTGCCACATTGGAACGATCGCTGATCTGTCGGTACGTCTCAAACTGAATCTGTTCGGGAGTCGTAAAATGTCCGTCAAAAGACATCAGACCATCCATCGTACCTACCCAGATACGCCCGTCTTCATCTTCTGTCATTGTACGGACTTCCATATACAGACCATAAGCGGGATATTGTTTCAGTCCGTTGTATTTATGCTTGAATACAAGTGTCCCGTTTTCTTCGGAAATCAAGTTCAGCCCTCCGCCTAGCAGACCGACCCAGATACGCTCCTGACTATCCTGATAAGTGAAATACACATCATTGTTACTGATAGAATTCGGATTCTTGGGATCATTCTTATAGCGGGTAAAACGCAGACCATGTGGTGAGTTCATATCCGGTTCGGCTTTGACAAGTCCGTTTCCCTTAGTGGAAAACCACAAGTTTCCTTCTTTATCTTCCATGATATGATATACGGCGCCTATCAGATAATTCTGATCCGTAAAAACCTGTTTTATCTGCCCGTTGCTATCCAGACGATAAAGTGCCTGCCAACGGGTACCTACCCAGATATCCCCGTTCTTTGCCTGATAAAGCGCACGTATCCCCTGATTCCAGGAGGTCGCTTTTTCAGCCCCGACAGGGACAGGAGAAACTTCTGTCAGCAGTTGAAATTGCTTCTTTGGAAAGTTGACTTTGTATACTCCGCTGCCTGTAGATGCCAGCCAAAGAATACCGTCTTTATCCAGCAGCAGATGAAAGAAGAGCTGATCGGGAAGGTCGTCGGAAAAAGGTTTCAGTTGATTGATACGGGTCATTTCCAGTTTCTCCCTGTCGAAGAGCAGAATTTCTCCACCGGGGGTGAGGAAAAACATACCCTGTTCACCGGCATCCTGCTTTTCAAAGTTACCGATGGCATTTTGTTTGGGGAAAGGAAAGCGATGATTGCTTTTGTTCAGAGGATCATAGTACGTCAATGCCTCATTACCTTCCTGAAACCAAATTTTGTCATACTTGTCATTGAATATCATTCCTACTTTTTTCCCTGCGATGGAGAACGGTAGTTTGGTCAGTTGTTTGTAGCCGATGTTATATTCATACGCACCATCAACGGTGGTGATATACATTAATCCTGATTCAGTGACCAGTATATTGGAAATCGGTTGATCAATTTCTGGTATTTCGTAGCGGTTGACTACTCCATTTTGCGGATCGACGCTATAAATATGTCCGTTCTTATCTCCCAGCCATAAGAATTTGGAACTGTAGGAAGCACAAGTGAACTGGTCCGGATCGGCAGAAACTTTCTTTTGAATAAAGTCGACAGGCTTATCTTTCAGAGCCTCTCCTTTTCTTAATGAAAGAATCTGATAGTCCATACCGATCCAATTGATAAACTCGGCAGTTTCGCAAAACACATTATGCTTGAGGCGTAAGTCGTAGACGTTGACATTGGGACGCGAATCGTGCAACTGCTTCATGGTGATTTTACCGTTCTGGTCTGTATTTGCACGCAGCAGGCTTTTATCTTTGGTCAGCAGCAGTACGTCTCCGTCATCTGTCGTCTGTATCTTGATAATCTGAATATTTTCAGAGTACTCTTTTACATCGTCATACACTGCGTGGAAACTTTCATGTTTCTTATCAAACAGATAGAGTTTGCGGTCGATAGTCTTGATCCAAAGGTATCCGTTCCGGTCTTCTACAATACGCTGAATCTTACGGGGAGGAATATCTGCTGAGTAAAATCCGTCATGATTATCATAGGAACGGAATTTGGTACCGTCGAAACTGCATAGTCCGTACCAGGTGCCGAACCATACAAATCCGTCCTGCCCTTTCAGTGTACAATTGACAATGTTATTGGGTAAGCCTCGTTCAGCCGTATAATGTTCAACGATCATGTTAGGGTAGGCAAAAGCACAGATTCTCGTCATCAAGAGAAACATAAATATCAAAAAGAAGTGTTTCTTCATTGTATATTATATTAGTGGAAATGAATCTTGCATCAAAGATACTATTTTTCGGGTAAAATTCAAATTAGCAGATAATAAATCCAGATTGATAACCTTGTTTTGCCATGCACAAATCTGCGGTCAAGTTTTTCAAATTTACTTTTCTATTCCAAATTCAGTCTGTTGCCGTTCCACTTCATCCAACACCCGTTGCCGTTCTTCTTCCGTCAGTTGCACTTTGCCTTCAGTTGCACTCTCGGACGAACCGGCTTTTACAGTTAATGTGGATGTTTTCTGACCAATACAGTACTTCTCGTCATAACAGAAAGGAAGTTCCGCAGGAACACTTTCAAATTCCATTTCAGTTGCAGTCGGAGCCTGAGTTCCTTCAAATTGCACGTGGGCTTTCACTCTAATCTTCCCGGCTTTTCGTGTGGAACGGATCAGCAGAGGAGCCGATCCGAATTCTACGGCACGGGGATTGGCGCCAATCCTTGCATCGCCAATGATTTCTCCTTCACCTTCTACCGTGAATACGATATTTTCCTTTGCTAGACGACGTACATTTCCGCTATCATCCGTTACTTCGGCAACTACCACTATGAAATCCGACCCATCCGCTACCAGATTTACTTTTTGAGTATCTGCATACAAGCGAAGTTTGGTAGACCGCCGGGAAGGCATTTTCTTTTGTGTACATACTACTTTCCCATCGATAATACCTTCGGCAACCATATTTACCTTCTGCCAGTTCTTTTGAGTATAACTGTATCCGCGTGCTTCCCAAAAATCCCATACATTTTCAAAGACAACAGGTGCGTTCGGCAGGTGACCTTTGGCATGTACCACAGGTTTGGTCCATGTTTTTGTCCCATCATAGATAGAAAGGCGGATGGAGTCACAGTTGCTGAATATCACGACATCCTTATCGGAGAACTGTGACATTTCATGGGCAAGGAATATCATCGGTCCGCATTCTGCCAACGGATGTTGGAGGCTTGCCGAAGATTGGCTGCGGAACATTTCATACGCATACTTTTTCTGACGAAAAGCGTCATAAATACCTCCCCAGTATGGATCGGGGTGATAACCGCGCTGGTGATCGAATGGATGCCACTGTGTGCCACCGATAAACTGACCGGTAGTGCGGTACATCTCATCATAACTTTTAGCTAAAGAAAGTGCCTGTATCAGCAACGGACGTTCACCCCAACTGCGGCTTGCACGGTTATTGTTGTTGTGGGCATACCAGTCATCCACGTTTTCTCCGAATTCACGGGTGAAGATGCATTGTTCCGGTTTGTCCTCCTTTTCGTCATCACCCGGCCAGCCGTAGACTACATCGTAATGTTCCTTTACACCGGCAGAATGCACATCGGCAGCGGCTATCGGACGTCCCGGATATGGATATTCTTCCTTCGTTATTTCAAGTGCCTTCAGTGCAAAGTCGAGTGGATAACGGGTCTCATTCAGAATAGGCTCCCACATCAGCACGGAAGGATGATTGCGATCACGACGAATCATTTCACGGGTATTCTGATGAACCAGTTCTCCGAATTTCGGGTCTTTGTTCCAGTATTGCCAGCCCGGAGTAGCGACGATGACAAACATGCCGAGTTCGTCACAGGCATCCATAAAGGATGGGTCCTGTGGATAATGCGCTACACGGATGATGGTACATCCTGCATCACGCAGGCGTTTTGCGTCACGCCATTGCTGTGAATTGGGAAGAGCATTGCCTACGTATGCGAAATCCTGATGACGATTGGCTCCAACTAATTGTCCGAAAGGTTTTCCATTCAGCCAAAAGCCCTCTTTGCCACGAAATTCCGCCAGGCGGATACCGATACGGGTAGTTCCTCCGTCGATGGAACGGTTTCCTTTCTTTATACGGGATTGTACTCTGTATAGATATGGTGCATCCGGTGACCAAAGTTTCGGATTTCTCACATCCATCTGCTGGCGGATTGATTTCTTTTCTCCGGAGTTCAAAGAGAGTTTGCTAGACGTACGTTTGATAACCTTGCCTTCGGCATCTGTAAGGGTCGTTTCTACTGTGACGGATTCCGAACGAGTATTATTGTTCTGAATCTCTGTTTCTACGTATACTTGTGCGCTCTTTTCGCTGATCTTGTCGAAGTGAACAAATACGCCGCCACCGCCAACTGTCCGGGAGTCGATGGCATCGGTAATGGCGACCGGAGACTTGGCAATCATCCATACATCACGATAGATACCTCCATGATAAGCAAAATCCAATGTGTATTGTGGCTTTCCGGGAGGGTATGATTTATCGTTGCTGTTGTCGGTATAGACGGCAAGGAGGCAGGAGTCTCCGGCTTGTACGCCGTTTGCCGTCAAGTCCAGCGTGAAAGGCAGATAACCTCCGAGATGTTCCTGAACACGTTTGCCGTTCAGGTAAAGTACTTGCTTTCCCATTGCCGCTTCAAAATGAAGGAGTACACGCTGTCCTTTCGTTGCGGTGGGAACTACGAAATACTTGCGATACCACGCAGAGCCCTGATAATTGCGGCAACCACTACCTTCGGCAGGCATCAACTCTACTGTGTGAGGAGTAGAAACGACCTCCCAGGAACGATCGTCAAAATTTACAGCTTCCGCCCCCCGGATATCGCCTTTGCAGAATCGCCATCCCGGATTGAAGTTATATACTTGTCGCCCGCAATCGGGAAGCGGAATAAATCCGGCAACCGATGTTTCGGGACGGTAAGTATCTGCTGCCTGCCCACCGAAGGAGAATAGCAGCAGAAATAGGAACAAAATTAAAAACGGTCTTTTATTCATAGTTTTTTCATTTATGTAATTTGTGCTTATTTTTTCTATTTTTCTATCATTATAATAATGTCTTTCTTTCTGTTTTCCGGTGATACCTTTAGGTCTGTCACTTTCCCGTCTTTTAAAGTTGCTTCTACCGTCGTATTACCCGGAGCGTGGAGCTTGAAATGGACGTTCCATTCTTTGGGCCAGGCGGGGAACAGAAGTATTTGTGCTCCATTCGTTTGTAAGAGCATCTCCTGAAGTCCTATCATGCCGCTACCTCCCCAGTTGTGGTCGGGTGTCCAGTCATATCCCGGTCCCCAGAAGGCAGGAAAACGGTGGGGACCATCCGATAGCTTTGCCAGAGAAAGGCTTTTGGCTTCTTCGGTCAGTCCCAGACAGGCCGCCCAGATGTTGTCTTGCTTCCATCCGGTGTGGGAGCGGAATTTGAGTGCGTCAGGATCATAGAAATAGGTATCACGAGCTATTTCCAGATTTTCCTTGCCTACTCCGTAGATGCGCCAGGGAAATACCGGGTAGAGTTGTGGTGTCTCTATATTGTTGATTCGTTCCCAGCTTTTGGCGGGAGAAATCGTTTGTTTCCATACTGGAATCATGGTAGAAGTCTGACGATTAAGAGAATCCTTGACTTCGATATAGCGTAATGGAACCGGAGGAATTGTTTCCAGCATCTTTTGCCACTTTTCATTGTTGCAAACTTTGATGTAAGTCTCCAATACAGTTCGCAGTGCGGCGATGGTGCTGCTGGCGTTGTTGGTCATCTTGTAAGTTTCGCAGGCAGAGCCGGGGAACAGTATCAGGTGTCCGTCACCATCCAGTGCTTTGCGTCCCCGACGGGAAGCGAGTAGTCGATAATGTTCGTCGAAAAAGGTCAGCGAACTTTCAATCAAAGGCAAATACGGAGTTATGTCGGCACCGGCATAATTCTTCGTTTCCAGAATCATCTGGCAAAATTCAAGAATAGTATCCCATTCATATTCCAGCCACGCATTGTATTCCAGTCCTTTGTCAAACCAAGCCGGACGTTTGAAACCATATTCTGCGGGATTGGGTAAGCCGAAGTTTTCTATCTGCTCACAGAAGCAGGCTCCCTCGTGTTGCCAATATACATGGCTGCGGAGTTCCGCATTCTTCAACATCCGGTTATAGAAATTGAATTGGGAAGGCATCATGTCGAAGTCACCGCTTTTCAGCATCGGCCAGTAGACAAGACGCTGATTCTGTGCAGTCATCGTTCCTCCTCCCCACTTTCGGTAGTCAGGAGTGAATGCCTGCTTCTCGTCTATGTGGCAGGGATCGAAGGTGAATAAACCACCGTTGAATTTGGTGGGGACACTGCCGTAAGCATTGCAGCCCAGCATATAGCGGAAAAGAGTGTAGTTTCGGGTGATTTCTTTCAATGCATCTTTCGCGTCGCTCTTTTCTTTATTTCCGGTTTCTTTTTCTACTTTGCTGTTCTCCTTGTTTTCGGTTTCACCAATCGTTTCGATAAAACTCCGTTGCCAGAAAGCATTCCACCATAGGCGGGTTTGTTTTTTATCCTGTGATACCACTTTAGACGATATCTTTCCTTGTGGGGCAATTCGTTGCCAGGCTGTTTTCAGACCTTGCTCCCATTGGGTGACGGTTTCCGTCTGTTCTGTGTGTAACACAACTGAGAAATGATGCTTTTTAGAAGCTTTCAGAGAACGAAATCCCCAGGCGCGGTAATCAGTTCCGGCATATACACTGTCTGAAGTGCCTATATATTCCAAATTCTCTCCTGACAGATACCCTCCGAAAGTCAGATTTTTAAGAGGATTCATCATCTGCGACTTCACTTCATTCATCCCTTGCTGGGCAACTGCCACGTCAAACACTGTCTCTTCCGCATTACGATGATAAAACAAAAGGCGTTTACTATCCTTTTCGGATGAATTCTCCAATGAAATGAAGTCGGCATGCGTCATCGTTCCTTTTGGAGGAGCCCACTTATAGGAACATTGCTGCCCCTCTCCTTTTCTGATCAGCCGATCCTGGTATCTCCAGTTTTCATAAAAGATTTCCGCCTGCAAAGACCGGTCATTAACCACTTCGATGTGTACTACCGGATGAAAGACATCTGCCCAGAGTTGTACTTGTGTCCCTTCGGCGGAGATTTCAACATAACCGTCGATCAGCTTTAATTCCTGCCGGAAATCCTTTGCGTCTTCAAAAGGATTGGGAGATAACCGGAGACGAAAACGTCCCTGCTTCAACTGACAGTTGTTTTCATCGAACGTACCGCTTCTGCTCAGATAAAACAGTATATCCCCCTCTTCTACCCATATGTTCATGCCGATATCTCCCCCGCCGCATGGCATCGATTCGGAGGAATTCCGGCTGGGAGTATCCCAAACGACATTGGCATGCTGGCTCCAAAGAACCGACACGCCAACGAATATCATTGCTATAGCCAGATAAAATCTCTTCATATTTTCAAATTACCAGTCGTCCGAACGGAAAGACCCCAACGGCAGCCCATCACAATATACATCTCCTTCCACATAATTCTCAAATCCATAGCGGACAGCTACCGGATACGGAACTTTATCACTTTTTACTAGCATTTTGCTGCGTTCGATCCATGCTTTCGCCGGATAAAACACCTTGTCTTCACCTGCTACCTGAAAGTTTTTCGATTCAAAACAGTTTTTACCGCTGATCCACATATTCGCACGTTCAAAGCTGACGACAATAGTGTCATTCTTGATTTCAATACTTTTGTAATAAGGGCTTTCTCCGTTTACTCCCTCTATTCCGTACGTCTTTGTCAGTGCAAGGAGTGCCAGACGCTCTCCGGCAGCCTGTTTCTTTGCGGGATGAATTCCCTTTTCCATTCCAGCATCCAGCAGTACAGCCATGCCGCTGTTAGACACACGATGTTCTACCTTTGCCTGTGCTTCCCGTAGATAAGCAGAATTAATCACCTCTTTACCTTTTTCAGTGATAATACCATAGTCATAAGGAGCTATCTGACAATAGTAGAAAGGAAAATCACCTTGTTTCCATTCGGCACGCCAACCGTTAATCAATGTGGTAAACATATCCGCATAGGTATGGGCACGATTCCAGTTATCTTCTCCCTGATACCAGATCACTCCTTTCTGCTCGCTGCCTGCCTGTCAATGCGTGCGGAAGTGAAACTGCCCGCTATTTTCTCTGACGGCATGGTGATGCA
>Ga0192241_10355_pt1 | contig 23809 bp, 14 predicted proteins | sample Koala_Koa27_I3_FD_131239 | JGI IMG/M metagenome (GOLD analysis project Ga0192241, IMG submission 131239) | Enriched cells from koala feces incubated with labeled cellulose particles, San Francisco Zoo, California, United States - Koala_Koa2-7_I3 ... | reverse complement strand
CGTTCATGGTAAATTCACGAATGACTGCGTTCATATCCCGCCCTTTATACAGCAAGGAATCCAGAGCGATACGAATATCCCGGACGGCAATATGAGAAGCGTCGAAGCCCTCTGCCGGTTGAGCAGTTCCGGTATCATAGCTGGCGGAGGTTCCCGATAATAAGAACTTCTTCAAGTCGTAGTACTGATTCTTCAAATCCGCTTGAGCATCATCGATGGCTGCTTCTCCAATATGGGTCGCCATACGCATGGAATCAGCAGGAAGCTGCATACTGAACGATACATTTTTCAATTTCAACTGATGAAGAGCTACTTTCCAGTTGATCGGAGCAGAAGCTGTGGTATCTTTGGGCGTAGTTGTGGTATCATTCATCAGTAGTTGCACGTGAGTGTCGGATAGTTCGACCTGATTGATTACCGCTACTTCATTAGACAGATCGACACCATGACTTTGCAGGAAGAAACGTCCCAAAACGCCTTTAATCTTCATTCCCTCCATCAAATCGGCTGAATTAACGGCTACCCGGCTCAAAGTCACTTCATCCACTTCTACTTTTCCTTTTATCAACGGCCATGCCTGTACACGGACATTGAGGCTTTCTAAAGACAAAAGGGTGTCCGGCTGTTGAATGACCTCCACACCACGCACCAACAGATTAAGTGGGAAACGAAGGTCTATCCGCTCCACCTGAATCTGCATGCCGGTTGCTTTAGAGGCGTATGCAGTAACCTCCCGACGCAAAAGATTCTGAACGGGAGGAACATAAAGCAATACCATTAGTATTACAAAGAGTATTATAGGAGTAAGCAGTATCCAGCTTACCCAACGTATCCATTTTCGTTTCATGTAAAATGTGTCAGTGTAAATAAGGTGACACAAAGTAAACAAATTATTCCGAAAAAAGGTTGACGTCAGGAGCAAAATGTTCTGCAACAAAAGAAATATAAGTATTTTGTTTTTTCGGACTTCACCGGAAGCGACTTATATTGCTTCATTTATATCATAGTAAAAAAGATGAAGTTACTTGTTAGTCATGTAACCCAATGTATCCGATTGTCCAATAAAACAGATATCGGCTCGATTTACAAATATACAGAATTCCTTAATAAGAATACTATCTTTGATAATAAAAGCAGCGTTCGCCACTAGCTTTAAATCCCCATTGATCAGAAGCTTCAACAGCAATCAAATGAACACCTTCACAGTACTCTTTAGGTAATTGTAGTCCCCAGATTTGAGGAGAAGATTGCCTTCTGAACGGATTTCTACGATTGAAACGAGTTGGATATATTTTTAGCTGATTCCAATTTCTCACTCTTGCTACATTCACATCAAGTTCTTCTTTCTTCTCACATAACAACCATTCACCATTATCCAAACGACAACGTACTACTGTACTATCTGAAGCTCCATAAACAGTTACAAGCATTTCTCCCTGGTGTTTGTTTCTCAATTCATCGACATAAACATCTGTCGAGTCAATACCAGCAATCCAAATATTCATCTGTCGGGAAGCATCCATCCCTATGCCCTTATACCGGAAAGAATAGCCTTTCTCTGTAAAATCAAAAACAAAATAATTACGAGGAGTACCACATTGCATCAAAGCAGACGGAATACCTTCCCAATCCTTTTCTCCCACCCACCAGAAACCACAAGAAGCCCCTGTTACTAATTCATGTACACAAACATCCTGACCTTGTAAAAAATTCCTCCCCACCTGATGCATGTGTCCAGCTAAAGCTAAAACATTCCCTCGTCCTTCTAATATCTCAATCAATGCGGAAGAATTAATAGTATGTACTAATGGAATATGCATACAAAGTACGATCTGATCACTTTTAGGTACAAGTTTCAGATCATTTGAGACAAAGCGCAATTGACTATCAGAAATCTTACCTACATATGAGCGTGTTCCTTTACCATAGACATTATTCAGAACAATAAAATGTACGTTTCCTTCGTTAAAAGCATAAGTAGCTGATCCAAAAGCTGTATTATATGAAAAGGTTTGATTAATCCTTATAGAATCAGCATCCCGATCATGATTACCTATAACTGTCCATGATTGTACAGGCAATAGTTCCATCATTTGTTTGATAGCGGGAAATAAGTTTAAATTATTATTCACTAAATCACCTAGAAATATATTGAACGAAGACGAATCTGCTTGCAAAAGTTCTGACCATAAAGAACGTGAAGCATAATCCAACTCCTGAGAATTACCGACTTGTACATCTCCTATTGCGTTTATTGAGAAATGCTTATTCACCTTTTTCTTATTCAATCCGAAATTGATTTGTTGCGTCTCGGTATCCCCATGACTATTCCAATAATAAAATCCTGAATTTACTATTTGATTAGCCAATAGTGTCCAATTATTCGGAAGAATCGGAAAGATACTGTTTCCCTTAGAAAGTCTGATTCTGAAATGTCCTTGTTTATCTGCAAGTAGAACAGTATCTCCATTAGATATGGCTATTCCCGAAATACCTTTTTCTCCTTTGTCCTGAATCCCATTTTGATTACTATCTTCATAGACACAACCTTCTATCCAAGCAGCATCTTGAGCCAAGCATTTTGTAGAAACAAGACTGCCAAATAAGAAGAATATATATATAATCTTGAACTTTTTCATTTTTTCATTTCATTAATATAAAAACAAGGAAGGACATCTTAAGGTAAAACCATTTACGCCCTTCCTCGCATTTACATTATTTTATTAAAAGTATAGCATTTACTTATCTGTATATTTAAAAACTATAGCATGGTTATTGGCATCTGTAAATGAAATATATCCAACTCCTGTGGAGGAAAAAGCTATATTCAAATTACTAGAAGCAATATCTGCTAATTTATGAGGATCTGACCATTGCTTAGTTTCATTATCCAAATAAATAACCTTTGGATAATCTTGATCTTGTTCATCTCTGTAGGCAACAAAAGGAGTACCATCAGGAGCTATTGATATGGCCACTGAGGTTGAAGTTGAGGTTTTAAAATCCAAAGGCAATGGATTTCCCCCTACTGTAGACCATTGTTTTGTTACCGGATCACATTTCTTTAGTCTCAAGTTATACACACCTGATGTCACAGCATCATCACTTGTTAAGATATAAAGTGTACCATTTTCTTCCGCTTCAATATCCAGTCCAACAATGCCAGTCTGAGTAGCATTTGGTTCTACATAATTATTTAATAGAATACTCCATGTTCCATTTTTATATTCATACACTGAATGACCATAATTTACACCTGCTACTGTCCCACGATTAATCACTAACAGATAGGCGGCATGCTCTGTCTTAGCAAGATTACAATTATAGACTGGAGTCCCAGAAGCCAAAAGTGGCAATTCACTACTCGCCCAACTGTTTTGATAAATAGACATAACCAATACTCGTCTTGGGAAAGAAACTTTGTTGCTATTGTTCACTTGTGAAACAATAGCCTCTCCATTATCTAATACTCTTAAATGTAATTGCTGAGATTGAGCATTTACAAATCCTTGATTACCTACATAATTCCAGGTAGTCCCATTCCATTTCATTAAAGACGCAGCACCTGCAACTGTGGTAGCGCTGTTATCAGAATAAACAACATAAGGAGTTCCGTCCTTGTCAATATCAAAATCATAATTTGACAAACTAACTTCTCCTCCAAAGCCCTCTAAAGAACCAACTGCTGTCCAAGTTGTACCATCAACAAGTTTTATGACAGCCATTTTTTCTTCTTCTTTTAGTTTAAAACCAAGATATGGAAGTTGATCCACCGGGTTTATTTTTAAAACAGATCCACTAAAAACTGATGTCGCTGTAAAGTCCGGCATTCTTACCCAAGCCATATTAGAAGACTTAGCAACTGTTACCGTATACTTTACATTCTGTTTTCCATTACTAACAATGTAATCTACAGGAGCTGTAAAATCATTGGCAGTAGCACCGCTAACTTGTGTAACCCCATCTACTAAGACTATATTACCATCATTCGTCGTAAAGCGAGCAACAAGCGCACTTTTGTCTATAAATGCAGGCACAGTAACCTTAGCTGTTGTGGAAGATAGGGTAGCTATATAATCATCTGATAATATACTTGAATTATCTTCAGCATAAAACCCAAAGGTTAACAGCTTAGCTTCAACTCCTTCATCTGTCCCATCATTCTTGTCATCCGAACAAGATGAAAACGCAGCAAACAAAACAATTACTGCCATCCAAAATAAATCTTTCATTCTATTCATACCATAAATATTTGTGGACCGGAGTCCTGTTATACAATCATATTATTACTAATTCTTAGGGTAAAGTACAGCTTTTATCATAGGAGTAGTGCTCAATAAAGATTTTGCAAAAGAAGAAATATCTTTTGCTGTTATACTATTTACAGTTTGTGCATAATCATTCAGATATTTCCAATCCTCCTGTTGATTGAATATGGAATTGCGAATCCAAGAAGTCCAAAAAGAGTTTTTTTGTTTATCCAATTCAAAATCTTTCAAAAGATTACTCTTAACATCCATTAATATGCCTTCAAATGATTCCGGATATTCATAAAGTCTTTGTAATTCTTCTTGTGTAGCATTAACCAAACTATCAACATCCTCTGGCAAGCAGACAAATCCAATCATCGTTCGTGATAAGAAAGAAGGATATAGACCCGCACTCGAAGCTACGCTTACACTATAGACTTTTCCCATTTCCTCACGCAAACGGTTAAGCAAACAAGTGCGCAACATCGCTTTCATTACATTCGATTTCAATGTGAATGAGCTAAACTCCTCTAACAAACTGTCTTGCTGGAAAATCAATGAAACTGATGCTTTAGGAGAATCCCCCGTGTGATGTATCAATGAACGGGATTTATGAGGTATATTACGTTCTGTATAACACCAATCCGTATCATTCGATCCTTTAGGTAATCCACCGATATATATAGTGATTAACGGCTTTATATCTTCTATAGTACAGTCTCCCAAAATAACAAAAGTGTAATCTTTCGCTGCACCATAAAAACGATTGAATAGAGGAAGCATATCCTCTTGCTTTACATATCGTGTTATTAAAGAATCAGAAAGTATTGTATTTGTGTAATTTCGTCCGTTCAAAAGCCACATTAATTCTTCCTGAAAAACCTCCGTCGGACTTTTTTGTTTGACACGATAATTTTCTTTTGTCTTCTCTATTGTTTGTTTACAAATTGCTGTATCCAACTGAGGGTACATCCATTTGGTATAGAGTAGTTGGAACATTGTTTCCATATCCTTTACCTGCGATACTCCAGCTAGTCCAGTACGTGTCTTATCAACAAGTAGACGCATAGAAGCAGAGTTTCCTGCCAGAAAATAGTTCAATGCATCCCTTGAAAAATTCCCAGCTCCAGAAAGTGAGATAATACTGGGAGCGAATATACCTGTATAATAATGTAGAGAATCTAAAGAATAAAGCCCTCCTTTCCGAAAACCAGTCAACAACACCTTCCCCTTATCGAGTTCTGAAGACTTAAATATAACGCGCGTACCATTATTTAGCCAAAGAGACACAGCTCCTATCTCCGGTATATTTTCTTCTCTGACAATATGTCCCCCCGACGGTAATTGACATAATTCATCCGGTACAGAAAAATATTTATTATACCGTTTCGAAGATTGTTTTCTGGCTTCTTTTATAATTGACATCAAAGTCGCATCTCCATTCACTTCCTCATTAGCTTTTTCATTTGCTCGCAATAGATAATGCATCTTTTGGGGTGAATAGACTTTTGCCAAATTCCTAACCAAAGCAACAGAGTCTAGTTCTGGAAAATATCGTTGAACTAATCGATACTCTTCTTGTAATGAGGTAAATCTATTTCCTACATAAAAATCTGCATAAATATCGTTCATCAATTCAACGGAAGCAGGATTTTGCTGATTTTGAAGTTTATTCTCCAAGTTATTATAAATAACCTTTTTGGCATGTTCTATTTCCGTCTCAGTAAACCCATAACGAAAGATTTGCTGTTGCTGTGCAATAAACTCCGAAATACCTTTTTCCATTTTGCCAGGTAGTAGTTCTACCGAACATAACAATACCCCAGTTGCATTCAGAAAACTTGAGTACTGAATACTGGCTTTCCTATAAGAAGGATTTTCAAAAGCCCAAGCATTCATTCGCATCTTAAAAAGGCGATTCAATAATGTTCGGGTCAAATAAGCCTTATAATCCTTTGCCGTCCGAACCGGTTCTGAAAGTGGCAGCAACTGAATCATATCCAATTCTATTGTTTTCAGCGATTCATTGGCAAGTATCCTTACCGCTTCCTTTTTATAAACAGGAATATGGCATTGCTTCCAAGTAGGAGAGGCAACAGACGATAGTTTCCCGAATTTCTCCTTTATAAGCATCTTAACCTGTTCGGGATTTATATCACCTACAACGGCCACAGCCATTAGTGAAGGATGATACCATGTTTGATAATAATCCAGAATATCCTCTCGTTTACAGTTTCTAATGACAGCCGTATCACCAATAGTCATTCGTTCGGAATAGTGCGAACCATTCAGAAGTTCCAATAGAAAAGCTGTATCACTATCGCGTTTGGCATCTCTCTTCGACAACCATTCCGAAAGTATAACTCCACGTTCTTCTTCTACCTGCACTGAATCGATAGAAAGCCCGCCTGCCCAATCAGCTAAGATAGTTAATGTTGAATCTACCATTTGAGGATTGGATGAAGGCAACTGCAATTTATACACAGTCTCATTAAACGAGGTGTGCGCATTTAAATCTTTCCCGAATTTGGCTCCTTTCGACTCTAAGAAACGAACCATACCATCAGAGGGGAAATGATAACTACCATTAAATGCCATGTGTTCTAGAAAATGAGCCAATCCCCGTTGATTCTCCTTCTCCATGACGGATCCAGCCTTCACAAACAAACGATAAACGGCTTCCCCTTTGGGATTCGTATTCGGGTAAATATAATAGGTTAATCCATTATCCAGTTTTCCTACAATCAGATTCTTATCATATTGTAAGAACTCTGATGATTGCCCGTATACAACAGGGCTTAGTAATAAGCCTATAAAAATCAGCCACAAAAACTTTTTCATTCTACTCCTTCATTAATTCTGTTTCTCTATCACCAGTTCGCGCTGTAACCCGTCGGGACCTGGAAGTCCCATAGTCAGTCCTTGATTATTGCCAGTCAAACGAATGGTTATTGTATTGTCTTTGTTCTCATCTAAATGATTTGGCATCCATCGGATGCGTATGGGCATATCATAAATACCCGGTAGAAAAGTTAATGTACTACCCTTTGTTACCAGTTCAAAATCAACACCTGATTTCAGACCATCTCCCACTATGACTTGATAGTTCACTTCCAGATTCTCAGTCAGAGGTTTCGAACTTAGGTACACACTGTAAGTATTGATGTTATTCACATCAGACTTGACAATAACTTTAGATACACCTTTATCTGTCATAATATGAATAAAAGGCGTATCATAAGGCTCTTTCTCATCAGTAGTACATGCCCAAAAGCAGCTTATTAGTAATATAAAGTATAGTGATCTCATAAATGATTTATTTTAATTGTTTACTGTCGGATTAGGTTGCATATTTGTATTCGCATTCAATTCTACTTGCGGAATAGGCAATACAAAATAATCACTAGGATAAACGATCTTTTCCACTGAAGAATTCGTGTTTTCCTCACGTTTAAGATCCTGCTTCCAGCGTATAATGTCAAAGAAGTTATGTCCCTCAAAACAGAGTTCCTTTACACGTTCCTTCTCTATCAGTTGTATCTGTTTTGCATCTGAATATTGACTAAGTATATTGACTGCATAGTCTGTATCTACAGCACGCTCCAAAATAGATTTAATATATCTGGAAGCAGCTGTATAATCTTTCAGATGCCAAGCTGCTTCAGCAGCATTCATATACATTTCGGAAAGACGAAAAACAAATGGATCATCCCTATTCACTTGGCTATCCGGCTGTTTTAGAGAATAATATTTGGAACAATAAGCTATTCCATCCTTATTTCTAAGTAAGCCAAGACGGATATCCCCTTCATCGAATAACGTAAATAATGTATCTGCGGGAACACAGGAAGCATCATAAAAAGCCTTTAATTTTCCTGATTGATCTATTCCATTCAACCGAAAGATAGCTTCTCCCGCAGTAGAAAGATCCTGATACATATTTAAATAGGTATCTCCTTGAGACAGTTGCCCTGTTCCAATTGCCAGTTTTGCATACTTCAGGGCGTTATTCCAATCTTCCATATACAAATAGACTCTCGAATATAATGCATTGACCGCTTGTAAAGAAGCATAATATATTCCATTTGATTCAATGCCCCTGAAACAATCGGCAGCTCGTTCCAAATCTGCTAAAATTTGTAAGTATACTTTCTTCACACTCTCTCTGGAAACATTATCATCGGGACCTGGAGTTTTTAATAGAATAGGAACTCCTAAGTGTGAAGCATCTGACGTGTAATTATAAGGTTGTGCATATACCCTACATAAATCGAAATGACACAATGCCCTCAAGAATAAAGCTTCTCCGAGAATACGTTGACACATATCCTTTGCATTCGGATAAGCTGAGATCACCTGAGGCTGATATTGAATTACATTATTCACATTTGCCAAGGCTTCATATATTTTACGCCAAATATACCCTACAGCTCCTGTCTCTTGTAAAGCATCAGAAGTAAAATTATACTGATCAAGCATATCTGCTCCTGCAGAGACATACTTCATTGATAACATATTTCCGGCAACATCCGGATATTTTGTAAACTCATTGTCATAATAAGCATACATCTTATTATATGCGCCAACCAGCCCTGCATTCAGTCCGTCAGGATCTGAAAGGAATGAAGGGATTGTCGTTTTTCCTTTTTCTTCAACTTCTAAAAAATTGGTACAACTGCTAACCAATTGCATAATGATGCATAAAGCACCGACTAGTAGATATATTCTTTTTTTCATGTTATCTTAAACCTATTTAATTATAATCCTATATTTAGTGCTATCGAGAAATATCTTTCCGTCGGATAACCACTCATACATGTTTTATAAGAATTATGATCCTTTCCCGAATAAGGGGTCCAGACCCATAAATTATCTCCAATCAAAGAAATAGAACAATCTTTTAAGCCAGTCGAATGTAAAATTGTCCGGGGAATTCGATAGGAAAATACTAGATTCTGCAAACGAATCTGAGTTTTGTTATACAAATAACGGGTAGAGTTCATCACCGACTGAGTAGAGACTCCCCATATTGGTTTAGGGTTCAGTGCTAAATCGCCAGATTTTTGCCAACGATTCAACTGGTCAATAGACTGATTTTCCGTCATTATATTCAACCCATCCGAATTACTTGCCCTACCGAAAGATGTAAATCCGTAGCCTCCTATTGAATAATTGAACATAAAACGTAAACTAAAATCTTTGTACGTTAAAGTATTTGTCAAGCCACCAGCTAGAACAGGAGTTGAACTCTTATACGGGACTCGGTTATCCGTACTGTAAATTCGTGTTATGTTCCCTTTTGCATCATACCACAAAGGTGCTCCATCACGAGGATCAACTCCAGCCCAGCGTACTAAGTTATATGTATGTATGTCATATCCTTCCCTCCAAACCATCTCACCCATATTTTTCTGAATGCCATTATATAGTTCTAAGAGTTTATTACTATTATGTGCTAGATTCAGATCAGTTAACCAACTGAAATCACCATCTTTCTTCGGCCGGAAATTGTGACTAGTTATAGTCACTTCAATCCCTTTATTTAATATTGTTCCCACATTTCTATACACACGAGTATCACCTGTCGTTCGAGAAACATCTAAATTACTCAACAAATTAGTTGTCTTATTATGATACCCTTCAACTTCTATATCCAAACGATCGAACAAGCGTACACGAACACCTATATTTGTCATATAAGTAGTTTCCCAACTCAAACGGCTGTTTGGACACCCCGACATAACACCACCTATTTCTCCTGCATAAGAATAACTTTCCCCATAAGAATATAAGCCAAGAGCTTCCTGAGAACCTAAGCGGGAATTTCCATTTGCTCCATAACTAGCTTTTATTTTCAAAATATTCATCCATGGAATATTGTAGAAACTTTCATTCTGAATATTCCAAGAAACTCCTATAGAACCAAAATTAGCCCAGCGTACATCTGACCCAAATTGTGAATTTCCGTCTCTACGTCCATTTAATGTCACATAATATCGATGATCGTAAGAATAACTAAGCTGTCCTAACATAGAAGCTTTGCGTTTCGTCTTACTAGTATTAGTCCCTTTACGCTCTTTTGCATAAGACACATCTTGAATATGATCATTTATGAAGCCTGACCCTGTAACTCCAAGTGTCACATAGTCCTGTGAACCAGCCTCAATCCCCAATAATCCACTTATATCATGTTTATCAAAAGACTGCTTATAATTAATGCGATGTACAGTAGTCCAGTTCATCATATTTAATGAATTTCTAGTGGAATAACCTATCGGACCATCAGCGCTCGTCATTCCGGACCAATTAGTACGAGCATAATAAATTTCTTCCTTACCAGACTGATAATCAACACCAAATTGTCCTGTGTAAGATAACCCTGAAAGAATATCATACCTCAACATTAAATTGGCATTCGTATATAAAGTCTTTTGATTGTAAATATTCTCTTCCCTTTCCGCTACACTGTTCAAGAAACGGTTTTCCGACCATTTAGGACTTCCATCCGTTTCTTTTCCGGATATAACCTTATTGTAAAGACGAAAAGTTCCATCTTCATTATATGGTTCAAATATCGGTAAGTACTCATAATAATCCCTTCCTGGATTAAACAAATCGTTCACATTATAAGAAGTAGCAAGATCAACCGAGACCTTAAACTTTCGAAGAAAAGTAAAATCCAAATTAGAACGAATAGAAAAACGCTGTTGTTTATTCCCTTTCACCGTTGCTGTATTCTCTAAATAAGAAGCTGATAAATAATACGCCGTATTCCGAGCTCCTCCCATTAAAGATAAATTTGTTTGAAAAGTATTAGCGGTATCATAAAACACATCTGTCCAATCTGTATTTGTAAGGCTGTATTTGTTCATTTCATTATCAGTATAGGGAAAGTATTTTAAATCGTTCCCTGCATTTTGATAAGCTTCCTTAGCTAACATTAGATATTGATTGGCATTCAGAACTTTCGGACTAGTGCTCTTATCAATCTTTGCAACTCCATATTGAGCCGTTAAATGAATACGCAAGTCACCTTCTTTTCCTTTTTTAGTTGTTATCAATATGACTCCGTTTGCACCATTCGCTCCGTAAATGGAAGTTGCCGTAGCATCCTTTAGTACTGTTATTGACTCAATATCATCAGGATTGATAAAAGATAACGGACTAATAGTCGTACTCATTCCAGGAATCAAATTAGTATGTTCACCTGTATAAATAGGAGTCCCATCCACAACCCACAATGGCTCGTTCGAAGCAGATAGAGAAGCATCTCCACGAACCCTTACATTGTAGCGTGCACGTGTATTATCCGGTGAATCTGTATTCGGATCAATTTTCACTCCCGGAATCAAGCCATCCAACATTTTATCCACTCGTAAAGCTGGTAGTGCTTTTAACTGGTCAGCATTCACTTGAAAAGCACTACCGACTTGGTCTAACCTCTTTTGTGCTGTACCATACGCTCCTACAACCACGACATCATCAATAGAAATCGCATCCTGAACAAGTTTTACATTAAGTACCCTTCCCTTAACGGGTACTGTCTTCGTTTTCATCCCCACAAATGAGAAAGTTAAAAAAGCCTCTGCCTTACTAGACACTTGAATTGAATAGCGTCCATCCATATCCGTTATCGTAATATTACGAGTATCCTTTTGTTGTATAGTTACACCGACTAATGGTTCACCGGTATCATCCTTTACTTCTCCTGTTACTAAGAATTTATCATCCAGCTGTAGTTCTTCTTTTTTATTAACAGTGATAATATTGCCAGACTTTTTAAAAATAAAACCTGTTCCATTAAACAAACGATTCAAAACATCAAAAACTGATTCCTTTTCTGCCGTAACGGAAATTGGTGTTATAGTCTCCAATAATTCTGTATTATAAACAAAATCCAGTTTGGTCTGTTTTTGGATTTCATTAAACAATGTACTAACAGAAACACCACTCAAATGTAACGTTACCTTATAATTCTCTTGCATATAATCTTCACCAACGAACAAGAACGATTCCTCACTATAATTTCCATGAGAAATGGCATACAGGTAATTAGGGATCAATGTTGTACATAGCAACATTATAATAATTAGAATTCTCATAATCACTTATATATATTATTATTTATTCTTCCGATCAATTTTAATACAAAGTCCGGAAATTTTAAAGTCAACATTTACTGTCTCTTCAATAGCATTCAAAATGACAGATATATCGTCATATCGATATAAACTGCCTGTGAAATGAAGTTCTTTCAATGATTCATCTAAGAAATCAACATCTACATTATACCATAATGCAAGTTCTTCCATCAGACTTCCCAGACTCTCATCATAAAAAATAAAACGATTAGAATGCCAAGCGGTATTTAATAACAAATCTTTATTTTCAACTGATAAAAGATCCGTAGAAGCATCCCACATGGCTAGCTGTCCTGGTGATAGTTTATGCAACTTTTGAGATTGAGTATAAATTCCAATGCTACCCCGCACTAAAGCAACTTCAACTTTTCCTTCCACACGAGACTTCACATTAAACGCCGTCCCAAACTGCTGTATCAAAATTCCTTGAGTTTCTACTTTAAATGGATGCAATGAATCTTTCGCTATTTCAAAAAAAGCCTCCCCTTTCAATTCTACAGTCCGTTCATTCATACCTTTAAAACTAACCGGATATTTCAACTCTGATAAAGAATTCAAATGTACCCTTGTTCCATCTGATAAAGTTAATCGAAATTCTCCTCCACGAGGAACAGACAAAGTATTCTGTTGACTTATTTCCACTTTTGATGTTTCTGGGATATGATAAACAATCATCCCATCATACTCTCTTGCAATAGGTGTATCACCTATATAAATCCAATGTTCTTGCCCTGATTTTTTCAATTGTTTAGCACTACCATCTTCTAAAGTCAATATTGCTTTTGACTCTCCAGGAGTTATTCGTGATGCCTCATAGTAAAAATAAAGTCCTCCCCCTACAGAAAATAGCAATATCAGTAGAGCACAAGCAATCTTCAACCAACGACGAGAAAAAAAGCCTATTTTTCTTTGCGTTGATATCCTTCTAGTTCCCTTATGTAAAGAGGTCCATACTTTACGGAAAGCCTCATCCGATTTAGCATCAAAACGATGATATTGACGATAATCCTCAACAGCAGTCTTATCCAAGTTGATTTTCAGAAAAAAACGCAGATGAGATTCATCCTCTTGCAACCATTTTTTTAGAATTTGGTCTTCTTCTTTAGATAAACACCCGACCAAGTATTTAACAATTAGTTTTTCAATCTCCATACTATCTAATTATCATTTGTATTACACAAACGATTATAGATATAAATCGAGGTACAAGAAAAGAATAAAAAATGAGGTATCTGGATATTTTTTTTGCAATTTCTCTTTCAGATTGTTCCGAAGAGTTTTCATTGCACGTTTCTTTTGAGTTTTAACAGTTTCTATTGACAACGATAATTTTTTAGCAATAGCATCATTGTCATAGCCTTCCAGATGTAACAGGAATATTTCCCGACAACGTTCCGGAAGTAAATCAATCTGTTTAAAGAGTAAGCGAAAAACTTCTTCTTTCTGAGAAGAATCATCCGACAAGAAACGATTTGCAGTCAAAGCTTCTTCAATATAACGACTTTCTACATTTTGATGTCGCAAATAATCAAAAGCCGCGTTTCTTATCGAAATATAAAGAAATGAACGAAAATTCGCTTGCGAAGGAAATATACGATTTTCTTCCCACAAAGATGCAAATACATCTTGTACGATATCTTCAGCTATATCTTCACGTTTCGTATATTTTTGTGCATAACATACTAATATCCCGTAATAATCACTGAACAATCTTTCAAATATATCTTTCCGATTAATAGAAAAACCAGGCTCACGTATCATTTAGCAAGTTTTAGACAGCAAATATAGAAATAAACGATAGAAAAAAACAATAAATAAACATTAAATCATATTTCAGAATTAAGAATATTCGAACACTCTACACCGTTTACCTCTTTCAAGATTTTCTGGATTTCTTGAAGAATGCTCTCAACCTTTTCATTTATTTCCGTAGAAAAGTCCTCCCCACGCCTTGCCTCCAGCCAACTCAGTAGAATTACAGCATTCCCAGCTCCAATCAATGTAAAAAGAGGAAGAAGTTTGTGAGCTATTGCAGCTATTTCATCCACCTCCTTGGCATTTAATGCCTGCGCCATCCGATCAGCACTCTTTTGTGTTTCCTCTATAAATGTTTGGATAATGGAATGTGTAGCTTCAGGATCATCCTCCGAAAAAGAAGTAAGTGCATTTACATTTAGTTGCATATTTTCTGTTATATGCGCTTCATCGGCCGAAAGTTGACCTTCATTTACTGTTAGCAACAATTCCTTTACTGTAAACGGTTTATGCAAACAACCGGCAAAACCATGTTCATGTAAAGCGGCTTTATCCATCTCACTACGGGCAGTCACAGCAATAACAGGGATTGTTTTTGCTTGTGGTATATTAGAAGCCCGTAATAGTTTTACCAGATCAAACCCGTTAATGGCAGGCATTTGTATATCTGTCAGCAATACATCGAAGACGGAAGAGCGAAGTTGCTCAATCAACTGTTCCAGCTGTTCACAGCACACTGCATCAATACCATGCTGTTTCAACATGGCAGCAGTCAGATTCAACTGAATCTTATCGTCATCAATCAAGAGCACACGAATGACTTTCATGGGAGGAATGCCAGCCGACTGTTTGGGAGCGTATGGACTTTCGTTCTCCGATGATTCACTTTCCGGAGATTCACTCTCCGTAAGGGATTTACCTACCGGATACAAAGGCAGAACGACCGTAAAACAGCTCCCCTCACCCAATGTACTCTGCACGTCGATTGTTCCCTCAAGCAAGGTTACCAGATTCTTCACAATAGACAGTCCGAGTCCGAATCCTTCTTCCCCCTGTGCACCGGAAAGACGTGTGAACTCCTGGAAAATACGTTCACGATCTTCTGATGCCATTCCTTTTCCTGTATCGGCTATAGCAATGGTTAACTTTGAAGAATCATAACCGGCTGTCAGGCTAATCTCGCCTTTTTGAGTAAATTTTACAGCATTGGACAAAAGGTTATTCACAATTTGCCGAAGTCGCAAAGGATCGCTAATATATCCTCCGTTCAGTTCCGAAGCGACGTGACATTGCAAGGCTAATCCTTTGGCAGCAGTCAGAGGTTCGAAACTGACATAAATTTCATCAAATAGCTGGGAGGGGTTAAAGGTTACACGATTCACTTCCGCTTTATTGAGATCAAGCCGGTGGAAATCGAGCAAGTCACTGACTAACTTCAATAAATGTTCCGAAGAACTTTTCATATTGTCGAGATAGAATCGTTGCCGTTCATCTTCTGTCAACCGGGACAGAAGCTCGGTATATCCCATAATTGAGCCTAACGGAGCTTTAAAATCATGGGTAATGGCAAGCATTAATTTCTCGCGGGCAACAAGCAAATCTTCCGCCCGTTTATTCGCTACCTCCAATTGCCGGCGGTAACGGTTGCTACGGGAAATATCCCGCATAATCAATATCAGGAAAAAAGCAGATAATAGTACGGCACCAACCGCGATACCGCCGATGATACGTGCCGACCGCATCCTCACTTCCTGCTGAAGTTCGGCATCCTGACGGGCACGCAAGGTCATTTCTTCCTCATATTGTTTAATCAGGCTATCCATCCGTGCCGTCAACTGCGTATTCATCCGCTGGTACTTTGTACTGGTACGCCGGATTGTTTTCCTCCGTTGCAGTCGTTTTTCTTCGGTAGCCATGCGGATTTTCTGCTGAAGAGAATCTTTGGAAGTGGTCGGTTGAATAATGGTATCGGTAGCGACTTCCAACGATGTATTTACTAATACGGCACTGTCTTGTTTAGAAGGGGAAAACACCTCGGCGAGTCGCTTAAAGAATCCCTTCTTTTTAGGCGTAGTGATTAAAGAGTCACGCTTGGTAATGACCCGATGTTGTACCCGCTGCTGGGTAATAACTGAATCCTGTTCGGAAATGATTTCTTCGATTTCCGAAGCAGAGAGAAGACTGTCGTTTGCTTCACTTAGCACCCGCAACATCTGAATCGTGTTTTGATCTTTCTCATGGAGAAGGGTCAACAGACTGTCTGTTCTTAAATTCTGTTGATCGTCGGCGGCCGACAATGCTTCCATCTCACGATGTACAAACACCAGCGAGAAAAGGAGGATCGCCAGCAACAAAGTGTAACCGGCGGTTATTTTCAACTTTGTAAAACGGAAGGAAGCCATTGGGGTTAAGTATTAAGTTTTAAGTATCAAGTATTTAGTATCAGGTTTTGGGATGGGGTTCGGGGAGCTTCGTCATGTGATGAAAACGCCACCAAAGCATCAATCCTGCGCTCGTCAAACCAAAAGGGAACGCCATCCAGACACCTACTACTCCCCATCCCATCACAAAGCCACAGAAATAACCTACAGGAAGGGAAATAATGAAATAGGCGACAAAGGCAATCACCATCATTAGTTTTACATCTGAAATTCCACGCAAAGCGTTGGCAAAAGTAATCTGCAGTCCGTCGCCAAACTGATAAACGAGGAAAGGGAAGATTAGAGAGGTCACCATAGCAGCCACTTCCTGACTGTCGGTAAACCAGCCTCCCAAGTAATTCCGGCAAAGGAAAACAATCAAAGAAAGCACAACGCCCAATGTCATCATCAGATGAAAACCTGCATAGGCAGAACGACGTACATTGATGATGTCATTCTGACCTTTGAAGTTACTGACACGAACAGCCACAGCGGCACCCATACCGTAATACATCATAAATGTAAACTGCGAAATAGCCAGCATAACCTGATGGGAAGCCAGAGCGATAGTACCCAGCCAACCGATCATGATCGCACTTAGACTAAAGGAGGCTGTCTCCATTCCCATTTGAAAGGCAACCGGCCATCCGATCCCATTCAAACGTCCAAATATAGCTCGTGACCATCCCAAACGGAAAAAGCCAATCTTATAGCGGACAAAACGCGGACTACGCATAAAGATAATGATAAATATAATCACCATCACGATACGCGAGAACAGCGTGCTGATACCTGCTCCCAACAGACCTAACTCGGGCAATCCGAGCTTTCCATAAATCAGGATATAGTTTCCTATGATATTCAAGACATTTCCACCAAGCAATATCCACATAGCGGTTTTTGTATCCGTAATTCCGTCTGTAAACTGCTTAAATCCATTAAAAAGCATGACAAACACTAGCGAAGCGAGCAAAACAAGATAATACGGTTTAATCAGGGGAATCAATTCTTCCGGCTGTCCGAGACGTTCAATATTTAGATAAAGAACAGTCATACAGATAGTCAGCAACAATGCAACCATCAGGTTTGCCAGCAAACTGTTGCGTAAAGCCTGTCCCGCAGGGGCATACTGCCGAGTTCCATACAAACCTCCCACAATGGGAGTCAGCCCATACGAAAAACCCGTACTAAAAATAATCGCCAGATTGAACACATTATTGACGAAGGAAGCTGCTCCCAACTCAATCGTACTATGATGTCCGATCATTAACGTATCCGCGAATCCAAGAACGATTACTCCTATTTGACCGATCACAATCGGCAATCCGAGAAAAATCAGTGCTTTATAATGCTCTTTATATGTACTATAAATATGTCTCATTTACTTTTCCGTTACCTAAACGAATCTCCATTTTCAGGCAAAGGGACTTTTCCCTTTCACTAGTAGATTATAAAAGGGAGAATTTAATTTTGTTGTTTCTTATAATAAAGTATTACTCCGTTCTCCTTACGGAAAGCAGATTGAGCCACCGCCCGCAATTGGTCAGCTGTGACAGATCGATAACGATCAACCTCTTTTTCCATGTCTTCCGCCCGGCCAAGCAATTCGTACCAAGCCAGGTTGGTTGCCACATTCAAATAATTGATGTTGCCGAATATCTGGGTAGACTCAAATTTATTCTTCACCTTTTCCAGTTCCTGTTCGTCAACCAATTCTTGTTGCAACAAATCCAGTTCTTCCCGTACTGCCGCTTCCGCCTGTTCCAGGGTGACACCTGCCGAAGGTTTGCCACTAATATGGAATAACCCCGCATCTACACTGCCGGAAATATAGGCATCTATACTTGAGAATAATTGTTTCTGCTGTACCAAACGCTGGCTCAAACGGCTGGAACGCCCGTTGCTCAACACATCCGACAGAATATCAAACGCATAATAATCCGGATGATGATGATCGGGCATATGGTAAGCCATAAACAGGGAATCGAGAGGAACATTTCTCTCAACTGTCAGTCGACGTTCTTCCGTCTGCTCCTGTTCCTGTGGCAGGTTCCGTTGAGGAACTTCCCGACGAGGAATAGAGGCAAACCATTTTTCCGTCAAAGCAACCGCTTCTTCGAAAGAGATATTGCCGGTCACAGCCAATATAGCATTATTGGGAGCATAAAAACGGAAAAAGAATGCCTCCACTTCTTCCAGCGTAGCATTGGCTATATGCGACAACTCTTTTCCGATAGTAGGCCATTGATAAGGATGCGTCTGATAAGCCAGAGGACGCAAAAGATGCCCTACATCTCCATAGGGCTGATTCAAACAACGCTGTTTGAATTCTTCCATTACTACTCCCCGCTGTACCTCCAGACTCCGTTCACTAAAATCAAGACTCAGCATCCGGTCGGATTCCAGCCAAAAGCCGATTTCTACGTTCTGACGAGGTACAGTGAGGTAGTAATTGGTTATATCATTATTCGTCCAGGCATTATTCTCTCCACCCGCCAGTTGAAGCGGCATATCATAATCGGGAATATTCACCGATCCTCCGAACATCAGATGTTCGAACAAATGGGCAAAACCGGTATGTTCGGGATCTTCGTCACGGGCTCCCACATTATATAATATATTAAGGGCAACCATCTGCGTACTTTCGTCCTGCGAATGTACCAAACGTAATCCATTATCAAGAATATGCCTGTTGATTTTCATATATTTCAGTCAAGTATTGTCACCTTTGTTATTTTTACATCTTCTTCGGGACGGTCGCTACGGTCGGTTTTCACCTGCTGGATTTTATCCACAATATCCATACCTTTCACGACTTCGCCGAATACGGTATATTCGCCATCCAGATGCGGAGTTCCTCCCACCGTTGTATAGGCTTCAATCTGTTCCGGAGTGAAATGAAATTCCGGTTCTTTGGCAGCCATTTCCTGTGCCTGTGCAAACAGTTTTTCCTGCAAATCATAAAGACCGTTCTCGTCATTTTCTTTCCGCATCTTATAGATTTCTTTCATGTGTTTCTGTGCCAGCGTATTGAAAATAACATTAATCTTATTCTCATTCATCTGGCTTTCCATACCCAGCAAGGTAGAATCATTGAACACCTTACCCGTCACGATATAAAACTGGCAACCGGAAGATTCTTTCTTCGGGTTCACATTATCTCCCTGACGAGCAGCGGACAGGGCACCTTTCTTATGGAAATATTTAGGATATACAAATTCAGCGGGAACAGTATAACCTACATCTCCGGTACCCAACATTTTTCCTTTCGGCGCATTTTTTGAGTCCGGGTCACCTGCCTGAATCATAAAATCTTTGATAACGCGATGAAACAACGTACCTTCATAAACTCCGTCTTTCACCAGTTTGATAAAATTATCGCGATGCTTCGGTGTCTCATTATAGAGCTTTACCTCAATGTCTCCTAAAGTGGTTTCAATCTTTACCAACGTTTCTTTATCCATGTCTCCTCCTTTTTTTGTTCCGGTTTTGCAGGCAGTAAGTCCGCAAAACGATATGGTTAATATGATCAATAAAATCTTTTTCATAACGCTTTTATTTAATTTAAGTTTGCAAATATACCATTTTCGCCTAAATCCTCTTACCTTTGTGACTTAAAAGAATCAAAACCTGACATGATGAGCTCCATATTGATCGTTGAAGATGATATCACTTTTGGAATGATGCTAAAAACCTGGTTAGGCAAAAAGGGCTTTGAAGTATCATCAGTGAGTAATATTGCCCGCGCCCGAAAACATATTGAAAGCCAAAGCGTCGACCTCATTTTATCAGACTTGAGACTCCCCGACCACGAGGGCATTGATCTACTGAAATGGATGAACGAACAAGGCATTGATATTCCTTTAATTATCATGACCGGTTATGCAGATATACAATCGGCTGTGCAAGCAATGAAACTGGGAGCACGTGATTATATCGCCAAACCTGTGAATCCGGAAGAGTTGCTGAAGAAAATCGCAGAATCCTTACAGGTCGGAAAGGTTCCGGTGACTCATAATACCGCCAAATCTTCTTCTAAAAAAAGCACCTCCATTTCATCTAAAGATTCAACAGAAAATCATCATGCCTATCTGGAAGGTGAAAGTGATGCAGCCAAACAACTTTACAACTATGTAGGTCTGGTAGCTCCTACCAATATGTCCGTACTTATCAACGGTTCCAGCGGAACAGGAAAAGAATATGTGGCACACCGCATCCACCAACTTAGCAAACGGAATGACAAGCCGTTTATTGCCGTAGATTGTGGCTCTATCCCCAAAGAACTGGCGGCCTCCGAATTTTTCGGTCATGTAAAAGGTTCGTTCACAGGAGCCTTGACAGATAAGACGGGGGCTTTCGTTGCTGCCAACGGCGGAACTATCTTCTTGGATGAAATCGGGAATCTTAGTTACGAAGTACAAATACAACTGCTCCGTGCCCTGCAAGAGAGAAAGATACGTCCGGTAGGCTCCATGCAGGAAATATCAGTAGACATCCGTCTGGTATCTGCAACAAATGAAAATCTGGAACAAGCTATCGAAAAAGGAACTTTCCGTGAAGATCTTTATCACCGTATTAATGAATTTACGTTGAAAATGCCTGACCTGAAAGAGCGGGAAGAGGACATCCTGCTCTTTGCAAATTTCTTTCTTGATCAGGCAAATAAGGAGCTGGACAAGCATCTGATAGGCTTTGATGCAAAAGCATCACAGGCTTTACTGAACTATCATTGGCCGGGTAACTTACGCCAAATGAAGAATATCGTGAAAAGAGCGACCTTATTGGCACAAGGCAGTTTCATCACTCTCCTTGAACTTGGGACCGAACTTTTGGAAACTCCCGTATCCAGTGTCACAAGCATAGCATTACGCAATGAAGATACCGAAAAGGAACATATTCTGGAAGCATTGCGCCAAACCGGAAATAATAAGAGCAAAGCTGCACAGTTACTGAATATTGACCGGAAGACATTATATAATAAATTGAAATTATATAATATTGATTTGTAGCAATTTACAATCTTATATTTCTCAAGCATTCTCATGCCTATGAGAAAAAACTCTCATAGGCATGAGAAAAAGTTCTCACTATAATGAGTATTTTTTCTCATCACAGTGAGAACACTTTAGATTGTACTTCCCTGATACTATTTGACTAGTTCTTTCTTTATTCTTGTTACAGGTTGATTAGAATGATTGCGTAATAACCTGCTAATAATTGGCTACCTTTCTATATTTCTCCCATATATTTAGAAGGAGATACTCCAAAATGTTCCGTGAAATGTTTGCGAAGAGTGCGAGTATCAGAATATCCGACCATTTCCGAAATCTCCTGAATAGAATAGCGGTTTTCCAGAATTAATGACGCCGCTTTGCTTATACGTATACTGCGGATCATATCTATGACCGACAAATCACTACGCAGCTTCACTTTCCGATACAACGTAGGCTGGCTCATATTTAATTGTTCCGCCAACATCTTCACATTAAAATCTTCATTGGAAAGATTAACCTCTATAACATGAATAAGCTGTTGCAGGAAAGTATCTTCTTTCCCTCCCTCTTCCGATTCTTGTTTCAGCATCAAGGCCTTTGTATAAATCCGTCTCAACCGTTCTCGTTGTAAAATCAGGTTATCCACTTTGGCAAGAAGAATCTCCGGATTGAAAGGTTTCAGCATATAATCATCCGCTCCACTATAAGAACCATGCAAGATATCAGCATCTTCCGATTTTGCAGTCAACATCAAAATCGGAAGATGCGCCGTTTCCTGTTGTGCACGAATCTCCCGACAACAAGTAAAGCCGTCTTTTACAGGCATCATCACATCCGAGATAATGAGGTCGGGCAATTGTTCTTTTGCCATACGCACCCCTTCTTCACCGTTGCCGGCTTCATATACTAAATACTTAGAAATAAACAAACTCCGGATATATTCACGGACTTCTTCATTATCCTCAATAACCAACAAGCTTTTTTGGATGTTGTTTCTTGACTATTTTCTGATGCAGAAAGAAATAGTTCCGACTCCAACTCTTCATTCGGTTTCGTACTCATTTGCTGACAGTCAACCAGTTCATAATCATCTTTTACAAAATGCTCCTTGCCATCAGGAATATATAAAACAAACGTACTCCCTTCACCCGTTTTGCTCTCCAATGTCACTTTGCCATGATGCAAATCCATCGTATTCTTCACAATGTATAATCCAATCCCTATCTTTGTTGATATTTCCGGTATATTTTCTCCTGTTATGAACGATTCGAAAACATGTTTCTGCAAATCCTTCGGAATCCCTGCCCCTGTATCCGAAACAGCAATCCGGCAATATCCTTGTCCATCTTTCATTGTATGGGAGACAGAGAGCAGGACACTTCCCCCCGAAGATGTATACTTAAATGCATTCGAAAGAAGATTTTGCACGGCCGAAGTAATTTTGGGTTCATCTACCCAATACAACAGTTTTCCTTCAGGCAGATTAACCTCAAAGCGCAAATCCTTGATCTCCGACATTTGCCGGAATGGTTCCGACACACTCTTTATCACCCGAGCCAAGTCGGTCTCGGACAATTGGAGTTTAACCATTCCTGCCCCTATTTTTTGCACATAAAGTAAATGATCTACTAAAGTATGCAAGGAAGTAGCATTCTTATGCATTATCTGCAATTTCTTATAAAAAGGTTCCAACGGATTAGCTTGTTTCATCAATTCCTGCAACGGAGCAAGAATCAAAGTTAGCGGAGTACGCAGTTCGTGGGCAGCACCAGTAAAGAAATTTTCACGTTCCATACGTATCTGCCGTTCTTTCTCACGCTCCAGACCAACAGTCAGCAATTCATGTTTCATCTGCATTTCATGTTCCAGACGCCGTTGTCTCAATCTTAACAATCGCACAAAATAAGCTATCATGCCAATCACCACAAAGAGAATAAACAACCGAAAAGCCACTGTGCGACTCCAATGAGGAAGTATCTTTATATTCAGGGAAGTCACTGCTCCCGTCTGTCCATCCGGAAATATATTCTTTACCTCGAATACATAGTCCCCTTCCGGCAAGTTAGTATATGAGGCTTTTTCTCCATCATCAGATATCAGCCAATTCTCCTGATAGGGCAAAAGCCGGTAGTTATACTTTTGTTGTTCATTGGAATGAGACAGATTATTGAAAGTCAAAGAAAAATCGCGATTATCATTATTCAAAATAACTTGATTGGTATAAGAGATTCCCTCCCGAAGTATTATTT
>Ga0192241_10353_pt1 | contig 23896 bp, 20 predicted proteins | sample Koala_Koa27_I3_FD_131239 | JGI IMG/M metagenome (GOLD analysis project Ga0192241, IMG submission 131239) | Enriched cells from koala feces incubated with labeled cellulose particles, San Francisco Zoo, California, United States - Koala_Koa2-7_I3 ... | reverse complement strand
AAGTATTGACATTGCGGGATTCATCCTATATAATGAATCTTGTGTCACGGAGAGACAGGAGCGCTTTGAACAAGAAACCTCGGGGTGTGGCTCAGCTTGGCTAGAGCGCCTGGTTTGGGACCAGGAGGTCGCAGGTTCGAATCCTGTCACCCCGATACTATGCGGGTGTAGTTCAATGGTAGAACACCAGCCTTCCAAGCTGGATACGTGGGTTCGATTCCCATCACCCGCTTTCGTAGACCCTTCCCGGGCTTACATTTATGAGTCTGTAGCTCAGCTGGATAGAGCAACGGCCTTCTAAGCCGTGGGTCGGGGGTTCGAATCCCTCCAGACTCGCTTCATCCAAATGAATGAAATAAAGGGTATCTTAAAGTGTGGTGGGTGTGGTGCAGTTGGTTAGCGCGCCAGATTGTGGTTCTGGATATCGTGGGTTCGAGTCCCACCTCCCACCTTTCTTTTTTTGCCTTTCTTTGGAAAGACAGATGATGGGCCATCGCCAAGCGGTAAGGCACAGGACTTTGACTCCTGCATTCGCTGGTTCGAATCCAGCTGGCCCAGTTTTTTTAGGGCGTGTAGCTCAGGTGGCAGAGCACTTGACTTTTAATCAAGGTGTCCGGGGTTCGAATCCCCGCACGCTCATTTTTTATGCATTTTACGCATATATGCGGATGTGGCGGAATTGGCAGACGCGCCAGACTTAGGATCTGGTGCCAACGGCGTGCAGGTTCAAATCCTGTCATCCGCAGGCATGAAAAAAGACAGGCAGTATGAAATGTTCTATGGCAACGGTACAGTCAATACGGTAACGGTATCGTTAATATAAGCAATTTTTGAGAAAACGGCAAATGGCAACGGTATCGTTAATAAGCGTCATGGATCACAAAAGAACATGCTTGTCATCAATGAAAAGCAGAGTCAGAAATGGCTCTGTTTTTTTAATTTTACAAGGGAAACCGTTTCTCTGATTTTACAAGGAGAACCGTTTGCCGTGCATACTATCCATTAGAAAGAGGCTCGGAGTAGAAGAGCCGGAAAGGGATAGGATCATGAGTGAAGAAAAATCAACAAAACAGGAATGTGACTTAGAAGCTGTCGATCTTCTGGAAGAGTCCGAAGACCTAAGAGAGCCCTCAGAACCGTTATCGTACAAAGAGAGGATACTGAAAGAGCTCAACGACTACACATATGCGTATATCTGGGCTAAGGATAAATATGCTGTCCAGGAAGGCATGCGTGAATTCGTCAAAGAGTTCGTTCCTGTCCATAAGCAGGTGGAATTCGCGGGCTCAGATATCGGCATATTTAACGGGTGCATGGTGGAACTGACCTCGCTCGGCAATCCGGGTGTTTACTTTGTGGGGGACTATGAGCCGATCTTTAAAGCGGTCAAGAAGTGCTCATGGCTGTATCATGAAGGCAGACCGGTACCCACGAAGCTGTTCATGGTCAATCTGGGCACCCAGTGGGTCTGCCAATATGACCTTGCGCTCTTCGCCGATGTGATCAAAAAAGAGTACGACAGCGGCGATCGCAGTGGTGATCTGGGGGATCTATATTCCAAGGGTGAAGTTTACCAATATTCTTATTCGGATCCCAAGGACAGGAAGAAATTATTTAATGAGCTGAACAACCGCAATAACAAACAATGTCTCGAATTATAAGAACCTGTTTCAGGCGCTGGTGGATCCAGAATGAAGAAGATGCATGCTTTAAAATTCGGGCGTACAGCCATAGGAACTCGCCTTTTCCGTTTACAATTGGCGCGGAAGAGACTATAATACATAAATATAAGAACGTAGATCCTCTGGAGGAAAGACATGAAATTAAAGAATAAGATCATTACAGCTTTATTAGCATTTGCATTAGCCTTTACAGCGTTCACAGCCGTCAATGTCATGGATGACAGCGCAGCGATCACAGCGGAAGCGGCGAGCATCAAGTTATCGACCAAGTCTAAGACCATTGGGTATAAGCAGAGCTTTAATCTGTCGATCAAGAATACTGGCAGCAAGACGGTCAAATGGTCTACCTCGAACAAGAAGGTCGCTAAGATCAAAAAGGTCAGCAAGACAAAATATAAAGTCACGGCTGTAAAGCCCGGTACGGCGACCATTAAGGCAAAAGTGGGAGGCAAGACCTATAAATGCAAGGTGACGGTCAAGAAGATCTGCCATACGACAAAAACGCTGGCTAAGGGAGAAACACATACCTTAGGGCTTAAAAATGTGAAGGGCACAGTAAAGTGGTCGACTTCAAACAAAAAGGTCGCGTCCATCAAGAAGGTCAGCAATAAGAAGTGCAAGGTCACAGCCAAGAAGGCCGGCACTGCTACGATTAAGGCCAAGGTAAATGGGAAGACGTATAAATGTAAGATCACGGTCTGCAAGCACAATTGGGTAGCCACGAAGCATGCCGCTACTGGGCATTATGAAAATGTAAAAGTACAGGATGCGTATGATGAAAAAGTATGTACCGGAGATACATATGTTTGTAATAAATGTGGGTATACTTCTACCAGTGCGAAAGATATGAGTTATCATTGTTCTGAATGTGGTGGCGGTAATCATATGATTACTGAATATACCACCGTTCATCATGATGCCGTGTATGAAAAGCAATGGGTCCAGGACAAGGCAGCATACACAACGTATAAATGCAGTAAGTGCGGTTCCACCAAGTAACGACGGCGATGAGCAAAACGTACAATTCATCTGAAAAAAAGGGAAGACCCTCTGATTTGAATGAAATCAATTCAAAGGGCCTTCTTTTTATATATATAAGAAATCGGGTAATGTCTTTAACTATTCAGCTGCTTGCCCTGTGCTGGGTCTTCGTCCACATTTTCTGCAATAAGGCGACTGCCTGAAATTCCGGTATCGGCATAAGAAATCCTGTCCGCACCCATCATGGTGGATCATTGCTTCATCATAATACCCTTTATAATCGCGGAGATGAAAATCCGGATATTGAAAATCCAGCTTAGTATACCAATACGTTGGGTCCTGTTTTCGGCATGAGCACCTTACGCCTCTGAATAGGAATAGTTCCGGTGTAGTCTCGATTATCCTTCCGCACGGCTGATGGCGCATCTTTACTTTTTTGTTTGCCGCTTCAAAGTCTGTCAGCAAGTCGTATTCGCCATTTCCGGCCTGCTGCACGATCTGACGGAAACGTTCGGTTTCAGATACAGTTCTCTTACAGTATGGACATCCCCATCCATCACGCTGGGACTGCGGGGTGGCGCAGTATGCTTTTCCACAATCAAGGCATGTGTATTGACGAATAACGGCCTCATGCTTGTTGGCCGCCGAAACGAAGCTGTCTGGATTAGGCCACAAGAACATGAGCAGAGGCTGAAGCTCGGACATGGATACGTTCCGCATCTTGCGGTATTTTGACTTTACGCAGGGCTCGCAGTTATGCGCGTCCCACAGCGCTTTGTGCTCCCATTTGTGAACGTCGGGTAAGATGGGAGACATAGCGTTGGGATCATATCCAAGATCGCCCATGCGTCTTTTTATGGCAGTCCCCACGTGAGGAGCGTCCGTGCTCATGCCGGATGTGAGCAGGACATGAGAATAGTCGGCGTATGCGCATTCATCTTTAAGCGGGATGCCGGTCTTAAGCTCTTCATAATCATTCATATCAAAGTCCATCTCATGCATCTTCTTTCCTTTATAAACGGATAACGGCCTGTGGTGCATGCAGCATGCGTGGACGTCGGACAGATTATGGCTGCGGTGGATATAAGCCCTTCCATACTTTCTGTGGTCTTCCTTGATACAGTCGGGACAGATCTTTATCTCGTTTATCAGAGCACGCGTCGGACGGTTTAACCCATCGGCCGGGCGGAATACGTTATTGATGTAATGCGTCTGCTGTCCCGTTGTCATTGAGATAGACTCGTATGGGAAAGTAGATGTCTTTAAGTACAGCTTGTCCATTTCCTCAGGATCATACAGCCGCTTATACAGCCTTGTAAACTCCTCACGGACATCCAGGTGGATAGAGGATGCCCGTTTATAGCCCACGCCGAGATAAGCGGTATAGAACGATGTAAGCGGCAGCCCGTTCACTTCCGCTTGATGGCTGACCCAGGAATAAGCCAGCTCATCAGGATACGGAGCGGCGTAATTCGGCAGGTTATTCATTTTTATCACCTCCCATGACCATGACGGAGTCTTGAAGTGCGCTGTCGAAATTTTGCAGATCTTTCTTCGGCAGGGTACTCTTCTTCACGCGTCTTGCGGGCTTCTTATTAAGCTGCTGCGTGACCATGATCGTAATAGTTATATCGTTCTGTCCTTCGGCTTCCTTGGATTTGATGACCTTCTGATATGCTTTTTCGACGTCATCCATGTTGATCCCGTCCATGCCTTCAAAATTAGCGATCACGCGGTCGTGCGTCAGCTGTTCATCAAAGATCCTATCGCTGACATCCGCTATGAGCCTGGTCTGGGTTTTTGAGATTCGTCATCGATATATGCATACATATCATCCTTGACTTTCTTGTTCGCATCAAACAGCCCTTCGTAATCCATCTGCTTCAAGATAGTCTGTATTCCCGGATAATACTTGTACGCGATCTTGCGGAAATACGCGCCGTTTATCTTGGGCTTGTTGTTTTCGGGCCTATTGATGTAATCTACCCACGCCCGGCTGTATAAGGTGACAAGATTATCCACGATGCCTTTTGTGAGTTCATATAAGGTATCAACGATATCGTTCCAGGCGTCCACTTCTTCCTTCGTCGCCTCAGCCGGGTTTTTCACGACCTCAACGCGTTCTTCAGGAGGACACCACTGGTAATGGAAGAGGTTGCGCACGAGCATGGGGAATACAATGTCCCTATCGTCGCAGTAAGCGCTGGCATCGATTGTGGCACCGGTACGCCTTGCCGTATGAAGTTCCGGGAACAGGTGCTCCCTCGCATCCTGAGTGCCGACGGTGATCATCGAGATCTTAGTCTCGTTCATAAGATCCAGGAGATATGAATAGGAAGATTGCTTGGATGTCCCGGTATTATCTAAAAGCTGGATCTCATCGAAAATGATGGCTCCGACCGAGAATGTTTCAATAAGGTCTTCGACGGCTTCCACTTTCTTGCCCATGTCCCGCTGATTTTGAACCTTATCTCTATGCGTGTGTTTTGTGTTCCGCAGAGCCATGTCCACGGCGTTCCCAATGGAATCAAACAGGGATTTGATATTCCCATTCGGCTTGCAGACGACAACGAGATATACGATCTGCGTAAAATACCCATTTTTGCCGTCGCTGTGTCTGATGGCTTGAGGATAATGGCTTTTTAATATTTTTATCGCGCTTGATTTACCTGTGCCGCCGAAGCCGGTCACGCTGAAATAACCATAGGTCGCGTCGCCGGGATCACCAACAAGGATATTCCCGCATGGGACTTCTTTATCCTCGACTATGCAGGTCTGATCGTCATCGGTCGGTATGAGCTCCCGTCTGCTATATGTATCTACGAGAGCGGTATAGAAATCATCTTCCAGTGACTGATCAAATGGAAGAGACGCCCGGACTTCACGAAGCTTTCTGATCTGAAGAAGTTTTTCGAGCCGGTCTAATCGAAAGGCTTTGTCTGGATCATAACCTTTTAGCACCTGCGTATAGGCATCGATTGTATCGTTGCCCGTACGGGGCAGCGGGAGAGCTTCAATAAGCGGATTCCCTGCAAAATCTGGATCAAGAGGTCGGATATACCGCGCCTCGACCGGACCCTTGATCGGCTGGTCCCCATACTGGGATTTCCCTTCTTCGCATGTTACATAATTGTTTCCCATAATTATCTACTCCTTTATACTGATTTATCGTGAATGTCTTCATCAATCTTATCATCAAACGCCCGCTCAACAGCAGCGAGCCGATCCGCGTCAGCGCCGTCGTCGACATCATAGGCATTCCTGCGAGCATCCCGGCTGTCCGTTTCAGACAGAGCGGCAGATACATCATCAGGCAGTTCAGGAACAGGCATTTCTTTGATAGGATCATCCTGTGAGCTGGCGGGCCGGTCTTCCATCTTAAGGGAAGCGTTGACTGCCTGACGGTCTCTCTCTCTGGCCGGTCGGATGTTGCCGCCGCTGACAGGCGTGTCATCCTGGGCGGAACTGACGATGCTCTCATATGTGAGGTACGCGTCTACATCCTGACGCTCATTCTCGATCCTGCCGACAGCATCCATCACGCCCTTCTGTTTGCGGTAAGCTTTCCATTGTTCCATCGTGCAATTGGCAAAACTTGCATAGGCGGGTTTGAGCGCCGCCCGGAACAGACGCCCATCGCGGACATAATACACTGCATCAACACAGCGCATATCCATGCGCACGCCCGATAACGGTTTTTTCGTGTTCTGCGCCTTCATCATATCGCTGAGCAGCCTGGTATCATCTTCGGGAACATACCACAGCTTTTCATAACAGATGCCCTTGCGGTTGTACTGCGGCTTTATAGGCGTCATGAGGGCGAATTGATACTGCTCGGGATTCGATATCGGCATAGGATCGCCAAACTGGCGGCAGCCGTATTCCCATAATTTTTTCGGCTTCGGCTCGATATCCGCATCCATCATTTCTTTTGTCAGATGATAATCTTTCATGTAGTAATTGTTATAATATAGTACGAAAGCGATGACCATCTTCGTATAATCCCAGATATCAAGCTGCGCTTCTTCATGCGGCTTGGAACCATGGCGGTGGTCGACGCCTCCGTTATGTGCCAGGTGCGGCCGCATCTCTGCCTGCATCTGCCGGAAGATGGATTCCACATAACCCTTGAGGCTCCCGCTGCCCGGCGGCACCAGGTCTTTTTGTATCCCCAGCTCGTTGCAGATGCGGTCTAACTCTTTGCTCGCCATTTCCGCTCCCCTGTCCATCCGGATCCTGGCGGGCAGGAAATTGGACGGCCACCAGGATGAGTCTTTCAGGCCGATCCCGTACTTCCTGCAGTATGCGCTCTTGTCATCCCCGAGATTCAGGAACAGGTTCGTGATCCCCATGACAGAGTTCTGTTCGTAGGCCACGGCGCATCCGACGATGGCTTTCGAAAACTGGTCCAGGGCGATATAGACGGTCGGATGGCTGACGGACTGTCCTTTGTCAGTGGTCGACACCAGGCAGACGTCGAATTCGCACGCGTCGATCTCCACGCAGTCGCCGCACCCCGCCGTATCCTGCATCGGGTCGCCGAGGAGCAGGCGCTCATTGTTGTTGACTTCCCTGGAAGACGTTTTCGATTTCCGGACCTCTTCATGGGTCAGATGGGTCTTCATATAATAGTAGAACTGGTCCTGCGTAGGAATCTCTGAAATAGGATAAGGCCCGACAGGCTGCGTCCCGTCTTCAGAACCCTCAGAATAATAATACTGGGCGATCAGGTACTCATACGCCTTCTTCCATGACGGTAAGTCTCCTGACAGATATTTCCGCCTCACCTCCTCAAAGTTATCTAATACTTCCCGCGTCAGGAGCACCCCCTGTTCAGGGAATACGTCCGATCTTCTGCCGGGCTTTTTTGTGAAGCTGTAACTGCGCCCTTTGTTCGGGCTTAAGGCGCGGGCGTCTATCAATGACGTCTCTTTCCTGCCGCTCTGGAAATACCGCCTGCACAGCTTCCAGAATACGGGGGATGAGACTTCGTATCTTCCGAGCATTTTTTTGAGCCCCGGTTTTGCTCCCCTGCCGTTCAGCTTTATGAAGTCCGGTCCAAAAAGATGCTCCACTTCACGCATCATATGAAGTTTGTTCTCATAATCCGCCCTGATATCGTCAGGCAGGGCATCAACATCCACGATGAACGGCTCTTCTTCCTGACGGATCAGATCGCCGGAAGTCAAGAGCAGGAGGATGGACTTTAAGCCGAACGACATCAGCTGAAATCTCTTGATGCCCATAATACATAATGAAACATTGTCTTTGACGATAGCTATGACCCGATACCGGGTCCCTGCTGTTTTGTCCTGCAGGATATCGCCGATCTTAATCGTAAGGTCTTCCATAAGATTCATTCCTTTCTAATCTTTTTAACAGATCGTCCTCGAGAGCCGGTTTATTATATTTGTCATAGACGGCTTCCAGCGCCGCCGCGTCCAATAACGCATGACTCATATCTGCCTCATACTCTTTGCGAGCGATCTTGTGCTTGATCTCGCTGTAATGGTCGAATACAGCGCTTTCGTTATAGAACCTCGTGACAAGCCGGATGTTGTTCGCCAGCACCGCGTTTACGTTTTCCTTCAACAGGATATTGAATGGAACATCGTGCCGCTTCCAATATTCACGTTCGATCATCAGGAGCTCTTTCTTGCGCTTCGGCAGGTCAAGGCTCGTCTTCACAGCGTAAGCGTGCGGCTTCATGCCTGGGTTCCAGCACACGAAGTCCGTCGTCATGATATGCGCCGGGCGGCGGAACCCGAAGGAGTCTGCTATGCGGTCTGTTTCTTCCGGTGGGAGCGGATACTGTTCAGTGATGTCGATGTTGTCGTCATCCCAGCGTAGGAGCAGGTAGTACATCAGCTCAGCCTGCGACATGCATTGGACGCCCCGGCCGTGCTTCCAATCCTTTATGACGGACGCAGTCCCCGTACTGGAAAGCTCGTTGATGTTTATCCAGGGCTTGTAATCCTCAAAGTGGCCCGTGCCGCGCTTCTGTTTAATTTTTGTTCCGTCGGATATTCGTCTCGACATATTGAGCCCTTTCTGAAAATTGTCAGTCTGGTTCCCGGTTACGTCCCGTAGTATGAATGCACGCGTTGTCAAAACCGTCAAATGTAACAAAATTAAGTACTATTATACTGATGATTTAGGCACAATTGTTGAAATGTACTATAGTACTTATAAAATCAGTATAATTATACTGATTTAAGAGTAAAAAAGATCGGACCGCGGATACGGTCTGGAAATATACGTACCGAAAAAATCGGTACGATTATACTGATAGCACCGGGAAAAAGAAGAGCAGCATGTAGATCACCTGACTGCTCTTGTCGTCATGTTCTGCCTTATTGCTTTATTGGTCCGCCCAATATAGATCGATAATGTCATTTACCGCCTTGAGATAAGGTTCGGGAAGCCTCTTTATGACTCGTGTGATATTCCATATTTCATCTTTTTCTTCCTTTGGACGAGCCAATGCCAACAGGTCGTCAGCTGAAAGATTATATTCCTGGCAGTACTTCTGCATAACGTATGCCGGAAGCTTGGCGCGGTTCTGCTCGATCTTGCCGATATAATCAACGGTAACGTGCAGCTTTCCCGCGATATCCTCTTGAGAATCCTTGTGCTCGCGTCTTGCATCGGCCATACTTTCAATAGCCGGCCTCATTGCTTCGATGCTTTCGCGGGTAAACTTATTACTATGCGTTTCTTCAGCATCTGTATTGTTCCGCTCGACGTCCTTATCAGCATCCATGACTTTTCTTCCTCTAATGGTAGTATAATTATACCATTTTTATAGAACAAAGTCTATAATTAACTGATAAATAATCTATAAAATTTGAGATCATTGTTTTACTGAATATACTGTAAAGATCTGTATGTTGCATCGCATCGCTGAAACAAAAAAACTAATGTGAAAGATGGCCTTTTGCTTTGTCCTACAGACCTTGATTGCTTTACGAGCCTTCCGCAATAATTCATAAATTATATCATAGAAGTTTATTTGAGGAAGCAAAAGAACGCTAAACAATCAAAAATGCTGAAAATTATTTACTGATATTCTGCAATTTGATACAATTATATCGGTGATTAAAACAGTAAGCACGTTAACGGTTTTGAGTTTTTGTATATATAAATATTTTGCGAAAAGGAGACTTAAAATATGCCCGTTTTAGATTGGATTGGAAAAGATAAGGTGATCAATCATCACTTGGATGTTCCGTATCATGTTCTGGACCGCCAGTACAGTTACGATGTCGATGGAGAACATCAGGAAGATAATGAAAGCCAAAATATGATTATTCACGGGGACAATCTTGTCGCGTTAAAATCTTTACTTCCGAAATACGAAGGAAAGGTTGACTGCATTTATATTGATCCGCCATATAACACAGGAGAAGAACATTGGGTATACAATGACAATGTAAATGACCCACGGATAAAGAAATGGCTTGGCGAAGTCGTCGGCAAGGAAGGGGAAGATCTGAGCAGACATGATAAATGGCTTTGCATGATGTATCCTCGATTAAAATTATTACAAAGAATGCTTTCGGATAAAGGCGCTATCTTTATCAGCATAGGAGATGATGAAGAAGAAAATTTACTAATGATCTGCGATGAGATATTCGGAAACAATTGTTTTGTGGCCAATGTATCTTGGCAAAAAACATATTCACCAAGGAATGATTCCAAGAGCATTAGTGAAGAACAAGAACATATTCTCGTATACAGTAGACATGCGAATTGGTCTCCCAATAAATTGCCTCGCACGGATAAAATGGATAGCAAATACAAAAACCCAGATAACGATGTCGCTCCGTGGAGGACGAGTGATGCGTTTGCACCTGATGCAGCTACACATCAGGGAATGGTTTATGCCATACAGCATCCTTTTACGGGGGATATGATATATCCATACGCGGGAGCACATTGGCCTCTTCGTCAATCTGATATGCTAGCAGAAATACAAAAATGGGGAGAATATGAGCTGAAAGACTTAGATGATGCAGATAAGAGAGCAGAGGTATGCGGTGTTGATCCGGAAGAAGTGAGGCCCGGAGTGATGGGGATTGTATTGTCCAAGCCTATCGAAGAGTCATCTAAGTGTGCACAGAAAAGATATGATCAGGGGAAATGGCCGAAATTTTTCTTCACTAATAAAGGGAAAGGCGGCATAGCAAGAAAGACATATTTAAAAGATACAAAAGGGAGAGTGGTTACCAATTTCTGGTCGCGTGATGAAACTGGCGACACAGATGAAGCAAAAAAGGAGATAAAGACCATCTTTGACGGTAACAAGGTGTTTGATACACCGAAGCCGGTGAGGTTAATACACAGGATCTTACAAATTGCCACAGACAAGGACTCCATTGTACTTGATTCGTTTGCTGGTTCAGGCACGACAGCTCAGGCGGTTTTGAATATAAACAAAGAAGATGGCAGCAATCGGCATTTTGTTTTAATTGAAATGGAAGATTACGCGAATTCTATAACGGCGGAAAGAGTCAAGAGAGCTATTACGGGATTTGCAAGGGACTCAGAAGAAGTTTTGTATGAACAAGAGATCACAACGAAAAATCTTGCAGATGGAGCCGGCATTTTAGAAGATGCAAAGTCTGTAACGAAAGACGCAAGGAAGAGCGGCGAATACAGTAAAGTGAGCAATCCTAAGCTTGAAGATAATTATCTGACAGTAATCGGGATCAAGAAAGCGGCAGCTTTAGAAGATAAACTCGGTGGCGATTTCAGTTATTACGAATTAGGGGAACCGCTTTTTGTCGACGAGAATCTAAATAAAAATATCGAAATCGATAAGATCCGTGAGTATATTTATTTTATGGATACGAAGAATCAACCGATACCGATTAATTCGGAAGAGCCATATCTGTTGGGAGTGCATATCGGTACTGCATATTATTTCTATTATGATAGGGAAGTGGCAACAGTCTTAAACAGAGACTTTCTGCATACCATAAAGACAGCAGCAGACGATTATGTGATCTATGCTGATCTATGCATGTTAAGCGACGAGGAATTAGAAAAGTTCCACATCACATTCAAAAAGATACCAAGAGATATCTCAAGGTTATAAGGGGGCAGCAGAATGAATTTAAACAGCTATCAGAAAGATGTTATAAAAGACCTTACTGATTATATGCAGGCGTTGGATGATACCAATGACTTGTATGAAGCTTGGCAGTCTTATTGGTTTGATAAAAGCGTGACAGTGGGTCCGGGCGGCATCCCTGATTACAATAATGATATTGATGGCGTTCCTCATGTTTGCATGAAAGTCCCGACTGGTGGAGGAAAAACTTTTATGGCATGCGCTGCTTTAAAAAGAATCTTTGACGAGATGTCGGTAGATAAGCCTAAAGTGGTCGTATGGTTAGTTCCCTCAGATCAGATATTGGGACAGACGATCAAGGCGTTTTCAGGTGTCGATCACCCGTATCGTCAGCGCTTGGATGCGGATTTTGCGGGCAAAGTGGGTGTATATACCAAGGATATGCTCCTTAATGGGCAGAACTTTTCTCCGGATACGGTGAGAGAAATGTTGACAGTTTGTATCTTAAGTTATGATTCTATCCGAATCAAGAGTAAAAATAAGGACGAGCGAAAAGTTTATCAGGAAAATGGAAATCTTCTCCGTTTTGCCGAGTATTTCAAAGACGATAATGTTTTATTAGCTGATACACCGGATACCGCGCTGATCCAGGTCTTGCGGCATCTTTCTCCCGTAACGATAGTCGATGAAAGCCATAATGCTGGTTCGGATCTCAGTATAGAAATGCTGAATAATCTAAACCCGTCTTTTATACTCGACCTGACCGCGACGCCCCGGAAGAACAGCAATATCATTTCGTATGTTGACGCCAGGAAACTAAAAGAAGAACACATGGTAAAACTGCCTGTTGTGGTCTATAACCGCAACACCCGTCAGGACGTGATGCGGGACGCTATTCAGCTGCGGGATAATATAGAACAGCAAGCAATCGAGGAAGAACAAGTTGGTGGAGATTATATCCGTCCGATTGTATTGTTCCAGGCACAGCCCAAGATAAAAAACGACAGCGAGACGTTTGATAAGATCAAAGATAAACTCATAAATATTGGGATTCCCGAAGAACAGATCGCGATAAAAACATCAAACGTAAATGATCTTGGGGATACAGACTTATTAAGTAAAGACTGCCCGATCCGTTATATCATAACGGTGAATGCCTTAAAAGAGGGGTGGGATTGTTCGTTCGCGTACATTCTGGCATCTTTAGCTAATAAAACGTCCGACGTTGATGTGGAGCAGATTGTGGGGCGCATCTTAAGACAGCCATATGCTAAGGAGCATAAGAATGGCCTGCTCAATCTGTCATATGTCCTGACTTGTTCTGACGATTTTCGAGATACGCTTGAAGATGTTGTAAAAGGATTGAACAATGCCGGATTCAGCAGGAAAGATTACAGGGTTGGAGGAAACGAGGGGCCGATAGAAGAATCGGAAGGAGAGACATTTCCCGAACAGAAAGCTGTTTCAAATAATGAACAGACTAAAGGAGATGAGGCTCAAGCAACGTCAGAGGATTCCTTTGACGACATCAACACTGAAGAAGTCAAGCAGGAGATTGACAATCAAAATGAAGATGCAAAGACTTCTGACATGGTAAAAGAGGCAGCCGCCGCTGCAGAAGAATATAAGGAAGAAGCGTCTAATACCGATGACGGTTTTACCTCAGGTGAATTCGGAGATAGGCTGGATCAGGTCGCCATGCAACCTCAATTTGAGGCAGAAGCCGAGCAGCTATGCATTCCGCAGTTTTTTATACAGACAGAACCGGATCTTTTCGGTGGAAACTATGCACTGTTAACAAAAGAGGATCTGTCTGAAGGGTTCTCGTTAAATACGCTGAACACAAACATCAGCTTTGAACTTTCAACAGGAGAAATGTACAGCATAGATATACAAAAAGAAGGTGAAGCCGTTCCAAAATACAAACGTGTAAGCACGAAGGAAAGCCAATTCCTTCGGAAATATCTCGCTTCATTCCCACCGCATATTAGAATTAAGCAATGCGAGAATGCAATTTGCAGAGAATTAAATAAAAACAACAGATATGATGCCAGGGAAATAAAAGAATATGTACATCGCATTATTGAAAACATGAGGGAAGACGAGATTGAGGCGATGGAGACGTCGCTGCTGACTTATACCAAGAAGATTAAAGATAAGATTGAAGAACAGGAGAATACATATAGAGAAAATCAGTTTTATAAATGGATTGAAACGGGGCAAATTACCTGCCGGGGAAATTATCGGTTGCCAAAAGTGATTGCGCCCACTCCTATGACTGATGCCATACCGTATTCATTATACGATGGTGAATGGGACCAGATGGATGGCTTTGAACGTACTGTGTTAGATGTCATTATTGGATTAGGTAATGTCAGGTGGTGGCACCGGATCATAGAAAGAAGAGGATTTTACATAAACGCGTTCTTATATCATTATCCGGATTTCATGGTCATGACTAATTCAGGAATCTTGGTGTTAGTGGAATCAAAAGGAGATCATTTAGACGGATCCGACAGTGCCAGAAAATTAAAGCTTGGTACAAGATGGGGGCTGATGGCAGGAGATAAATACCGCTATTACATGGTGTATGAGACAAAGGCCCTACCAGACGCTTATTCACTAGATGAGTTCATTGAAATAATGAAAGCGTTGTGAAGCCAGACAAATAATTACAAAAACAAATAATTATGAAGAGGCGAAGTTCAAGATGAGCTTCGTCTTTTTTTGTACTCAAAAGTCATCTGATGAATGTATTTAGAAATTAAAGACCGGCGGATTTAGATGATAGGTGAGACGGAAAAATGAATAATAAGGATATAGAAAGGCCATCGTTGAAACAAGTGTTTGATCGGTGATTTTTAATGAAGGGGTAGAGAATATGCAATCATACATACTATTTAGTGTGGGACACTGATACTGTTTTAGGCAGTGGGGCCATATATAGGTCAAACAAAGGATACTTTATTTCTGTTTGACCGGATGTAACTCGTAAACATAGTTAAAATTATCCGGGATAAAAAGGGCCCGGGAGATAGGAGAAAAATTAATTATGCATAATTTAATTAACAAAATCAAGTCAAAAGCGAAAATGTGCATATCCGCTCTGATGACGATGGCGCTTTGCATAACTTCGTTAGGGCTTGGCAATGTAGTCACAGCACAGGCTGTGGACTCATCTATACAATCTGTAGCCACAGTAATGCCAGAAGGTACTGGAAAGCCTAACGGCATTGCGGTCAAACTTAATGAAAGCACGTGGAACGAATCCAGATCATCAGCAAAAGAAGCCGATTATCTGATAGAAGATGATGATGGTAATCATCGCGTTGTGTTGCCAAGACAGAATGGCACATTTGACGATGTGGCCACACTTGTTTATGAAGACGTTGCGACAATGAATGGTCAATCAGTTGACGCGACGCTTGATATTACAAAGGTTGTAGTTAGAAATATTAATACAGGCTCTACGACCGGAGCCGGTTACAGTCCTAATTATAATACTGTATTTCGAATCAGTGATTCACAATTCTTAGGCGGGGCTGACCTCAAAGATGTTACTTTTTCGGTAAAATTAACATACCATGGAACCGACAATGAGGTTATCGGGTTCCCGTGCTGGCTTGAAGCCATCGACCTTGATACGAGTGATATCCAAATTGGAATGAGTGATACATATACATACACGGAAAGCTACACTGTAGACAAATCTAAATATGACGCTTTTTATGTATGGCAGGATTGCGCATTAACCGCCAGCCAGAATGGTGACGACATAACATTCCAAGCACAAAGGGCCGCAGATTCCACCACCGATGATGATGCTCGTTATTATGAGGCTGGATTTATAGCGGCCACGAGCAAAGGCGAATTTGACGCTACGATTGAAGTGGCGTCAGGATGTGGTAATATCCTATATACTTTTGTTAGTTCTGTACCAGATCCAACAAAAACCGTAACATCCACCGGTTCAAATTCCGATGGTTCTTACGCTGTCGGCGATACGGTAGAATTTGAAGTTGAGCAGGCTATGCCGCAACTCTATAAAGATGCTTATTCAGCTTATGACAGCATTTCCATGAGGGATATCCTGCCTGATGGGCTGACATATCAATCCGCAACAATGTATATTAACGGAAGCGAAGCGTCTGAGACCGACGGAGCGCTTTCCTACGACGAAGCATCGAAAACAATAACATATAAGTTCAGTGATGAATTTGTTGCTGACCTGACTAACTATAATGGACAGCCGTTAAAGATGGTTGTTACCGCAACTGTAGATACGACAGATGAAGCTTCTGTTGATCTCACCAATACAGCATACACCAACGTATCTGATGTAGACTTCGGCCCAGCCACAGCAACTGTGACTGTAAAGACGCCGAAGCTCAGCATCACAAAATCAGCGGATAAAAGTACATATAATGTGAACGACACGATCGATTATACGATCCAGGTACAGCAGACAACGGACGGTGTGACCGCTAAGAATGTCGTAGTATCTGACCCGCTGCCGTCAGGGCTTACCGCTGTAGGTGAACCAACAGTATCCGGTGTTTCTGGAACAGCGTCTGTGAGCGGCAATACGATTACGGCGGACATTCCTGAGCTCGCTTATGGCGAGACGGCGGAGATTACGGTACAGGCTACTGTCGGTTCTTCATTAGTCGGTCAAAATGTAGACAACACAGCGACCGCGAGTGATGATTTCGGCAATGAAGAGACAGATACCTCGACGGTTGAAATTCTGCGCCCGGACGTAAATATTGAAAAATCAATTGGTTCCGGACCATTCAACGTGGGCGACACCGCTACGTATACCCTGACAGTTACTCAGCCCATAGCTGACGCCGTAGCCTTTGACGTCGTTGTGACGGATGACCTTCCGAGTGGATTAACAGCCACCGGGAACATTTCCTTATCCGGCGTAGACGGCGATGCATCCGTCAATGGGAATACATACAAGGTCGAGATTCCGACATTAAAGTACGGCGAGACGGCCACGATCGAAGTTGAGACAACGATCGATGCCAGCGCTGTTGGCGAGACAATTGATAACGTGGCAACTGTTAAAGACTCTTATGATGATACAGACACATCCGATGCTCCAATTGAAGTGCTGAAACCCGAGCTTTCCATTACCAAGAAAGCGGATGCCACAGCTTACTCTATCGGCGACACGGTTACGTATTCTATCGTTGTGAATCAGGTCAAGGACGGAGCGATCGCGCGGAACGTCGTTGTGACCGATACCGTACCGGATCAGCTCGAGCTCGTCTCTGTTGATACCAGCATGGGCGATGCCAGCACTTCCGGCAACAGTTTTACTGTGAACTGCGGAGACATGTCCACAAGTGATACAGCGACGATCACTGTGACGGCCACTGCTCTCACAGAGAGTGAGGACATCGTCAATACGGCTTATGCCAACGCGGATTACACGGACGAGGTAAGCGATGAATGGAAGATCGCGATCCGCAAGCCTGGGCTTAATATTTACAAAGACGCTGATGGCGAAAAGTACTATCCGGGAGACTCTGTTGAGTATACGCTTCTTGTCTCTAACCTGATCGAAGGGGAAGAAGGCGAAGGCAATGTCCCGACGGCTTACAACGTAGTCGTATCCGATACACTGCCCGACGGCCTGACATTAGTTGATGTAACGGCCGAAGGCGGGACAGTCGAGAAGGATGGCAATTCGTTTACCGTAACTTATGAGTCTATGTACTATAAGGCTGAGAATACGATAAAAGTGACCGCTACTGTGAATGACGACGTGGACAACACCACGATCACGAACGTGGCGACAGTTAAATCCGATTCGACGGATCCGGTTGATGACTATGCTGAAATCGATGTGATCAAACCGCATCTTTCCATTGAGAAGAACGCCGATAAGGATGTATATTCCGTCGGCGGACAGGCCGTATATACGATCGACGTGAAACAGACAATCGCTGATCTGACGGCTGAGAATGTCGTCATCACCGATATCCTGCCTGATGAGATGGAACTCGTAAGCGCAGAGCTCAGCGGCATCGAGGGTGACGTTTCCGTAGATGGGAACAGCTTCACAGTCAACGCTCCGGCGCTTGCATTCGGCGAGACCGCTACGGTCACCGTAACGGCGAACGCGAAGACGGCAAACGACAGTGTGGTCAATACAGCTAACGCTGATGCCGACCACGCAGATCCCGTGAGCGATGATGCGGATGTGACTATTCTGCAGCCGGTACTCGGCATTGAGAAAGACGTTGATAAAGAGAACCACTATGTCGGCGACAGCGTGGTCTATACCATCAACGTTTCTGAGACCATCGAAGGCGGAGAGGCATACGATGTAGTCGTATCCGACACACTGCCCGATGGATTAGAGCTTAAAGACGTATCACTTAATGATATCGCTGGCGATATCGCTATTGACGGCAACAGCTTCACGGTATCTTATGACAAGATTGATTCCGTGAACGCTGCCATCATCACTGTGGAAGCGACGGCTCTTGAAGATGCTGCCAACACAACACTGAACAACGCGGCATATGCGTCCGCGAGCAACGCGGAGGAAGTCTCCGATGACGCAGATGTATATATCGGCCAGCCTGGGCTTGAAATTTCCAAGACGGCTGATAAGGACACATACGAAGTCGGTGAGAACGTAAAGTATACCGTGACAGTTGCTGAGACTGTCGAGGGAACGTCCGAAACGAACGTAACCATTTATGATGAACTTCCGGACGGTCTGACCATTATCGGCACGCCTGAGCTTAGCGGTGCGGATGGATCCGTCAGCGTGAGCGGTAATGAAGTCTCGGTTGACATCCCCGAGCTCTTCTATGGCGAGGATGCCGTGCTCACGATCGAAGCTGAAGCGGGCGAGAGCCTTGCCGGCGAGACTGTGACGAATACAGCATACGCAACCGGTGATCATGTTGACGAGATCTCCGATGACGCGGATATCAGTGTTGTCAAACCGGGTGAGACAGTTGATCCGGATGATCCGGAGAGCACGGAGACTCCGACGAGTTCAAGTGATCCGGGTGAAACTGGTTCCGGCGTCCAGACTGGTGACAACAGCATGATGTATATCCTGCTTGGCGTCGCAGCCATCCTGCTGATGGGTGGAGCGTATGTTCTGATTCAGAGACGCCGCAGGACTGAATAACTTAATATAACGACGCAGGATAAGTTCAGCTTATTCCTTTCTTAGATGGGAGCCATGCCTTTGGGTGTGGCTCCTATTTTTTGCACTCATATTCTCCAAAATTCAAGAGGATAATTTTATCACCTGTTTTTTATCAGCATGTGGTATAATATCAGTACATTATATAAGGAGGACAATGATGTGGGAAAGAGTACAAGGTACTTAGAGTCGCCTGCAACACCGGAAGAAGATTCATACCGTTACCGTGTTGAGTGGGACGATATAATAGAATCCCACTTCGAAGATTATCAGCATCCAGAGAATTGGTACTCAGATCATCTCGGCCCGGGGCGTGAGGAAATTGTCGGATTTGATAATGCATGGGATCGGTATAATGACTTAGATGAAAATATAGACTATTGCAATGTGAGACTTATCAGAATGGACGCAGACGGGAACGAGGTATCAAGATGGCCAGAGAAGTCTAAACGAGCTAAACGGTGATGTGCCCTACACTTAACAGAATTAGGAGGAATTGATATGGGAAAGAATAAATTGCCGATACAGGATTTTAACAAACTGATGGATGAGTTTGGCTGGGAGGCTGCAAACGAGACATTGAATGATGTCAATGAAGGAAAGATCAGACCTGAGACTCTGCAGAAATACCTTTATGACGATGATGTAGAATCAAGGGATGAGTATTTGGCCCGCCTAAGAAGAGAAGCCGCTTCATTAGAAGATGATGATTAGGAGAAATATGTTATGAAGAAAGGATTATTGATCTTATTAACCGTTTCTATGATCACCACATTAACAGCATGCGGATCATCAGACGAATCTAAAAGTGAACAAGAAAGCGCAGAGGGTGTCAAAGAGGCAGAAGGTTTAACGATAGGGGAGAGCACAGAGGCTGATTCTGAGGATGAAGAATGGACTTCCGGAAAGTATGCCGGAATGAATTTTTCATACCCTTCTGACAGCGATTATTCAGAGAGTGATGACTCAGTCACAATCACGATTACGCCATCTGAGAAGATCATGTTCTTATATGCGCAGGAAATGGACAGTGATTTTGCAGAGAAATATCTGCCGGAAGCTAATTTGAGCATACTCAGTACATTTGAAAACGCTAACTATGAAAAGTCTTATGATCTTACGATAGATGGCAATGAAGCCCTTGGGGAGACAGGGGATGGCGATTTCAGCGGATGGCATCTTTACTATAAGATAGCCTCTGTATATGATGAGAAGTCAGAAAATCTATATACGATCGAATATACGAGCACTACAGATGATGACGAAGATGCTGCCATTTATGATACATTCATAGATTCGATCTCATTTGATTAAACGGTCTTGTGCACGGCTATGCTCACCTTGAGATCGGATAAGGAGTGGCAGATTTCGCACATTCGAACATAAATCGATTTCCAGCCTTGGAGATTGCTGATGTGGCAGTAAACCTTTTATGAGCAATATCGTTTTTAGGAGACAGACCCTGATGAGTTACTTACCTATTTATATTCCGCCGTACAAAGATGAGCTCATGTATTCATGGATCGGCAGGCTAGCGAGAGCCAATAGTCTTTCTCTTGCGGAATTTTCTCATGCATATTGTGGAATGCCTAAATATCAAAGTGTCTGTGCGGACATGAGGCGCGGATTCTTTTCTTTAAGCAGATCGCTGCCATTTACGGATGAGCTGGATGATCTATACCTGGAGCATACCACTATTGGGCTTGAAATGATCGCCAAACCAGTGCCGGTCCAGACACAATATTTTAACATGTCGTTTCAGCCTTATAGCCACTTCAACATCGATCAGGCGGACTCGATACTGCGTGTCAAAGTCTGCCCGGAATGTATCAAGGAAGATAGAATAGAAGTGGGACAGCCGTACATACACTGTTCTCACCAGCTTGGAGGCGTCGACGTATGCTATAAGCATCACGTTCCGCTCATGACTTATCATGGTAAGATGGACGGCGAGATGGACTTTAACCTGGATGATTATGACGAGGAAGAAATCCTGATCTTTAAGAGGGACGCCATTGCTTATGCGGACTGTGTTCATGAGTTGCAGGGAGCAGGTCTTCATACAGATTCAGATTCTGTCAGAGAGACCATCTTAAAAAAATTAGAAGAAGACGGATTTGATACAACAGATCCTGTAAGATTATTTTCTTCATGCTTTGACGATTGGACATATAACAGTCTAACGATCATGCATGATTACGAGGGTTTTTTCCGCGTGAAGCCTAATGTGGTACAATCCTTCAATTTACAGACGATCGTTCCAGTCTTGATGTATCTTTGGCCGGACCCAAATGGCTTCGCGGATGCTGCTTCTGATCACGAGCCATATCTGAAACAGTATACCTGCTCGACTTGCGGGAGGACATATTACGAGACGCCCAGGTCTCAAAGAGATGGATGGGGATGTCCGTACTGCGCCGAGCATATATCGGATGAGGAAAGGTTTGAACATCTGGTTGACGTCATAGGGAATGGAGAGTACGAGGTCATTACGCCGTTTAAATCGATGGGCAAAAAGGTACGTATGAAACATATTCCGTGTGGGCATGAGTTTGAGGTAACACCGACTGGGTTTCTTTTTCGGGACAGGCGCTGCCCGTGCTTTATACATGAAAATGTAGAACGACAGAAATAAAGGAATTTGTAATGAATGGTTTGGCTATAGAAAGCGGAAAGATCATATACGATAAGAAAGAGGGTGTCAGATACAGAATAATTGCGATTGCAGAGGACGATGTCATATTGTGCCATATGGATACGTCGAAATTAAAACTGACATCATTCTTATATGAAGCGATCATGAAGTCCGTTAACGACGGGAGTATGGGTATTGAAAGTGATGAAGATGTTCCATTTAATATAGATGACTTGTCCGACGAGATGAGACACCTATTCGAAAATAAACGAAACATGATGGATGAAGTAGATGCCGCATTTGGCCCAACTTATCTTGGTTTAAACGTCGGAAAACGGAAAGACCAGTCTGATCAAATCCGTAAGGCGGAAGAGATATGGAAGAAGTATGGTATCTCGTATTCGTCATTTCGGCGAATATGCAGAGAATACCTGCAGAACGGGATGCGGGACTCTTCGCTCGTGGACGGCCGTTATTTCTCTGAGGCGGGATTAGAACCGTATCATTATACGCACAAGCCTGGACGCAGGCCTGAGCACTTTGAAGAGGTAGGCATTGCCCTGACGGACGTAGACCGCGCAAACATGGACAAAGGCGTCGAACATACCGAAATGCTTGGGGGTAGTACCGTCCGGAATGCATATATCTGGATGACCATGAAATTTTACAGCCGCAAGGATCTCCCCGAAGACTCGCTAGAACCTAGCGTATTGCCGGAATCTGAGCGCCCAACATACAGACAATTTGAATATTATCTTGAAACTCACAAGAACGAATAATCCCCGAGGCTGATGAAAGCCTCGGGGATTTTCGCAGTCATAGTTCTGTTAACGATACCGTTGCCATATCTAATGGCTCATTCGAACTTCAAGGTATCACCTATTAAGGATACCGTTGCCATTTCAGGAACGAAAAATCACAAAAAATTGAAATTATCCATTAACGATACCGTTACCTCGTAACATGAAACTGTCTGTCTTTTTTGTTGTTGTAATCCGTAGGTTTACTCTGCTTCAGAGCTGATTTCCGGTCCTGGACCCGTGCCGGCTTCCAGTGCCTCATTGCCACTGTCGGTATCGCCGCCATTGTCGCCGTTGTCGCCGTTGTCGCCGTTGTCACCTGTGTCGCTGCCGGTATTACTGGTATCGCTGGTGTCTTCCGCGGTCTCTTCTACATTCTCTGTAGTGCTTTCAGTGGAGCTGCAGGCAGTGAACGTGAAGGCCATGACGACAGCCAATGCTACAATCAATTTTTTGATTTGGTTTTTTTCATAATCCATACCTCCTTATTTAGTTATTTATTAATTTTTATGGATTAATCGGTTTCTGTGGTTGTAGTCTCCGTCGTTGTCTCAGATCCATCGGCATTTTCCGTTGTCTCGGAATCTTCCGTGGTGGTTGTGCTGGAGCTGCAGGCAGTGAATGTAAATGCCATCACAACGGCCAAAGCTACAACTAATTTCTTCATCTGGTTTCTTTTCATCGAATAAGTCTCCTTTATCATTCTTTGCCTATGTTTTTAGTAGAACTCATTCAGAAGTTGCAGCTTCTGCTTCCTCTTCAGCTTCAATGGTGAGGTTGGCATCCGATTCATCCGCTTCACTGGAACCTTCCAGGGTTTCTTTTGTAGTCTCATCCGCAGCAGACTCACTGGAACTGCAGGCAGTAAAGGTAAATGCCATGACAACGGCTAAAGCCAAAACCAGTTTCTTAACCTGGTTTCTTCTCATGAAACGCATCTCCTTTTATCAAGTTTATTGAGCTGCATTTTCAGCTTCGGTAGTACCATCAGCTGTAGCATCGGCGGCCTCTTCATTGGCCTCACCGGAATCCTCTACAGTTTCGTCTGTGGTGGCTTCTGTAGACTTACTGGAGCTGCAGGCAGTGAATGTAAACGCCATGACGACAGCTAAAGCAACAATTAATTTTTTGACCTGATTTCTCTTCATAATGCATACCTCCTGTTAATTTCATTATTGATAAAATACCAAGAAATATTATGCAACAAAACTTGTCATACGGCAAGCTTTTTTATTGAAATTAAAAAAACTTTCATAAAATGCATAGGTGTGCTACTATATAAGCAAATATTCTGCCCGTAGAAAAGGAGGGAAACAGCCTATGCCTACCACATATACACATTATAAATTCGGAAGAGAAGTTTTAAAAGCTTTACCGGACCCGATCGCCAGGGTGGCCGGGACCTATCGGCAGCTCTATGATATCGGACAGCACGGCCCGGATATTTTATTTTACTATATTCGTACGCTGCACAAGTGTTCTGTCAACGACCAGGGCTATAACATGCATCGGGAGATGGCGGATGGATTTTTCAATCATGGC
>Ga0192241_10347_pt1 | contig 24013 bp, 23 predicted proteins | sample Koala_Koa27_I3_FD_131239 | JGI IMG/M metagenome (GOLD analysis project Ga0192241, IMG submission 131239) | Enriched cells from koala feces incubated with labeled cellulose particles, San Francisco Zoo, California, United States - Koala_Koa2-7_I3 ... | reverse complement strand
GTGCGATCCTCTCTTATAAAGGGGTGATGTACAAAAAACACCTGTTGGGCGGTGTAAAAAAAGGCGCGTTCACGATGGAAGAAGCTGAAGCGAAATTCGCTAAATGGCTGTCGGAAAAAGAGGCGCAGATCAATGCGAAACGCACTAAACTGGCGGATGCCAAAGATGCGGACAGCAAATCACGTCTGGCTGCCGAAACAAAAGTAAAAGACGAACGTGCGAAAGCCGTAGCTGCGAAAAACGCCGAAGCTGCCGCTGCCGCTGCTCCGCAGGAAGAAGCTGCCGCCGAAGAAGCAGCAGTTGTTGAAGCTCCGGCAGAAGAATTTCCTGCTGTAGAAGAAGCTCCTGTTGAAGCTGTTGCTGAAGAAGCACCTGCCGCAGAAGAAGCTGACGCTGAAGCGGTTGAGGCTTCGGCTGCGGAAGAAGCACCGGCTGCAGAAGAAGCTGCTGCTGAGTAATCGAATGCGATATGCGTATCGGTAAGCAGGGTAGAAGGAGGGGGAGTTAAAGAAAGGCAAAACCGCTGTTCCAATGGCAACAAGCAGATCTAACGCACCACAGCCGCTTACCGTGGGCCGGGTATCCAAAACGTTCGGACTGAACGGGGAACTGGTCATTAACCTGTACGATACGTTTCCATACGACCAAGCCCAAGGGGAATCCATATACGTTGAGATCGACGGGATATGGACCCCTTTCTTTTTTGGCTCTTTCCGCCGGCGCGGACAAAGCAAAGCCGTCGTCATATTCGACGATATGGATACCGAATACCGGTCCTCGGAACTGGTGGGCCGCGAATTCGTAGTCTTTGTTCAGGAGGAACAGGCAAATGTGCCGGACGATGAATTGTATCTGGAAGATTTAACCGGCTATACGGTCCGGATCGAAAATCACGAAGGCCAGGGGGAAATCACAGGGTTTATCGAAAGTGAATTCAATCCGCTCTTCGAAGTGGCCTGGAACGGAGAAGCAATACTGATCCCGGCCGCCGATGATTTTATTGTCGAAATCAATGAAAAGAAGAAATTCCTGACCCTCGATATTCCAGAGGGTCTGTTGGAATTGTAGGATAATAGCATTTCACCAGAATTTTATCGTTTTCCCATCCTGAATCCCCACCGATATCCGGTGATCTTTTGCATGGGGAGAGGGTGAAGAGAGGTTATTCCTTATACTGTTCCTTATCGCTGGGGAAATCGCCGCTTTTCACATCATCGATATATTGTTCGAAGGCTCCTTTCATCGTCGTATAAAGGTCGGCATACCGGCGTAGGAAGCGCGGTGAGAAATCTTTGTTGATGCCCAGCATATCATGAACAACCAGTACCTGGCCATCGACGCCATGGCCTGCACCGATACCGATCATCGGGATTTTTGTCTGGCCGGCCACTTTGGTAGCCAGCGGAGCCGGGATTTTTTCCAGTACGATCCCGAAGCAGCCTGCTTCTTCCAGCAACAGGGCATCCTGTACCAGTTTATTCGCTTCTTCCTCTTTGCGGGCCCGTACGGTGTAGATTCCGAATTTATGGATGGACTGCGGTGTGAGTCCGAGGTGACCCATCACCGGAATTCCGGCAGAGAGGATGCGTTGTACCGATTCGAGTATTTCTTCTCCGCCTTCCATTTTTACCGCATCGGCTCAATAAATTTACCGTCACGCGGCGCTCTGCTGTCTGCAACAACGATGTGATAATAAGCATAACCTTTTTTACCACGACGTGCCAATCTGATTTTTACAGGCATTGTTCTGTGTTTTAAGTGAAAACTTCTGTTCCTCTATCTCGTAGAGTGGCGCAAAGGTAGGAGTTTTTCATCAAATACCAAACACTTCTTATAATAATGAGCGCCCGGGATAACTACATTTTCCAGGTTTTAACGTTTGTTTTCCACTCTTTTTAATTATCAGCAAACGATAAATTTTTCTCTACGTGCAATTTCCCTCCGGAAAACTTAAAAACATTTAACTTTTTCTTAACACGAAACTCTTTTTGGCAGAATATTTGCATTGTTGTTCAACACGAAATGATTTGGAAAATATGAATAGGTTAATAGTTTTGGTTTAGGTATTTTATAGAAGAAGTTATAAAAAAAAGAGTTGTGTAGAAATTGCTTCAAAAAGTTGTGATTTGTTTGAAAAGAGACGGTTCGCCGTCTCTTTTTGTTTTAACGTTATATAATGCGTTTTCGTGTTTTTTATATGGAAATTGCACTATATTTGTGACAAAATAAAACACAAATGAAGCCGAATATAGCCATATTGGCAGGTGGAAATTCATCGGAATACGACATCTCTATAGGCAGCGCCGAACAGGTAGCCGGAATTATCGACCGGAATAAATACACGCCCTTCCTGATCCATGTACAGGGTACAAGTTGGTTCTATACCAGCCCCGACGGCACAAAAACCGAGGTCGATAAAAATGACTTTTCCTTAACCCTGGACTCGCAGAAAATCCAACTGGAATATGCATTGATACTTATCCACGGAACCCCTGGAGAAGACGGCCTGATGCAGGCTTATTTCGAAATGATGGGGATCCCGTTTTCTTCCGGCGGATTTCTGGCCTCGGCCGTTACGTTCGATAAATCCGTATGCAAACGGATGATGGCCCCGACCGGTATCGCCATGGCTCGCGAAGTGCTGCTCAGCAGCGGGGATGAAATCGACGCACCCGCTATTATTGAACAACTCGGCCTGCCTCTGTTTGTCAAGCCGAATGCCAGCGGCAGCAGCTGTGGGGTTTCCAAAGTAAAAACGGCGGAAGAACTGGTTCCCGCTGTCCGGGCCGCCTGGAAAGAAGGCGAGCAGGTAATTATTGAAGAATTTATCGAAGGCACGGAAGTGAGCTGCGGCACCATGATGGCAGGAGGCAAACCGATCGTGTTCCCCCCGACGGAAATCGTCTCCAAAAAAGAATTTTTCGATTACGAAGCGAAATACACACCGGGCATGTCGGACGAAATCACACCTGCCCGCATCTCTCCGGAAGAAACGGCCGAAATACAGCGTCGCTCGCTGATGGCCTACCGCGCTCTACGCTGCCGGGGTGTGGCCCGTGTCGATTTTATTATCCGGCAGGGGATTCCGTATATGATCGAGATCAATACCGTTCCCGGAATGAGCGCCGGAAGCATTATCCCTAAACAAGCCGCCGCGATGGGTATGTCGATGACCGAACTTTTTAACCTGATCATCTCCGATACATTCCAATAACATGCAAGCTACACAGAAACTTCCGGTCCGAAATGCGATCTGGAAAGAAGTGCGATCCTATGCGATCATCACCTTCGGTTTATTGATCTATTCATTCGGCTGGACGAATATCCTGGCCTCGGCCAACGTCATGGGCGGCGGCGGCGGCGGTATCGCCATGCTGATCTATTATTTAACCGGAGGTGAAAACGGAGGGATACCGATCGGTATTTCTTATCTGATCATCAATGCCGTCCTGGTGACGACGGCCATGTTTATTATCGGTCCCAAATTCGGCATCAAGACGATTTATGCCATGCTGGTCATCTCCGGGATGATGACCGTGATGCAGTTGTATCTTCCGCCGAACCTGCTGGGACTGGCCGACGACAAACTGTTGTCCGCCATTCTGGGAGGCGGACTGGCCGGTGTAGGAATATCGATCATCTTTATGCAGGGAGGAAGCAGCGGCGGTACGGACATTATCGCAATGATCGTCAACAAATATCGGAATATCAGCTACGGGCGGATATTGATGTTGTGCGATGTGGTCATACTGGGTATTTCCGTATTTATATTCAAGAATATTACGGCTTTGATCTATGGGTATGTCGTGGTGGGCGTGTTCGGCCTGACGCTGGACTTTATCATTGCCGGTAACAAGCAGTCCTCGCAAATCATGATCGTTTCGAAAATGTACCAGGAAATCGCCGATAAAATCGTCTTCGACGTCCATCGCGGGGTAACCGTACTGGAAGCAACCGGTTGGTATACCAAAAAAGAGCAGAAGGTATTGATGGTCGTCTGCCGGAAAAACGAAACCACACAGGTTTACCGGGTCATTAAAGAGATCGATCCGCAGGCCTTCATCACCGTAGGAAGTGTTATGGGGGTTTATGGTGAAGGATTCGATAACCTGCGGACTAAATAATCCCAAACGCGGCGGCTGAAAATCGGGCAACCCTCAAAGCGCCGGGCCGGATGACTGTTGCAATCTACAGGAAGAACTTTTGTGCTATCTTTGCCCAAAAGTAACGGCAATGAAGATTCTCCATAGTGGCGCAGCTCTGTCTAAAATCGTCCGGATCAGTGAAAACCTCCGGCAACTCGAACGCCGGACCGGAAGGAAATACCTCCCGCTAAACCGGGGTGTAAATATGGTATGTTCTATCGACCTGAACCGCATCACGCAGGAAATCGATTTTAACAGCGACACCATTCAGGTATATCCCGCCAGCCGGGGAACTTTTAAACTCCGCCAGGCGATCGGCAAGCATCTGTTCCTCCAAAAATCCGACCCGGATCACATCCTGGTCACTGCGGGAGGAATGAATGCCCTGGACCTGATCATACAAACCCTCGATGTTAAAAAAGTACACCTGCCGGCTTACCATTGGGAGAATTACGGGCATATCCTGAACATACGACAGAAAGCACAGGGTACTTATTTCTGCCGGAAAGAGTTAACAGAACAACTTCCGAAGCTGAGAGGAGATGCCGTACTGATTTGCGATCCGGGCAATCCGCTGGGAGAAAAATACGACGACCGGAAGCAGTTCGCTCTGATAAAATTGTTGAACGACAACGATATCCCGGTTATTTTCGATTCTCCCTACCGCCGCCTGTTCAGCGATCCGACCGATGATTATTATGCCCGACTGGCCGAACTACCGAATGTCGTTATCTGTGAAAGTTTCAGTAAATCACTGGGAATAAGCGGTCAACGCATCGGTTTTATCCACACCCCAAACAAAGAGTTGTATGAGCAGCTGCACATCCGGCTGATGTACTGCACCAACGGGATCAATGGCTTTGCCCAAGAGGTAGTATGGCGTTTACTCGACACCCCGGCCGGACAGGAAGCGGTCGATGAATTCCGACAGAACACGATCACCGATATCCGGAACAATCTGGATTTCCTGAAAAGAAAAAATTTACTGGCGGAAGAATTTTATGAGGAAGCAGTCCCGCAGGGGATATTCACCGTGGTAAAATGTCCGGAATCAGAGCTGCTCGAACACAGGATCGGAAGTGTCTGCCTCTCCTTTTTCACCAAAGAACACAAAGTGAAGGCTCAACGATACTCCCGCATCTGCGTATCTTATCCGCATGACGAATTTGTGGAATATTTTTTGCCTGTTTCCGCTCATGCCTGACATTTCAGCTATCACCGAAAACAGGGACGCGCACTTGTTTCCATTCCGGATAGTTTGCGACATCTTCTCATATCTGCCGACAGAGCAAAACAGCGCGGACCGAAAATGATAAATAAAAAGGATTAAAAGAGTTTGAACATGCAACATAATCATACCATAGCCGCCGTTGCTACCGGCGAAGGCGGAGCCATTTCAGTGATCCGGGTCAGCGGCCCGGAAGCCATCCCGATTTGTGACAAGCTGTTTCTGGGTGTTAACGGCCGGGAACTTCATACCCAGGAAGGCTATACCCTTCTCTACGGCACAATTGAACCCGTAGAAGGAGAAGTTGTCGACGATGTACTGGTCTCGATTTTCCGCTGCCCGTTCTCCTTTACCGGAGAGGATATGGTCGAGATCAGCTGTCACGGATCGACATACATCAAACAGGAGCTCATGCGCCTGCTCAACGAGGCCGGAGCCAAACCGGCCGGGCCGGGAGAATTCACCCTGCGGGCTTTCCTGAACGGAAAAATGGACCTGGCACAGGCCGAAGCCGTTGCCGACCTGATCGCCTCCGACAGCCGGGGCGCGCACGATCTGGCGATGAACCAGATGCGGGGCGGGTATTCCGACGAATTCCGGACGCTGCGCGGACAACTGCTCGACCTGGCAGCGCTGCTGGAACTGGAACTGGATTTCAGCGAGGAAGATGTGGAGTTCGCCGACCGGCTTAAAATCGGGGAACTGATGGACCAACTGTCCGCACGGATCGGCCGCCTGAAAGAATCCTATGCCTGGGGCAATGTGATCAAAAACGGCATTCCGGTGGCCATTGTGGGTAGCCCGAACGTAGGAAAATCGACCCTGCTGAATGCCCTGCTGAAAGAAGATAAAGCCATGGTATCGGATATTCCGGGAACCACCCGTGACGTGATCGAAGACGTAATCAATATCCGGGGCGTTCAATTCCGGTTTATCGATACTGCCGGTATCCGTTACACGGACGACACGCTGGAAGCGATGGGGATCGAACGTACCCGTAAACGGATGACGACCGCATCGGTAATCCTGTTCGTAGCCGAAGCTACGGAGACGGTACAGGAGATCGATTCGAAGTTGAAAAGCATCGACTGGCAGCCCCGGCAGCACACGATTCTCTTACTCAATAAAGCGGATAAATCCCCCGGATCGACCGAAGCTCTGAAAAAAGCTTTGGAGGAGACCACGGGACTTCCCGTGATCGCCATCTCCGCCCGGACGGGCGAAAACCTGGAAGAACTCACCGCTTATCTGTATACCCTGGCCGGGAGTGCGCCAGAAGGAGCGGATGTCATCGTGACCAATGCCCGACATTTCGAAGCGCTTTCAGAAGCCTACCGGGCCATCGAACAGGCGAAAACAGCGTTGGAAAACCAACTCTCCGGCGATCTGCTGGCCGAAGATATTCGCCACGTCCTTCACCATGTCGGCACCATTACCGGGGATGCACCGACCACGGAAGATGTTCTAGGAGCCATTTTTTCACGCTTTTGCATCGGAAAATAATCCGCGGGGAAGTCACTTCAAAACGCCCACAGAATAACCGGATATGGATGTTCCGGCATTATTATTGACCGATCGTTCTGAATTAAATCCATATTCAGAATGAAAAGGCTCATTTTATTATTATTGGCAATTCCTGTATTTACACCGGTATTTTCACAGCACGGATGGGAAATACGACTCATGCCGCAGGCAGCCTTCGGTACAAAAAACACCCTGCAGCGTCCGGGCGATCAGGGAACCCGATTCTCGCTGGATAAAGAGTTTAACCGGAAAAACGAAGGCGTTTTTTCTCCTCGTCTCGAACTGGAATATACCGTCAAACGGCACCATCTCATTGCGACGGCAGCGTGGCTACAAAACCGTTTTAACGGAACAAGCCCTCAAAATATTTATTACAACGAGGTTTTATTCGGTGCAGGCACGGAAATCGATGCCCATTACCGGTTCGATACCTATCGCCTGGGTTATCGCTACCGGATCGTCGATTCACCAGCCCTGGCTTTTGAATTGGGAGCCACCGTACTCTTTCGTGACGCGGTGATATCATTGAGAAATCCGGAGCATAAAAGCTCATACTCCAATGTAGGCGTCGCTCCGCTTCTATCCTATTTGTTGGAATGGCAGGCAGCCGAAAGGTTTAGCCTGCTGACCTATGGCGATGCGTTTGCCGTAAAGGCCGGACGGGCGGAAGATATTTTTGCCGGGATCAAATACAGCTTCTCCCCTATACTTTCCGGTAGGGCGGGCTACCGCTTCCTGGAAGGCGGTTCGGATGGTGACCGGATTTATACGATGGCCGCATTCCACTACCTTTCTTTCGGACTGGGAATACGGTTTTAGGAAACCCTGATTTCCGGGAATGATCTTCGGGAACCGATATCAGATTTTGATTTAGTCTCTGCCGATTAACCTACAGCGGCGCATGCCGTGAATAAATAACACCCCATTATGAAAGCAATAAAAGTTATCCTATGTTTGGCCTTTTCGGTGATCTGCATGCAACAGGCCGGCGCGCAATCCGGGACTCTGAGAAAAGCCGCGGAAAAAGCGGCCGGTTATTTCCGGGATTTCGACATTACCGGAATCTGGGTGTATGAAGGAGTCGACGTAGCGTTTCAGTCGGACAACCTGCTCCGCAAAGCCGGAGGGACATTGATGGCCGGGCGGATCGAAAACAGTGTGGACGAACAATTGAAAAAACTGGGTTTCACGGAAGGCGCAACGACTTTTACCTTTGAACAAGACGGTACCTTTACCCATACCACGGCAGGCCGGACATTACGGGGATCGTATGAATTCGATAAAACCGAAGAAACCATCACGTTGAAATACCTCAACCATATACCGCTCAAAACCACTCTTTCGGGGTCGGGCAGTCATTTGTCGCTCCTGTTTGAAGCCGGTAGTTTCCTGTCGATGGCGGCTTTTGTGGGAAGCAATTCCGGCATCGGAGCAGGGGATACGCTTTCTTCCCTGTTGAAAAGTTACGACGGTATGATGATCGGACTAAAACTTCGCAGGCAATAAGCCTGGAGATTGTTGAAGGCTACTGATAAAATGGGGCTTCCGCTGACGGAAGCCCCATTTGTTTTGAATCCTCTCGGTAATTAAAAAACGTAGCCGAAACCGATATTAGCGTAAATAGGATACATACCGAAACTAATCGTATCGAAATCCTTTTCGAAAATATCATTGATCCCCCAGGTAAGATAACCGCTTACCGTAAAATGCCGGAAAGCCCGCCATTCGGCACCCGCCTGTACACCCCAGGAGAAGCGGCGCAGATCTTCCGTAAAATCGTAGAAGGCTCGTTGACCGTTGTCTATGACTGTTTTGTTGCCTGTCGGTACCCCATCCCGCAGGTATCCGTCGTACACCTCTCCCTGAAACTGACGGTTGGTGACGTAGGAGAAGAAAAATCCTCCCTGCAACTTCACGCGACGATGTATTTTGTAAGCGGCCAGGACCGGTAGTGTGATGTAGGAGTTATTGAAGTCGGTTTTCACGCTTCCCGTCCAACGGCCCGAAACGGGCGGTTCACCGGGTTGGGAAATCCGCATACCGTAGTTCTTCACGCGCGCACGGGTATGCATGGCCTTGTTCTCCAGACGCAGGCCCGTCACCAACCCCCATCGTTCGTCGAACCACTTGGTCACGTTCCCTTCGATGAACAGGTTCATTCCGGGATTAAATCCTTTCACTTCCCGGATTTCTTCCGGCAGCGGCAGGGGTGAACTGCCGCCTACGTTAAATCCCGCCCGCATACTGTATTCCAGGCCTTTTTCGGATGCCCTCTCCAGAGCCGGAGTCCGGTCATCCTGGGCGAAAGCGGTAAAAGAAAAAAGAAAAGCAGCCACAAACGGCAAGATCGTATAGATTCTCATAATGATATGCTTAAAAAGTATGGTCTAATAATGAATCTCCACTTCATCGATGTAGAGCGTACTGCCGATGGCTCCGTTGAATTCCGCCCCTCCTTCGCTGGAAGAGAATACCACTGCCAGATTGTATTTATTTGCCGCTAATTTTACGGGATCGATCGTTCTGCCGTCCACCGATTCGAACGGGATATCGAATCGCTTCCATTCCGCCTGCTCTCCCTTTTCCTCGATACGGGCTTCGAGTATGCGGTTGGAGCGGTCTGAAACCGTCTCGCCGTCCAGGTACTTAACCTTCTCGTTCGTCTCGTAGATGATGGCGTAAATTTCGAAATTATCCTGGATCGACGGATTGTGGACATTGCTTTCCATATACTTCTCTCCCGGCTTATATTTGTAATATCCGGAAAAACGGAGGGGTATACGGTTGAAAGGTAAACCGAAATGGGTTGCTTTCAGGGCATCCAGGCTTCCGCTGTAGGAACCGATAAACAAGTTGCCGGCCGCCATGTATTTCTTTAACTGTATGCCGGTAGCTCCCGTGGCGCGGGTTTCCAGTTTGGCGCAATAGCCCCCGTCGATGCCTTCCTTTACAGCTACCGTAGGATAATCCTCCGCAGGACGACCGGCTGAAAGAATTTGATAGCCGGTATTTCCGCTGGCCCACAGCGGGTAATTATAGGTAATGCCCAATTCCCGGTTTTCTATGATTTCATAGAATTCATAGTATTCGTATTTGTAACCGGCCGCATAAGTTTCCGCGATACGGAAATTTTCAAAACTGAATTTGGTGGGCATTTCTGCCGGGATACAAATAACCTCATAGGGTTTCGACCATTGTTGATCTTCCGAGGTTACGGTATAAATGACCGGAACCGAAGGATCGGAAAAGTCCTGGGCACTTCCGCTTTCCGGACTGATCGTGGCACCCGGAGTCAGCTCGAACTCCAGCTTTAAAGCGGTCAGCGACTCGGAAGCGGCTTTCACCAGAAGGGTTACCCGATCGTTATCGATCAGGTCCAACACTAAAATATCGTCCGGTACGGTTACCGCTACAATATCTGCCTCCGCATTCGGGGCCTCCGACTGTATGCAGGAAAAAAATACGGCCGAACATATCATTAAGGCAAATGCCTTGGTCAGGTTAAAGTAGTTCATACTGTTCGCTTTTAAACTTCCTGCAAAAGTAGTCGCTTTTCAGGCAAAATCAATTCTTACAGCAAAAATGGACATAAATAAGGTGAATTCCACCATTTCCCGCCACTTGTTTTTTAGAAAAAAATGCAGACATATTGGCGGTTAGGAAAAAAGTGTGTATATTTGCACCTCGATTTAGTATCGATACATCACAATTAAAGTAAATTAATGTACGCAATTGTAGAAATCGCAGGTCAACAGTTTAAAGTTGAAAAAGGCCGGAAGCTCTATGTACACCGTCTCCAGGGAGAAGAAAATTCTGCCGTGAGCTTCAACAAAATCCTGCTAATTGACAACGACGGTCAGGTTAAGGTTGGCGCACCTGTAGTGAAAGGCGCCAGTGTAGACGCAACGATCCTCCGACACTTGAAAGACGACAAAGTCATCGTGTTCAAGAAAAAACGGAGAAAAGGGTATCAGAAACAGAACGGACACCGCCAGTATCTGACCCAGATCCAGATTAATGACATCAAGGCTTAACGGTAAAAATTTCGGAAAATGGCACATAAAAAAGGAGTCGGTAGTTCGAAGAACGGACGCGAATCAGAAAGCAAACGCCTGGGTGTAAAACTCTTCGGCGGTCAGTTTGCCAAAGCCGGTAACATCCTCGTTCGTCAACGCGGAACGGTTCATAACCCGGGAGAAAACGTAGGTATGGGTAAAGACCACACCCTGCACGCCCTGGTGGATGGTATCGTGACTTTCAAAAAGAAAACGGGCGGTAAATCGTTTGTATCGATCACCCCTATCGCTGAGTAACATTATTAATAGAAAGGAACAATGGCAAACCATAAATCAGCAATCAAACGTATCCGTCAGAACGAAAAACGCCGGATACACAACAAATACTACCACAAGACGACCCGTAACGCCGTGAAAGCGCTGCGCAACACGACGGATAAAGAAGCGGCAGAGAAACTGATGCCCAAAGTGGCGTCTCTGCTGGATAAACTGGCTAAGAAAAACATCATCCACAAGAACAAAGCGGGCAACCTGAAAAGCAGCCTGCAGGTTCATGTGAACGGATTGTAAGCCGATTACAAGCTATCTATAGAGAAACCGGTCCTTAACAGGACCGGTTTTTTGTTTTACGGATCAGAAAGCATTTCTGCCGGATTTTCATCCTGTGGGCGCCGGAAAGGCGTTCCGATAGGGTTGTGCTACATTGAAAATGGCGCAGTTTTTGACCCAAATCTTTCACCCCCTGAGCGAACCAGGCGGGAAAAAACGACATTACTATTTAATCAATTATCGAATTATGAAAAAAGTAGTTTTATTATGCGCCGCACTGGCAGGTTCAGTCGGCTTTACCTGTGCCCAGGTCGTGGACAATATCGCGGACCTTTTCCCCACCACGAAAGGCGCACAGATGGTCAACTCCAGTTACGATGCGGCCGGGAACCTGATCGGCACCATGACCACAACTGTTCTGGATTATTACGACTATGCGGACGGCTCGGATATCCAACTCGGTTTTTTGATGAAAGATGCCAACGGCAATGAAATTAACCGCGGGGTGATGGATGCTTATTATGAAGACGACAGTTTTTATATGAAAATGAGCAACAATATGCACATGACACCCGACGTGGTGAAGTACCTCAGCATGCAGAACGACCTGGTAGCCGACTTCCTGGATTATCCGAACCCGATGGGAGACGAATATCCGATGGATATGTATTCGGAACCGATTTTCGCTATGGATGCCGGGAATTATACGATCACCAATAAATCGGATAAAAGCGATTTCGTACGCGTTCAGAACCACAACCGGAAATATGTGGGAACGGAAACGATTGAAACACCGGCCGGTGAATTCAAAGCGTTTAAAATCTCCTATGAAACCGACGTGACTACGGACGGCAGGACTACCAAGTATCACGGTGTAGAATGGTATGCCCCTGGAGCCGGTGTGGTACGTTCTGAAATTTACGAAGGAGATCAATTACAGAATTATACGGTGCTGACTTCCATGACCAAATAGATTCGGTGAATGATTCCGGTAAAAAAAAGCCCTGTATTGTGATATACAGGGCTTTTTTTTTGCAATCTATGAATCGGACGGCTTGGTGAGGATGCTCACAGTTTGTTTTTCGGAGCACAGATATCGGTCGGACTTTCCGGATTACAGGGAGCGGATACCGGTCCGGGCGCCGCTTTTCCCCTTCCCCGCACCACATGCCAGGCGTTTTGCATCATCCGCTCACCCGGATGCCGGGGTCCCGGTTTGCTCTTCACCTGATCGACATTCAACAGACCGTATTCCACATAATAAATTTTGATCAGCAGCAGAAACCCGGAGATCAATAATGGCCCGAAGATGATTCCCCAGAATCCGAAAAGCGGAATCCCCAGTATAACCCCGAAAATAACCACCAACGGCGGGGTGTTGGCCACTTTACCCAATAGTATGATACGCACCAGGTTATCCACATTGGCAATGACAAGCAACCCGCAGGCCATCAACAGTATCCCCTGCCACACCTCACCGCCCGAAATGAGGTACAGGCCGAGCGGAACACTGACGATCACCGTACCGATCATCGGGATCAACCCGCAGAGGGCCGTAACGAAAGCCCAGAAAATCACGTTGTGCAGTCCGAACAACCAGTAAATGACAGCCGCGGCAATCCCCTGGGAAAGCATAATCAGCGGAATACCTACGGCATTGGAATAAATCATATTGTGAATTTCGTGAACCAGCAAATCCCGGCTCTCGCCTTGAAACGGGCTGTATTTTATCGCGACGGCTTCCATCCGGTGGGCGTAAGCCAGCATGAAGTAAAGAATCACCAACATCAGAAACACATTGATGGCAAAACTATACGTCGAATTGAGTATTCCCGATGCGAACTGGGTCAGAAAACCCGATATTTTCGAAATAAACCCGTCATTGACTACCGTCACGCCCGCCAGTTCATTGATCCGGTCCGGAAGTTCCCGCACCGTCACCATTATTTTGGAGGTATCGATAGCCGGAAATTCCGAGGCCACCATTTCAAAAATCCCATATCCCAGTCCCAGGAGGATGATCGTCATTAGCAGTACCAACAGCAGCGAGGCGATCCCCGGCCGTATACGATACCTGTCGGTCATCCGGAATAAAGCGTTGCGCAGGACAATATAAATGGTCAATGCTCCCAGAAACGCACCGATAAAAAACTGAAGCTGTTTGAAAAGGATCAGCCCGATGGTGATCATTACCAACAAAAAAAGCAGCTGCCGGAAAAAGGTATTGTAATTTCGGGTCTTTTCGTTTGCCATAATTTCAAGAAATCTTTTCCCGGTGCGTAACAAAAAACCGGCCAAACGTCAGGCGATTTTTTGCAAACGCGCCTGGATCGGTAAAATAGAGTTTATACCGATACCGTACGGGAAAAACTAACTGAAAAGTCGGGAAGGGTCAGCGGCGAGGCCACTCTCCTACTTCCAGATCCCGGATATCGCCCTTGTCGAGGATAAAGCGTACCGCTGTGCGGACATGATGAAATCCGTTGATCCCCGCTGCTCCCGGATTGATATGCAGCAGGTTCCGGCGGCGATCGGGCATCACTTTGAGGATATGGGAGTGTCCGCTGATGAACAGGCGCGGTTTATATTGATCGATTTTCAGGCGGGTGTCCGGCTCGTACCGGCCGGGGTATCCGCCGATATGGGTCATCAGCACCTTTACTCCCTCGCACTCGAAACACTGGTACTGCGGATGAACGATTCGTACCTGCGCGTCGTCGATATTGCCGTAAACACCGGCCAGCGGTTTGAATGCGGCGATTTTATCCGCCGTTTCCAGGTTTCCGAAATCGCCCGCGTGCCAGATCATATCGACTTCCGATAAAAAATGTTTGAGCTTATCGTCGAAAAAACAATGCGTATCCGATATGACCCCGATCTTTTTCATTCCCCTCATTTTTATGTACAGGCAAAGGTAAAAAAAAGCAGACGTTATGAAAAAACCGCTAACTTTGTATACTTAACGAAAAAGGGTTCCTGCCTCTCTTACGCATCGAATAACTTGGGTTTGATCTATGAATTTTATTTATAATGTCATGATGTGGCTGACGGTTTTCGCGATCCGGCTGGCAGCCCCGTTCAACAAAAAAGCAAAACTCTGGATACGCGGCCGTAAAAATATCTTCCAACGGCTGCGGGAGACGATCGATCCCCACGCGGACATCGCCTGGTTCCATGCCGCTTCGCTCGGTGAATTCGAACAGGGGCGTCCGGTGATCGAAGCGTTCCGTAAAAAGTTCCCGGAATATAAAATCCTGCTCACCTTTTTCTCTCCCTCCGGTTACGAATACCGCAAAAACTATCCGGGAGCGGATTACATCTTTTACCTTCCGATCGACAGCAGCCGGAACGCGCGCCGCCTGGTGCAGATCGCGCATCCTAAAATCGCCGTTTTTATCAAATATGAATTCTGGAGCAATTACCTCCGGGCACTCCATAAGAACGGTACACGGATATTCAGCATCTCGGCTGTCTTCCGCCGCAAATCCGGTTTTTTCAATAAGGTTTATGGAAGATGTTACCGGCGACTGCTCGATTTTTTCGAGCATATTTTTGTGCAGAACGAAATTTCCCGCTGCCGTTTACGGGCCGTAGGGGTAAAGCATGTGACGGTAGCCGGGGATACCCGATTCGACCGGGTGTACGATATCGCGATGCAGGCCAAGGTGATCCCGCTATTGGAATCGTTCGCCTGCGACGGCAAACCGGTGTTTATTGCGGGGAGCACGTGGCCGCAGGACGAGGAATTACTGCTTTCGCTGATTAACCGGTCGCCGGAGACCAAATTTGTCATCGCCCCGCATGAAATTCACGAGGATCACATCGAAAAACTGGTCGGCGCGAGTCGACGGAAAACAATCCGGTATACACAGCAACAGCCCGATGCCGATATTTCGTCGGCAGAAGTGTTGATCATCGACACCATCGGTGTGTTGTCTTCGGCCTACCGGTACGGAAAATACGGGTATATCGGCGGCGGGTTTGGAGTGGGTATTCATAATACACTGGAAGCCGCCGCATTTGGCCTGCCGCTGGCGTTCGGACCCAATTACAGAAAATTCCAGGAAGCGGTAGACCTGATCTCGATGGGAGGAGCGCACAGTATTAACGGTGAAAAAGAACTGACCGACTGGTATCGCATGCTCCGTGATGTGGAGGCGGAATATAATATGGCTTCCGAACGATGCCGGCAGTATGTGCAGAAGGGGCGCGGGGCTACCGATATTATCCTTTCCGCCCTGGAGCATCACAGGGATTCGGTCGGGTAATGATGGGCAACCGGCTTCTCAATTTGATCCTACCGCAACTTTTACCTCGAAAAAACAACGGCACACATAAATCAAAATGCGGCTCAAAATCCATATCTCCACCTGTCCGAACGACACCTTTATGTTTGACGCACTACTCCATCACCGATTGGATACGGAAGGATTGGAGTTCGATCCATATCTGGCGGACATCGAAGTGCTGAACACAATGGCCGTAGACGGGGTACCGGATATAACCAAATGCAGTTATGCCGTCCTGCCGGAAATCCTCGACCAATACCAGGTTCTGAGCAGCGGCAGTGCGTTGGGTCGGGGAAACGGCCCTCTGTTGGTTTCAAAAAAGCCGTTGAATAAAGAAAACCTGAAAGACCTTTCCGTGGCCATTCCCGGTAAGCGGACTACTGCGAATCTTCTGATGAAGAATCTTTTTCCCGAACTGAAAGACAAACGGGAAATGGTGTTCTCCGAGATCATTCCGGCGGTGGCCTCCGGACAGGTTGATGCAGGCGTACTGATCCATGAGGGCCGCTTTATTTATCCCGATCACGGACTTCATCTGGTAGCGGATCTGGGCGTGGAGTGGGAAGGAAAATACGGATTACCCCTGCCGCTGGGCGCGATTGCGGTACGCCGCAGCCTGCCCGGGGAAGTGAAACGGAAGATCGACCGCTTACTGAGCCACAGCGTCCGCTTCGCCTTTGAACATCCGGAAGCATCCCGTCAATTCATCAAACAGCATGCACAGGAATTGAACGATGCAGTTATCCAAAGCCATATCGATCTGTTTGTGAATGAATTTTCAGTGCATCTTGGCAATACGGGACGCCGGGCCGTACAACAATTAATCAAAAATAATACGGAAGAGTTTGTTTTTGTTCCCTGTGAAAAACAGCCATGAGTTCCGCAATATGCTCGATATGTCCACCGGTTAAAACACAACCGGGTGGATACAGAATTACGCAAAAAACGCCGGGAAGAACTCCGCAGAAGAGATGCCCAATCCCCCCCCCATTCGGCCGCCCGCAGGAACCCGTCTCAGTTTTTTTGAATAACAATCGGCAGATTAGGAAAAAACAGCTATTTTTGTACTTCCTAAATACCGGACTAAAATGAAACCATACAAACGATACCTGATTACCTCTGCCCTGCCTTATGCGAACGGCCCCGTACACATCGGTCACCTGGCCGGCGTTTACGTGCCCTCCGATATCTATACCCGTTACCTGCGCCTGAAAGGGGCCGATGTGGTATCGGTGTGTGGATCGGATGAGCACGGCGTGCCCATCACCATAAAAGCTCGCCAGGAAGGGGTCACCCCGCAGGATATCGTCGATAAATACCATAATATCATTAAAGATGCCTTCGCACGGCTCGGCATGTCGTTCGACATCTATTCGCGGACCACTTCGCCGATGCATTACGAAACGGCGGCGGATTTTTTCCGTCAACTCTACGACGACGGAAAATTTATCGAGCAGCTCTCGGAGCAGTATTACGACCCCGAAGCCAAACAGTTTCTTGCCGATAGGTATATTACGGGAACGTGTCCGCATTGCGGCAATGACCGGGCGTACGGCGACCAGTGCGAAAAATGCGGAACTTCGCTCAGTCCGGACGACCTGCTGGAGCCGAAATCGGCCATTACCGGGTCTGTGCCGGTCAAGAAAAAGACCAAACACTGGTACCTGCCGCTCAATGAATCGGAACCATTCCTGCGCGAATGGATTCTGGAAGGCCACAAAGAATGGAAAGCCAACGTGTACGGACAGTGTAAAAGCTGGCTCGATCTGGGGCTGCAGCCGCGTGCGGTTAGCCGCGACCTGGACTGGGGGATCCCGGTTCCGGTGGAAGGCGCGGAAGGAAAAGTGCTGTATGTGTGGTTCGACGCACCGATCGGCTACATTTCGGCCACCAAAGAACTGACCCCGGACTGGAAAAAATACTGGATGGACGAAGAAACCAAAATGGTCCACTTTATTGGAAAGGATAACATTGTATTCCACTGTATTATGTTCCCGGCGATGCTCCGCGCGCACGGCGGTTATATTCTTCCGGAGAACGTACCGGCCAACGAGTTCCTGAACCTCGAAGGCGATAAAATTTCCACTTCACGCAACTGGGCGGTATGGCTGCACGAATACCTGGACGAGTTTCCGGGCAAGGAAGACGTACTGCGCTACGTGCTCTGCGCCAACGCGCCGGAAACGAAAGACAACGATTTTACCTGGAAAGACTTCCAGGCACGCAATAACAACGAATTGGTAGCGGTACTCGGTAACTTTGTGAACCGTGCCCTTGTACTCACCCAGAAATACTACAACGGAGAAGTGCCCGCGCCGGGTGAACTGACGCTCTTCGACCGGGAAATTCTGGTCGAACTGCCTAAGATCCGTGCATCCCTCGAAGAAAATATCGAGCATTACCGGTTCCGGGAAGCCCTGAAGGACGCGATGAATATCGCCCGGCTGGGTAATAAATACCTGGCCGATACCGAACCGTGGAAACTGATCAAGACCGACGAAGAACGCGTAAAAACGATCATGTATGTCTCGTTGCAGATCACGGCCAATATCGCCATCGCCATCGAACCGTTTATGCCGTTTACGGCGACCAAAATCCTGAATCTGTTGAATGCGGAAAAATTCGGCTGGGAAAAACTGGGTGAAAGGCATCTCATTCCGACCGGGCACGTAATCCACCAGCCGGAACTGCTGTTCGAAAAGATTGAGGACAGTGTGATCGAAGCACAATTATTGAAACTGGAAAACACCAAAAAGGCGAATCAGGCGAAAGAGGTGAAAGCGGAGCCACAGAAAGCTACGATCCAGTTCGACGATTTTGAGAAAATGGATATCCGCGTTTCCAAAGTGATCGCGGCTGAAAAAGTGGCCAAGACGAAAAAGCTGTTGAAACTGACCGTCGATACGGGTATCGACCAACGTACGATCGTTTCCGGAATCGCGGAATTCTATACGCCCGAAGAAATGATCGGTAAAGAAGTCCTGGTACTAGTGAATCTGGCTCCCCGTGAACTGAAAGGCATCGAATCGAAAGGTATGATCCTTATGGCGCAGGGCGCGGACGGCAGACTGCGGGTAATCTCCCCGGAAGAGGCCGCCGGAGCGGGGGCACAAATCAGTTAATGAGGAAATAGACTAATCCGGACAATAAATTGTCAAGCCATACCTATTCGGGGCTTACAAAAGTCCTGATATTACCCAATCACCGTTGCTATACCGAGCTATAGGAACGGTGATTTTTCATTGAGGGACTTTTCGGACAGGCTCATTCTTTGGCATCTTCTTTTGTGGCCGGAAAGTCTTTCGTATATTTGCATTACTAAAATTCGACCGTATGCTCGAGTCTTACTACGATCCATACCTTATAGAAGCCGGGTGCGACGAAGCCGGACGGGGATGCCTGGCCGGACCGGTATTTGCCGCGGCGGTTATTCTGCCCAAGGATTTTTCACACCCGCTGCTCAACGACTCCAAACAGTTAACCGAAAAACAACGTTACCTGCTCCGCACCGTAGTGGAGCAGGAAGCGATCGCCTGGAAAGTGGAGAGCGTCCCGGCGGAAGAAATCGACCGCATCAATATCCTCAAAGCCTCGTTTCTGGCTATGACAAAAGCCGTATCGGGACTCTCACGTACGCCTGAACTGCTGTTGATCGACGGGAACCGTTTTTATTCGTCGCTCGATATCCCCTACAAATGCGTGATCAAAGGCGACGGGAAATACGCCTCGATCGCGGCGGCATCGATCCTGGCTAAAACCTACCGGGACGATTACATGGAGCGCATAGACGCCGAATTTCCCCATTACGGGTGGAAACAGAATAAAGGCTACCCGACCCTGGCCCATCGCAAAGCGGTAGCGGCCCACGGTCTCTCCTCCCACCACCGGCTGTCCTTCAACAGCAATTATAACCAAATGACATTGTTCTGACCGACACACAATTAACTCCCGGTGCTATACGTTTATTTAATACGGGAAAATCCCGTATTTTTGTTTAAATTTACATCCTAATAGCATACGCTTCGGGCATGTCTACCAGAATGTCCGAGATGTATCCTATAAGATCGAAATAGAGGAAAAAGATATGAAATTCGGATTATTCCATACCCCTAAACCCCGCCAGTTCGAGTACCGTCCGCGGTTTTACGATCCGGTACAGGAAGAACGGGAAGCACGCAAACGCCAGTTACTGGGCGACGATTATAAGGACGCCGAACAGGAAGGCGAATACAAACCGGGACAATACATCCGCCAGATGCGTATCCGCCGCGGTATTATTGCCGACAGGGAGAAGAAACAGCGACGGCACAGACGTTCGCTAAGAAGCATCATTATGCTCGCCCTGCTGGCTGCATTTGCCTGGTGGCTGATGACGACGGACTTCAGCAATACCGTATGGGCCGTATTCTTTAGCGGCGCTCAATAATGGCGGATCTGATCAAACTGCTCCCCGATTCGGTAGCCAACCAGATCGCCGCCGGCGAAGTGGTGCAACGGCCAGCCTCGGTGGTGAAGGAACTCGTTGAAAACGCGGTCGATGCGGGTGCAACCTCCATTACCGTGAATATACAGGAAGGCGGACGGGGGTTGATCCAGGTCATCGACAATGGCTGCGGTATTTCTCCCGACGACTCAAAAATGGCATTCGAAAGGCATGCAACGTCCAAGATTACGAAAGCGGACGATTTGTATGCCCTTTCGACGTTCGGGTTCCGGGGCGAAGCGCTCGCTTCTATCGCTTCGGTGAGCGAAGTCGAACTGCGCACCAAACGGGAGACCGACGATGTCGGACTTCGCCTGTATGTAAACGGAGGGGTCTTCGGAGAAAGTACAGCGGTGAATATCCAGACCGGAACCCAACTGCTGGTAAAGAACCTGTTTTACAACGTCCCCGCCCGGCGCAAATTCCTGAAAAGCAAATCCGTAGAAACCAAACATATCGTAGACGAATTCCAACGGGTCGCCCTTTGCAATCCGCAGATCGAAATGAGTCTCTACGACAACGACACGCCTCGTTACCGGCTTGCTTCCACCACACGCCGGCAGCGTATAGTGGGAATGTTCGGCAAACATATCAACTCGAACCTGCTCGATCTGAACGTGGAAACCTCGATCATCCGGATCGAAGGTTTCGTCGGCACACCGCAGTCGGCCAAAAAAAGCGGAACCGCCGAGCAGTTCCTGTTCGTGAACAACCGGTTTTTCCGATCGAACTATTACCATAAAGCCGTGATGGCGGCTTACGAAAAATTGATCCAGCCGGGGGTTTATCCGCCTTATTTTCTCTATATGACCGTCGATCCGGCACGGATAGACATCAATATCCATCCGACTAAAACCGAGATCAAATTCGAAGACGAACAGGCGATCTGGCAGATACTCAATGCTTCCGTCCGGGAGTCACTGGGTAAAATGGGGGCTGTGCCGCTCATGGACTTCGAAGCGGAGGATCGGATCGACATCCCGGTGTTTCGTCCGGGAAGCCAGGACGAGATCAAAATCCCGCCGGTATCGCTGAATCCGACTTTTAACCCGTTCGACGCGGACGATGATCTGCCTGGACCCCAGGCTTCGCCCGGCGGTCCATCGGTGAGCGGTCCGGGCAGGGTTTCCGGTTCTACGCCTAAAAGCGCCGGAGGGTTCCTGCAAAATATGACTTACGGGGAGGACGGCATGCCGGAAGGATGGGAAGAACTCTCCAAAGACGGATACGATACGTTCGACCCCTCGACCACGAACGGCGACACGTTCCGCAACTTTATATTGGACGATCAGCCGGCTGAAGATGCCGAACTGGATGAATTCATTTCCAAAGGATTCGAACAAGATGTTACGGGTGACGAATCGTGGACCGAACAGGGAGCCCTGGAGATCGAAAGCAAGCTCGCCGCCGGTTTTTATTTCCTGCGGATATCGAACCGGTATATTGCCGTCTCACAGGATAACGGCCTGACCATTATCGACCTTAAGCGGGCGCATCACCGGGTACTCTATGAAAGTTTCCTGCGCAAGGAAGCCTCAGAAATGACCGTCAATCAGCAAGAGCTGTTTCCCGAACCGATACCGGTATCGCCCGAAGACCTGCGCCTGCTGACCGAGGTACAAAAAGGACTGCTGGCCATCGGATTCGATATCCGTCCGGAAGGTAAAAACAGCGTGGTGATCAAAGGAATACCTGCCGATATGGACTCCGTTCCGAACCGGGAGTTGATCGATTCGCTGCTGGCCCAATTGCACGAACACGGCATTCCGGATGCCAAAAACCGTAAAAAAAGCCTCGCCCTGACTATGGCGGGCGCCTGTTGCATGAAAAAGGCACGATACCTGCAAAAGGAAGAAATCGAAGAATTAATTCTATCTTTGTACGCCTGTAAAGAGCCGGCCTTTACGGCGGACGGCCGTCAGGTGCTTACCACACTGGAAGCGGACGAAATCAAAAAACGATTGCAATGAGTACGTTACATATGAATGGTGCGTTCCGCACTCCTCTCATAGTTAAAAACCTGTTGATTATTAACATCCTGGTCTTTATGGCGCAGGAGCTGCTGCCGTTCGGGGATCAGATTACCCGGAACCTGGCCCTTTACTACTGGGAATCGCCCAACTTCGGCATCTGGCAGTACGTCACCCATATGTTCTGCCACGGCAATTTATCGCACCTCTTTTTCAACATGTTTGCCTTGTGGATGTTCGGGCGGATCCTGGAATACGACCTGGGCAGTAAGCGGTTTTTGCTCTTTTATATGCTGTCGGGAATCGGCGCGGGAATCCTGTATTCCTGTGTAAACTGGCTCGAAATTCAGGCCATCATGAGCCGTGCGGAGACGCTGGCGGCGATCACTCCCGGAGCGGCGGAAAAACTGTGGAGACTGGTCAATATTCCGGTCGTGGGCGCCTCCGGCGCGATTTACGGCGTATTGCTCGGTTTCGGTATGCTGCACCCCAATTCGGTGATTATGCTCATGATCCCTCCGATTCCTCTGAAAGCCAAATACTTCGTAATCATATTTATGGTTCTCGAATTGTTCCTCGGCCTGCGCGGAGGCGACGGAGTGGCCCATTTTGCACACGTCACCGGTATGGTCAGCGCATTTATCCTGCTGAAATACTGGAAAGCCAAAGGGAAAATTTATTATTAAACCGTTCTGAAAGAATATGGCACGCGGAGGGAGATTTATCTGGGGGACAATCGATTTGGTCGTGCTGGTGGTTACACTGGCGGCGGCGGCCGGATTGGTATGCGCCTTTATCGCTCCTTCGGTCAATCCCAATGATACCTGGTTTTTCTCTTATGCCGGACTGGCCGCGCCGATCCTATATCTGGCCAATCTGTTCCTGATGCTGTATTGGGCCATCCGCTGGAAGGCTTTATTCTTCTTACCTGCCCTGCTGCTGCTGATCGGAACGCCTAAAATCAAAACGTTTTATCATTTTCCGGGCGGTAAAAATTATACGGAAACGAAGGCTACGGGAGACCTGAAGATCATGACCTACAACGTCGAAGGTTTTCTGCAATACGATACGGAAAATAACCAGCGGAAAACCACGGCGCGCCAGATAATCGATTTTGTGCTGGAAACGGATCCGGACATCGTCTGCTTTCAGGAGTTCCAGTCTACACCCAACGTTCCTGAAGAAATGATCAACCAGTGGCTCGAAAAATGGCCCTACCGGAGACATTACTACACCATTTCCCGTCAGGAACGCGGCGTCTGGGGACCGGCGATATACAGTAAATTCCCGATCGTTTCGTCCGAAGAGATCGAGTTCGAGGACAGCCGCAACGGCGCTCTATGGGCCGAAGTACTGACCGGCAAAAACGACACCCTGCGCGTGATCTGCAACCATCTGGAAACCACTTATGTGCGAAATAACGATATTTTGTTTCTCCAACCGGAAAATTTCGCTTCCGATCCCGACAAAAAAGCCCAATTGCGCAGTATCGCCCAGCGGCTGCGAAAAGGATTCCGTAAACGGGCGTACCAGGCGGAGACCATCGCACACATCATCGATTCGCGCGATATACCGACCCTCGTTTGCGGCGATTTCAATGATCCGCCGATCTCGTATTCGTATAAAACGATCCGCGGGAAATTCAGGGATACCTTTGAAGATAAGGGAAGCGGATACGGATATACCTATAAGCGGCTTTACCGTGTCATGCGGATCGATTATGTTCTTACCTCGCCGGATTTTGAAACGCTGACCTACGATACGCCGGATGTCGAATGGTCGGATCACCGACCGGTTATCGCGACCTTA
>Ga0192241_10343_pt1 | contig 24215 bp, 15 predicted proteins | sample Koala_Koa27_I3_FD_131239 | JGI IMG/M metagenome (GOLD analysis project Ga0192241, IMG submission 131239) | Enriched cells from koala feces incubated with labeled cellulose particles, San Francisco Zoo, California, United States - Koala_Koa2-7_I3 ... | reverse complement strand
GATTTCAGTAGGCGGTGCAAAGAACTTCTCAACCTTTTATGGTTACTACATGTTGTTCACAAAGCTTTCCGGCATCTTTCATAGCCCAGCAAAGTAAAGCTCTGCATCCAGCCTCAACTCCTGCTTTATTAGGACTTGAGGGCCAATCCAGAAAACGCTGTTTAGCCAGGGTTTCATTTCCATTTTCATCCACACACTCGTCGATGCGGTCAATTACTCCGGTTATGTAGTTGCGATGACGTTGTAGGAAACTGATATCTCCATTATGCATATACCATTCATGATGAATAATCAGATACCACATAGAATATGTACTGATTCCGTTTAGCCACTGGGGAAGGGGAAATTGCTCACAGGCCAGATCAATGCTCTTATTCACTACTTCGTTATATCCGAATACACTCATTATCGTAGCAACCTCGGGATGCATATCTCCCAACCAAATAAGTCGGTCACGTTTTATGCCATCCCATAAGTATTCCTGCATGTTCAGGTGTACAGTATAAGCTCCTGTCATCCATATTTCATTCAAGCGCTCGTCATTGCAACGGAATGAACCCAGGTAAGGGATATTACGGTAACGCAGAATGGCGGGAGCTTCTTTCAGGTGTATAGTGAAGTCGGAACTTAACAGGTCGATACGTACAAAGCGGAATCCGGTGTTGCCTATTTCTATTTGTCCGTCGCTGGGGATTTGTAGGACTATATCACGCATTGCATGGTCGTTGGTGGAATACCCTTTTCTTCGCTTACCGCCATCGTGCTGACTGCAAGCCTCACTTACAGATTCTCCAAAACGAATGCGCACCGAAGAAGGTTTCCAGGGTTTGGACGAACCCAGTACCAGTTTTAATCCTCCGTGTAGTTCACGTCCATAATCCAACAAGATGGAAGCTGTGTCGCTTTCTGTTGTGTGCAGGGAACACATATTTCTTTTACCCATCTCTGTCTGTCCCGTGCCGGGAAGGAGCAAAACTTTTGTGTTTCTGACTAAAGAGTCATTGCTAACCCACATAATTTTTTTAGGAGGTACATACAAACGAGCCATTTCATCCAAACGGGTGCTCAAACTATCTGTACCAAAGACAGGGGGGACGTGGGGCTGGGCTTTCGCTGCTCCTGCAATTAATAGCGCAATTGCCATTATTGCGGTTCTTATTTTTATCCTATTATTTTTCATTGCTACCACGTTTATTCAATTTAAAACAATCGATGTCCGGTGCCCATCCAAAACTGCTTCCCATACGGATAACATTGTTTCCCGCTAATAAAGTTACAGGAATGGTCACTGATTCTATTTTCTCCTGATCACCGCTATTCAGGTCTTTTATTTCTGTCTTTATTCCATTTACGGATATCTCTAATTTTCTGTTCTTCTCGCAACTATAGTAAACGGTCATATTATATTCTCCTCCTTTTTCACTGTACACTTCTTGCCATTCGGCTATGTTTTCTTGACTGCCTCCAATATTCGAAACCTTCATTTTGCCAGAACAATTAGGAGAGGCTGCGTAGAAAATCTGTTTGGGATTTTTGCCCAAGTTATCATAGCAGGGCAGATAAGCCCATTCGGCTTCATAAAGAACCGGTTCCAGACGTTTTTCAGCCTCCAGTCTCCATATTGCGACACTGTGTGGCGGCAATGATACTTGTATGCTATCTGCCATGTCTTCCAGGTCTCTACACTTTATGACATCCCGAACCTTAACTTTACCTCCTAATTCAAGAGCTTCAAAAGAGACATTAAAATCACATATTGTATCTGATGGATTATACAAAGCAACAGCGCGCACAAGTCCCCGTCTCTTTTCGATATCTTTCACAAGGACATACTCTTCATTATTATGCCGTACCACGTATGCTTGTAGGCCCAATGTGTCCTGGTTTAACGCAATCAACTCCTTGTTTTTAAGTAATGCTAAGGAAGGCTCAGGAATTGTTGTCATATCACAACCGATAAGTAGCGGCGAACTCATAATACACCACATTCCAAAATGTACCTCTTCTTCTTCCGGTTTCAAACCACGGCCGACTTCCAACATATCCATATCATTATAGTGTCCTTTACCGACATAAGCCGATAGATAGAGATTCTTTTGGATAATGTTTTTTACAGAACTCCAACGAGGGCGAATATCCGGACTGATACGCCAGGAGCGTGCCATTTTTTTAGCCCATGTGCCGGGAAATGCCCATCGGCAGATATTTATGGAAACGTCGGTACGTCCCGTGTTCTTAATTGCCTCACAAATGGCGGCATAACGTTTTTCTTCGTCAAGCCCCAATTCTTTGGCACCACAATAGTCTATCTTGATGAAATCATAATTCCATTCTTTCAGGTAGAGATCCATGTCTTGCTGTTCATGTCCGTAAAGTCCTGAGCCTACACCATTGGCATCATTATCATAGATAGAACCACACGTATTATCACCTGCATCCGAATAAATTCCTGCCCTTAATCCTAATGAGTGGATATAGTCAGATATAGGTCTCATTCCATTAGGGAAGCGTTCCGGATGTGCATGCATCTTTCCGGTTTCATCCCTCCAACCAAAGAAACCATCATCTACGTTTATATAGAGATAGCCTACATCTTTCAGCCCATGTGTAATTAAAGCATCAGCTTGCTTTTTTATCAGTTCTTCATTGATATCTACATGGTAGGTATTCCAGGAACTCCATCCCATTAAGGGAGGTGAAAAAGGCGCTGATTCCGTCTTCTTATTGATAGGTGTACAAGAACTTGTAGCTAACATCAGTGCTAAAATTCCTCCTGCTATTAAATGTCTTTTCATGGTTAATCTTTTATTCGTAATTTCGGTTAATAAAGTTGTTTGGTACAAATTTATTGAATTTACTCATTCGTAATTGTTTTCAGCTTAATATTTCCTTTCAAATTAGCTGAAACTATTTTTAATTTTACATCGCCAGCCTCCCGATTACTTCGAAGGATAATTTGCATACGTCCCTGGTACATCTGTTTGGTAGTGACGCCTTGGAAGAGGTCGGTTGTATAGTGATCGCCATTATCCAACGCTACAAATTGGGCGGAACCATCTATTTGCAAAGTGAGCGGTTCATTGTAAGTCCATACGGGACGGCCTTTTTTGTCTACAGCTGTGACATTGATATATTGTAAGTCCATACCATCAGCTTTCCAGTCTGTTGGTGTTTCCGCTTCTATTTTCAGTGCTACAGCTTTTCCTGAGCTTTCTATGCGGTGATGGGCTACTTCATTTCCATTCTTATCGCGGGCAATAGCCTCCAGTGAGCCACCATTACCATATGGAATATCTTGCCAATAGATCATATTACGCAGATTGATCTCTGTCGTATCATTTAGCTGAGTGCCTATACTTTTACCATTTACCAGCAGTTCTACTGAATGGGCATTGGTGTAGGTGAAGAGTGATTGTTTGCTGCCCGGCTCATAGTTCCAACGTTCATTGAGTACCATGCGGCCCACTATTACATCATTCCAACTGACGCTCTCAGCACCGGCTGCATCTACTACGCCAATGTGCACTTCCGGAACTTCAGGCATGAAGGCGGATTTGATAAGATAAGCCTGGGGGTGGGGATGCATAGTATGATCGAAGAACGAATAATTCCACCCCTTTTTGGGCCATTTATTGGATTCTCCCCAGTATTCGGCAGATCCCCAATAAGCTATACCTACCGTACGTTTTCTATCCATATTATAGAAAGGCTCCAGTAGTTTGTAGGTTTCGGCTTCAGCCTGAAATAGAATGAGGTCCGGCTTATACTGGAGATAAGCAGCATATTTGTCAGATTGGTAATTGAATGAAGCAACCTCTGTGGCACAAGCCAGTTCGGGTGGTACAAGATAATTGTTGAAGTCCTTGTCATGACGAGTGATAGCACCGGCACGTGCGGGGAACATGGCGACTGTTGTCAGGCGGCTGTCATCAAAGCGTTTCACTAATTGGTTGAAGATGCGATAGGTAGTGATCCCCCAATCATTAATTCCTCCAAAACCTGCCCATCCTTCACGAATTTGTAATTCGTTACCCAAACTCCAGAGGATGATTGATGGACGGTTACGATCACGTTTTATCCATTCTATAATCAGATCAGACCAAATGTGAGTAAACGGACGACGCCCGCCCCAATAATCGTTATCGCTCCATTTGTCTGTCAATTCATCTACAATGAGCATACCCACGCGGTCTGCAATACGGGCAAAGCTGTTACTGTAAGGGTTATGTGAGCAGCGAATTGTATTATAGCCGAAAGCTTTGAGTTGTAACATCATACGTTCAATAGCTCTATCGTAGGATGCGGCTCCTAATGCGCCGAGATCATGATGATTAGCATTACCTTGCAGGAATATCTTTTCTCCATTGAGTTTGAATCCAAATTCAGGTGAAAATTCCAGTTTACGGATACCGAACTGTTCCGTAATACTGTCTACCACCATATTATCTGCTATCACGACCATATCTGCGCTATAAAGTTGTGGTGTATTGCACGACCAGAGTTGTGGATCCTTCAAAGTTATTGCGGGTAATTTTAACTCAGTACAAGTTTGGTGGGTATGTTTAGGCATGGTGTTTTGGGTAGAGCCTACTACTTTCCCTTCCGGATTACGGACTGTGGTGCGAACCGATACATTATGTTTTTGCCAACCATCTACTTCCACCTGTATGGCAATTGTTGCTTCATTGGATGTAACTTCGGGAGTAGTAATATAAATCCCGTGTCGCGCTATGTGTGTGGGATTTTGAACTTGTAGATAAACATCACGGAACAATCCGCCGCCTGTATACCAGCGGGAGCCTTTTTTAGGACCGGTAGAAGTATATACAGCCACCACATTTTCTTTGTCAAAATGCAGATAAGGAGTAAGGTCTGCTTCAATGCCTACGTATCCGTAGTCTGTTGAGGCTATTTTGTATCCATTCAGGTAGACATCACCTAAGTAGATGATTCCCCCGAAATCCATCACCACCCGTTTTCCTTTCCATAATGGATCTGCCTGGAAAGTTTTGCGGTACCATCCCTCACACATAGGTTTAAAGCCACGGGCACCACCACCAGCTTCCGTCCAGGGCTGTTCAAACTGGAAATCATGTGGTAGGTCGAGTGTGCGCCAAGAGGAGTCATTTAGTGTAGGAGAGGCGAAATCTGTATTTTTATTTTTTTCTGTAACTAACTGGAATTTCCAATTGAAATTGAAAAGCGATTTTTGTTGTGATACAAAAAGATTTAAAGGCGTATTCATCAAAGGAGCTTTTTCCTGCACATTTTGATATTGTGCCATGATTACACTGTTTGGAATAAGCATTGATAGTAAAATAATAAAAATGTTTTTCATCAGGTACATAATTATATAAAACGATTCAAGTTAAATAAATTCAACTGATTATTATTTAATTGTTATGATTGATATTTATCATTATACAAATGTCGGAACTTCAAGAAGGTTAGAGAATGTATTTCAGTTCAAAAAACTGTATTTTTGTACGAAAAGTGCTAGTAGACTATAAATTAGCATATACCTGTATAATTTTAGCTCATAATGGTGATTGTACACCTTAAACAAAAAATGAGGGCTTGGAGTGCCCTCATTTTTTGTGATATTTCAATAAGTGTCAAAATATTTCTCCCGGCTGAGGCCAGTTTGGGGTAGGTGTGTGCATCTTTTGCATTTCTTGATCGAATTTTCTTACCATTTCCGGGTGCTTTTCTGCAAGGTTATTTGTTTCTTCCGGATCTTCTTTCAAATTATACAATTCTAAGGGTTGGTTAGGCCTGATGGTTACACATTTCCAATCTCCTTTTCTGGCGGCACGCTGTTTGCCTGGGAATTCCCAATATAGTAAACGGTTGTTTGTATCAACCTGTTTTCCATAAAAGAGAGGTAAGATATTTATGCCGTTGATACGCTCTGGCAAATATTCCGTCGCCTCAGCCAGTGCAGCTAATGTAGGCATTACATCAGGGAAATAGATGATATTATCAAGTGTTTGTACGGGAACTTTTTCCGGTTGGTTCACGATGAAAGGTACTCTGATTCCCCCTTCGTAGAGCATTCCTTTTCGACCTTTGAAGCCTGCATTGCAATTCAAGACCTTAATAGGAGCTTGAATGGCTGCTCCATTGTCCGAAGCAAAAATAATCAATGTGTTCTTCCGTAGGTTGAGTTCTTCCAATTTGTCCAATAACCGGCCGATGGCGGCGTCCATATGAGTGATTAGTGAAGCGTAGCGTTTAGTGTCTGGTTCCCAAGTTTCCTGTCCTTCGTACCATCCTGTTTGATCTATGTTATAAGGTTCATGAGGAGCGTCAAAAGCTAAGTAGAGGAAAAATGGGTTGTCTTTATTCCTCTGCACAAAGGCAATGGCATCATTGGTGCTCAAGTCATTGTTGTGGATGCCATGTTTTCCATCTGCATTTTCAGGGATATGGATGAGCGAATCGCCATGAAAACGGTAATAGGGATAATAATAAGGAGAATTGCTGTGCACTGTAGAGATAGTCCACCCATAGAACTCATCAAATCCGCGATGGTTGGGTGAGGCCTCTTTTTCATAGCCGTCCAAATGCCATTTGTTTACTAGACAAGTCCGATAGCCTGCTGCGCTTAGTACAGTGGCAATAGTCGTATCTTGTTGTAATAGGTTAGCCCTTCTGACGATGGTGGAATCACCGTTTGGATTTATCTTGATTCCGGCAATGCCTTCAGCTGTACACATATTATCTCGTATACGGGTATTTCCCGTATTTTTTCCTGTCATTAGTGCACATCTTGATGGTGAACTGATACCACTTCCTGCGTAGCATTGGTTAAATCGTGTTCCTGTTTCGGCTAATTGGTCAATATTTGGAGTTTTCACATATTGATTTCCATAGCAGGACAAGTCACCATATCCCATATCATCAGCTAAGATGAAAATGATATTCGGTTTATCAGGGGTTACTTCCCTGTTCTTGTCACCGGCAAAGATTATTTGCGGTATAATGATGCCAGCAGCACATAGGCTGCCGGCAAGAAGATTACTTTTCATGTTTTATAAATAATAGTTATTAATATAATTCGTTCTGTTTCCAGTCGCCTGATAGTTGAATCTGGTCGTAAGGAATGCCGAACAAGATAGCGGCAGATGAACCCGTCCACTTCCATATGCCCGGGGTACCGGTGACATCGGATGCGTTGTTTACAGTCATACCATTATTGCTGGACTGAAGAGTGGGATTGAGCCCCTGTATACGGTGGGCAAAGTGATTTTCCATCACTTTCGTAATTCTTTCTCTACGAACCAAGTCATACCATCTGTGCCCCTCGAAACATAATTCCAGCATTCTTTCATTTTCGATGGCTATATCCATCTCTTCTTGTGTAGCGGCAGTTGTATTAGCCAGTCCGGCGCGTGTCCTCACTTGATTCAAGTAGTTGGCGGCAGATTCGGGGGCTCCTATTTCGTTTAGGCACTCAGCGTACATCAATAAAACATCTGCAAATCGGTATATGATGTTGTCGTTACCAGATGCGCAAGTTGTCATACCTTCATTTCCGAAATCGAAATATTTCAATGTGACGGGGAGGTAAGTATATCCTTCCTTGGTTACGTCCACCTCTTCGCTGGCTACAGATACATATTCGTTCGTATAAATTCCGTTATAGACTAATTTCTGGAAACGTTGGTCATTGCTGTTGGCTTTGAATGTGTTGTAGAGCTCCCACGTCATCAGCATGCAACTGGTACCTTGTGAAGTGGTAATGGTTGATTTTGTCCCGTCCGGATAGATGTAGGCGGGTTGGGTAGAAGGTGTAGCTGCCGGTATGGAGCGTCCCATAAGCGGATTAGCTACTACCGTTGCACCGTTGTTGTATTGAGCCGCAAAAATGATCTCTTTTCCCATGGGATTATCCGAAGCATGGATTCGTAGAATATCACTTTCCAAACCGAGTTTCTCACCATTTTGATTGGCATAGGTTAGTATGTTTTCTATAGACTTTTGGGCTGAGGTGAAATCTTGTAATGTCATGAAGACATCAGCTTGCATGGTATAGGCTGCTATTCTTGTTGCTCGTCCTTTCATGTTGTCGGCAGAATAGTTGTCGGGAAGATTATTTATGGCAGTTTTCAAATCTTCTTTTATCAGGTTATAGACTTCGTCCACGCTACTCCGTCCATAACTGTAGAGGGTGGAGTAGTCCTCAATTGGAGTTTTAGTAACAGGTACCGGTCCAAAAAGCCTTACGAGCGTAAAATAAGCATATGCTCTGAGGAAGCAGGCTTCACCTTCGTATTGTGTCCTGTTTGCTTCAGTAGCATTGTCCAGCTTTAGTAGGACGTTGTTGCAGCGGTTTATCATATTGAAACAATGTTCCCATATCTCACTGGTGATTCCTAACGTTGCATCCCATGTACTTTCATTCAGGTTAATGTGATCCATAGAATTGTTTTTCTTGTAGTCGTATCCTTCGTCTGTAGCCAGGCTGTTGACGTAGTTAACGTTTAATGTAATGTCTTGCAAATGGTAATAACCATTGAAGAGTATGTTTTGCAATTCGGTATCATTTTTCAGATAAGTTTCCATCTGCATGGAATCGGTAGGATAGCGATCAAAAAAGCTGTCACTACAAGCAACATAGACAAGACTTGTCATGGAAATGATTGCAAGCGATATAAGTTTATTGAAAGTTTTCATACTACTGCGTTGTTTTTAAAAGTTAAAATTAAGGCCAAAAGTAAAGGTGCGTGAGATAGGATATCCACCGAAGTCCACACCATTGTTTGTAGCGGAGTTTCCTTCATAGTTTGCTTCGACAGAATACCCCGGATATTTATCAAAAGTCCACAGGTTCTGTACGTTGGCACTGATACGTAACCCCTCTATACCTATTGTTTTACAGAACTTCTTCGGTAATGTGTATCCGAGGGATATATTGCGGATACGCAGGAAGTCCGCGTCATAAAGGTATCTTGTGGAAGGTCCGATGTTGCTGCCCAAGTTGTTTGTACCAGCCTTGTGTGATGTACCGTTTCCGGTATTAGTTGGTGATATCCAACGTCCCAGCCCGGACTCTGCCAGTACATTATCATCGTAACGGTTCAGTGAGAAAGCACGTGCAGCCGCATAAATTACATTGCCGCCACATTGCCCATCGATAGTAACAGCTAGGTCAAGGTCTTTATACTTAAAAGTATTGGTCCAGCCAAAGGTGAAGTCCGGTTGGTAGTTTCCTACCAATTGATAATCATTGACGTCGATGGTGCCATCTTTTTTGTAGTCTTCAAATATTAAGTCGCCAATGCCTTGCGTACCGTTTGTGGCATATTTGGTCAAGTCCTCTTCCGTGTTAAACGTTCCTATTACTTTGAGCATATACATGTCACCCATCGGTCGTCCTACATAGTTCCTTATCACGTTGTCCCATTTGGTACCTGCTGATGCGTTGGCAAGTTGGTTTTGGTTATTGGCAAGCGACAGAATTTTATTGTTATTCTTTGACCAACTGAGTGTTGTTTCCCAAGAAAATCCTCCTTTGAATGGGGTGGCGGAAATTTGAATTTCTATACCTTTATTTTCTATTTGTCCGGCATTCATGTAAACGCTGCCTGATATGCCGTTGAAGTTGGGGATATTAGCTGGCATCACGATGTCACTGGTTCTCTTATAGAAATCTACAACAACATTAAGGGCATTGAATATGCCGATGTCGAATCCTAAGTCTATCTGTTTATTCTTCTCCCATCCTAACTGCCTGTTTGAATAGCCACTGGGGTAGTAGGTCGATATGGCTGTATTGCCGAATACCACATTTTGGTCGGAACTAATGCTGGATATCCATGCGTAGTTGTTGCCTATCTGGTCATTGCCTGTCACCCCATAACTGGCACGGAGCTTGGCAATGTTGAGCCAGCTTATGTTTTTCATAAACTCTTCTTCCGTCAGGTTCCATGCCAACGAACCGGAATAGAACCATCCGGCACGTTTGTCCGGTCCGAACTTACTGGAGCGGTCACGACGGACAGAACCAGAAAAAACATATTTATAATTATAGTCATAAACTAAACGTGTAAACATAGCATCGAACACATAGTTTGAGTAATTGGAAGACCCCGTCCACAGTGTCGCGCCGTTTACATTGGTGATGGATGTATTATTATAGGCGATAGGGTTATCGGAGTCTGTTCGATCATCCTGCTGTACATCAAAGTCACTATTGTATTCGAAGTCATATCCAATCATGGCATTCAGGTGATGCTTTTCATTGAACATAACATCGTAAGTTGCTGTTGTGGACCAGTAGGTGTTATAGCCGAAACCGGACATACGATAGCCATCAATGCTGGTTAAATCAGGTGTAGATTTGTTACCTGTGTACGTTTTGCCCAGCAGATAAGCAGATTGGTAGTAGTCTTTCTTGGCAGAGTTGGTTGTGAAGTTTATTGATGAGCGCAATGTCAACCCTTTAATAGGTTTCACTTCAAGATAAGCGTTGGACATCGTGCGGATGGACCACGTGTCATTCCGGTTTTCCATCAAATTCGCAACGGGATTGCGGAGTTGTTCGTTGAGACCTAAGTCGGCATAATGCTGGGCGATTTGAGTATAATCCCCATTAGGTTGATAAACGGGGAGTATAGGTGGCATTGACAATGCTTGAGCGATTACGCCTGTTACGTCTTCGGTATTTCCACCTGTTGGCTGCTGAATGCGCTTTTTGCTATAAGTTGTGTTCAAGTTTACACCAAGTTTTACCTTTTTGGATAGACTAGCTTCAAACCCTCCTTTTATTCCCGTTCTGCGATAGTAAGAGTTCAGTAAAATGCCATCTTCGTTTTGGTAGTTTGCAGAGAAGTTGTATTTTAAGGTTTCCGTTCCTCCTGTTATGGTGGTGTTACCTCTGTAATTCAGTGCATTGCGGAAGATGGCATCCTGCCAGTTCGTATTCATATAGTTTCCGCTCTCTCTCATCTGAACCAGTTGGGGGAAGTCTTGAATGGTTCCGTTGTTTGTACGAGCTTCAATAATCATATCCATATAGTCATTTGCTTCGAGTACATCTACATAGTTTTGAGCCTCGCTCCATCCCACCTGTGTGGAGAAGCTGACTTTAGCTTTTCCTGTTTGCCCTTGTTTGGTAGTAACAATAATAACGCCGTTACCTGCCTTGGAACCATAGATTGCAGATGAAGCCGCGTCTTTCAATATTTGTATGTCGGAAATATCGGCAGGGTTGATATTGTTGAAAAGTTCTGCGTCTGTTGTCGGGTAGCCGTCAATGACAAATAGAGGGTCGTTTCCGCTATTGATAGAGCCGGAACCACGAACGCGGATTGCCGGTGCGGCACCCGGTTCACCACTAATTTGTTGTAAAGTGATGCCTGATGACATGCCTACAAGACTTTGTGATATATTCGATGTCGGCATGTCAGATATTTTTCCACCTTTTACTGTTGAAATTGCAGTGGATACTGAACGTTTTTGTATGGCACCATAGCCTACTACTACTACCTCATCCAGTGTTTCCGTATCTTCTTCTAGTACTATGACAAGTTCATTGCTTCTGTCTACTTTGATTTCTTGTGTGATATAGCCTATATAAGAAATGATTATCGTTCCTTGACTGTTCAATTGCAGGCTAAAGTTTCCATTAAGGTCAGAAACTGTACCGTTTGCGGTTCCTTTTTCAATGATTGTTGCACCAATAATAGGAATACCGTCTTTGTCTTTCACAATTCCTGTTACTTTATTGGTCTGTTGAGCAACGTCACCTGCCATTGTCTTACTCATCAGCACGATATTCTTACCTTCCATGGCGTAATAAATATCAGTACCTTCAAATACTTTATTCAGAACTTCAGCTACCGACTTGTTTTCTGCATCTACTTGAACAGTTCGTTTCAGATTGACTTCGTTCACTTTGTATACGAACAAATAATCTGTTTGTTTTTCTATTTCATGGATAACTTTAGCTATCGATATCTTATCTGCCACAACAGTCACTTTCATTGTTTGGGAATAAGTTTCCGTGGCAAAGGTTGTTCCGGCAAATATAAACAGGATTAAGGCTGTGATTTTCATAATATGGAATAAATGTTTAATTTCTGCAATAGATTCCTGGTACAAAATATTTTTCATATACTTGCATTACTAATTTTAGGTTTTTACTTAAGATTATTAGAAAAAACTGTCAATGTGTAATTGACTACCCATGGGATGATGTTGCAGCACTGTCCCATTCTTTTTTATTCGAGTGTGTTACTTCATAGGCAAAACGATTTTAAAAGGTTGATTAATAGTGGTTACATTCTTCTCGTCATCTTTTTTGTAGGTAAATTTATCATTCAGTCTGAGAACTTTTAAAACATGCTCTACTCCGTCTCTGGTTCTAAATTTACCTGAATAATGATTGTTTAATATTTTAGTATTGTTTACAATAATGTCTACTCCGTAATATAGCTTTAGTTTTTCCAGCATGTCTTTGACGGACACATTATTGAAACAAATCAAGCCTTCACGCCACAAAAAGTGTTCGGGGTCTTTGATTCGTTCTTTTATCAGTTTGTTTCCTTTTAGACTTACCATTGTATTGGGTTCCAGTTTCACCCTGTTCATTGTAGTACCGGGACTTAAGATTTCTACCGCTCCTTCCAGTAAGGCCGTTTTCCATATGCTATCCGTTGCGTAGGCCATGACATTGAATTCCGTACCCAATACTTTGACATTACATTTATTTGTTTCTACAATAAAAGGCTGTTTTGCATTTTTAGTTACTGCAAAGTAACCCTCACCATCCAACTTTACATTCCGGATATCACCAGTAAAATGTCCCGGAAAGGTTAATGTACTTAGCGAATTCAGCCATACTTTAGTGCCGTCTGCCAACATTAGTTCAGCTCGTTGTCCGGCAGGTACATGTATGGATTGTAGTGATTCATTTTGTTCTGTCTGGTGTTTTTCGGACCAATAGTGTGTACCTAGTAGAATCACTGCGAATATTGCCGCAATTTTAGCAGTCTCTATCCAAAGTGTACGCAATGCAAAGTTCTTTTTTAATTGCTTATTTTCTGTTTTTACAGGTTCTGTGCGCCATAGGGCAATATCATGTAGCTTGCGCTGTGCCATATATTCGCGCATGTTTTCCGGACTTTCTTGCATCCACTCGGTAACACGTTGTTTTTCGGTTTCAGTGGCATTGCCGGATATATATTTTTGAAGTAATTCAGAATTCATTCTTTATTGTGTTTTATATAGTAACGACTAAAGTGAAAACAACCCTAAAAGAAAATTGGAAAAAATGAAAAAAAAAGATTTCTGCTCTCAAAAAGGTAGAGATACATGGCTGAATTTAATAATAGAAGAAGAAATAAAATAGAGGAAGATAATCTTTTAAGGTTATCCGTAATGCCTTTAATGCTTTTGATATATGATATTCTACTCCTTTTATGGAAACTCCCATCTGTTCGGCAATTTCTTTATTGGACTTGTTTTCGAATCGGCTTAGTAGAAATATCCGTCGGGTTTGTTCAGGGAGTAATTTCAATGTTTCCCGGATGATACTTTCTACTTCATCCGAGAATATTTCATTGGGATCGCATGACTCTAAAGTTGAAATACGAATAGAAAGTTCCTGTTGATGCCAATCGGCCATAGATTCAAAAGCCGTGCGTTTGACTTCTTCGTGCTTCAGATAGTCCAAAGCTTTATTCTTTAATATGGTAAGTAGGAGCGGCTCTATATAATCTATTTTCTCTGTTTTTAATTTTTCCCATAATTTAATCAACGACTCGGAAGCAATATCTTCTGCTGCCAAATCATCATGAACATATGATTTGGCAAAGAAGAATGACTTCTTGTAATAAGAAGTGTATATCTCATTAAAAGAATTTACGATAGCATTGCTCATTGGTATGTCAGTTGTGCTTCTCATTATGTGCATTAAAAAGGTATAGCAAAGTTAGCAATAAACATCCATATAATTTTATGCACTGTTGGAAAATCATTTGCTTTGATAATGATATTTTGTTAATGTGTTAGTTATCAATGAGATGTATTTACCGACAAGTTACCCCTTTATGTAAAAGCATTTACCGCCGGATGTAACGACCTTTACCCCTTATTGTAACGCTCTTTACCTCAGCATGTAACGGCTTTTACTCCGGCATGTAAATGAAGTTACCATTTGGGGTAAACGATGTTACTGTGAAAGGAAAACAATTGTTATAACTTGAAGTAGTTAGCTACTGCTTCTGCACATCGTTCCCCATCAATGCCGGCAGAAACAATGCCACCTGCATATCCTGCTCCTTCTCCGCATGGAAACAATCCTTTGATTCTTACATGCTGCAATGTTTCCCTGTCTCTTATAATACGTACAGGTGCAGAGGTTCGTGTTTCCACGCCAATCATTACCGCTTCATTAGTCAGGAAGCCACGACTGTATTGTCCGAACTGCTGGAATCCTTTGCTGAGCCGTTCTGTAATGAACGATGGCATCCAGAAGTGTAGGGGGGAAGATATTAGCCCCGGAGCATAGGAACTTTCCGGTAAATCATAACTCAGCTTCTTGCGTGTAAAATCCAACATTCGTTGTGCAGGAGCTGTCTGACGCATATTGCCTTGTTGCCAGCAATTATATTCTAATGCCTCTTGGAAATACATCATATTGAGTTGAGAGTTGAGAGTTGAGAGTTGAGAGTTAGCTGCGCTATCATGCTGCATAGTCCACTCTCCACTCTCCACTCTCAATTCTCCACTCAATAAGTCTTCCGGCCTCAATTCAACTACCATCCCTGAGTTGCTCCAACGCGATCCACGGTTACTGGGACTCATTCCGTTGACTACAATCTGTTGCGGACCACTGGCGGCGGGTACAATAAAACCACCCGGGCACATACAGAAACTGTATACTCCTCGTCCATCTACCTGATTTACAAAGCTGTATTCGGCGGCAGGCAGATACTTTCCCCGTCCGTTTCTGTTATGATATTGTATCTGGTCGATCAATTCCGAAGGATGTTCCAAACGTACACCGACTGCAATACCTTTAGCTTCAACTTCCACTTGATTGGCAGCCAACCAACGGTACACATCCCGTGCCGAATGCCCTGTTGCCAGAATCACCGGACCCAGAATCGTTTGTCCTGTATGGGTTTCGATACCTTTTATCTCATCTCCTTCGATAATTAAAGCCTCCATGCGCGTCTCAAAGTGCACTTCTCCGCCACATTCGAGAATCGTATTCCGCATATTCTCTATTACACGTGGTAGTTTATCCGTTCCAATATGCGGATGTGCGTCCACTAATATAGCTGTAGAAGCACCATGCTGACAGAATACGTTTAATATCTTATCTACATTTCTACGTTTCTTGCTGCGGGTATAGAGTTTCCCGTCCGAATAAGCACCTGCGCCTCCCTCACCGAAACTATAATTAGATTCCGGATTCACTGTGTGCTCCCGGCTGATCTGAGCCAGGTCTTTCTTCCGATCACGTACATTTTTTCCGCGCTCTACGATGATGGGGCAAAGTCCCAGTTCTATCAGTCTCAGCGCGGCGAACAGTCCACCGGGACCTGCACCCACGATGATGACCTGTGGCTTTCCTTCTACATTCTTATATATAGTAGGTTGATATTCATTATCTTTGGGCATTTCATTCAGATATACCCGTACATTCAAATTGACGAAAATAGTCCGTTGCCGGGCGTCAATACTACGTTTCAGGATTCGTGTTGCATTGATGTCCCGTACATTCAATCCTTTTTCCTGTACGAGGTACTCCTTCAATCGTTGCTCATTGGCGGCTACTTCGGGTAGCACGCGTAGTTGGTATTCTTGTATCATTTCATTTTAAAATAAGTGGCAATGCCTGCGCTGACACGTAGTCCGCTCCAGTTTGCGTCATAAGAACTCTTTTGTTTTCTATCTCCTTTCAGGTGCAAATTACCGACGGGGTCCCATTCGTAACCGACGCTTGCGATAATGGCTGCAAAGGTAGTGATTTTATAGCGCACTCCTATGGCAGGTTGAAAGAAGACATTGACACCGGTCAAAGTTCCATTTTCTTCCTGTACTTGTGAGTCTACGCGTACGTATTCTTCCATCTTGCAAGTATTGAAAACGAGCCCTGTGGACAATTCAAAGAATGGACTGAATCTTTCTTTCAGGAGGTGGAACCGGTAGAATGCTCCCAACTGGTTACCACTGTTCTTTACTTTTAGCCTGTATTCTCCGGTAGCATCGGCCAGATGATTCTGCCCGCTTGTATTCTGGTGGCTGAAAGTGATACCTACCTGATGCTGCTGTATCTGTACACCAGCCCGAAAGTTATGTGTAAAGTTCCCCGGAAACTTATCGGTGGTTTTTACTCCTTTCAGGCTACTGCCGGCTGCATTACTCAGAAAATCTTTCATCTCGGACATATTGTATAACCCATACCCGATATTATATTCCAGTGTAAATTCCTGTGCTTGCATGCTGGTTATTCCCAGTAACATGCAAGCTAATGCTATTATAATCTTTTTCATGGTTTCTTTAGATAAGGTTTTATATTCAGGGCAAATCCTTCCCAGCACGTCAAGGTGCTGTTGAAAAGGCGTGGATAGATAGCTTCGCTTTCCAGCCGGAATAACTCTTCTCCATTCTCATCCGTAATGATAATATAATGAGGTATTTGGAACAAGTAGTTTCCGGTTGCCGGATCAATGTTGCAGAAAACGTATTCATCTCCTTTGGAAATGGTACGAACAATCTTTCCGCTTTGGCAATTCAGAATAGAAATTTTGTTGTTCTGACCCATGATAATAAGCTCGTGGGGATGGGTTGGATGAAATAAATAACTGCTGTAGTACTGCGAATAAAAAACAGTTTTCCCTCTCTCAAAGTTCTGTAAAGGCGTGAGATAGAAACCATAGGTAACCACAGGCTCACACAGGTAATTTTCGTTTATCAGGTAATTCCAAGGCTCAGGATAGTCTTCCGGGGTAAAATTGGTTCCCGATAAGGATATGGTCTTTTCAAGTTGTCCATTATCTGCATCATAGAGGTATACCTTGGAGAGGTAATTATAATACAGTACCAGTTTGTTGTCCGATGTCAATAATATATCTTTGGGTACATAACCCCTTTCGGGATAGTCTATCTTGGCAATGGGGTTTAAATCTTTGCCGGAGAAGATATAAACCTGGTCGGAATAGTCTACAGCTATCTTATCGGAATTGGGTGATGCGGCAATAGGTACTGCACTACTTTTGGTTTCTTTAAATTCCGCTATTTTTGTCAGTGAAGGAATGTTGTAAGAGTTCACCTCTGCGTATTGACTGGTATATAAGATATTAGAGTAGAGGCTATACAGGCGGTTCAGTTGGCCTCCATTCAAGAAAGTATCTACTCCTGCATAGCTGTATCCTTTCATTAAGGAAGGAAAAAGTTCGTTGCCGGCTTCATCCACTATTCGTACCTCTATGTATCTGTACGGGCTGCCAAATAAAGGTGCAGGCAAAGTGATGCTGGTATCTTTCGTTTTTGCAGCTATAACTTCTCCATTGTTTATTACTTTGAAGTAGTACTTCTCCAGATTGAATGTCCAGTGAATGGTAACATTTTTCAGTGAAGTTTCTTCGGGATTTTGATAGATAGTCAATTGGGGGGTAATGAAGCGGGCAGGCCAGCTCATTTCACCTTCGTATGTTTGTCCATTGTAAACTTGGTCTCGTATACTTTCACCTTGCTTTAGCGACTTGGTGGTAATCTTACATCTCACCTGAACGTCTCCCGTCGGGTTGTTATTGTAAACCTGAAAGCGGCCTTGTGGAGTATTGCTCTCGCAAACCTGATTATCGCCAATGTAGAAAGAGGCGGAGATAAGCTGAGACTCCGGCGTATGAATCCGATAGTTTATATCTATGCCTTCTACTAATAACAGTTCGCCGGAACTGTTTTGTTCTGCGTCTAATAGTATCTCTATCGGCGTTTCCAGTGGTAGTGGTTCAGTGTCCACGTAGTTGTCATCGTGCAATGCTACTTCGCAACCGCAGAGCGACAGTAGAATTAAAAAAGATAGATAATACAGTTGTTTTTTCATCATAGTATTATTAATTGTTTGTTTTTCTCTTCTTCTTATCCGAACAGTGCCCGGAATGCCTCCTCAACCTTTCGCACCGGTATGAGTTCTATCTTAATCTTCTTTGTGTCAATCCCCTGCAGATTATACTTAGGCAGCACAAACCGTTTGAATCCTAATTTTTCTGCCTCTCCTATGCGTTGCTCAATTCTATTCACCGGACGGATTTCGCCGGACAAACCTATTTCCCCCGCCATGCAGACTTCCGGTTCGATAGCCGTATCCATATTGCTGGACAGTATGGCACTGATGACAGCCAAGTCTATCGCCGGATCATTCACTTTCAATCCTCCGGCAATATTAAGGAACACATCCTTCTGAGCCAGTTTGAAGCCTACCCGTTTTTCCAGTACTGCCAATAGCATATTCATTCTTCGGATATCAAATCCCGTGGCCGAACGTTGCGGATTACCATATACCGCACTGCTCACCAATGCCTGAGTTTCAATCAGGAACGGACGTATTCCCTCTATGGCTGAGGCTATGGCTATGCCACTCATACCTTCGTGGTCCTGGCTTAACAATAACTCCGACGGATTGCTGACTTGGCGTAAACCATCCTGTCGCATTTCATAAATACCCAGTTCGGCCGTGCTGCCAAAACGATTCTTGATACTACGCAGGATGCGATACATATAATGCTGATCACCTTCAAACTGCAACACCGTGTCTACGATATGTTCCAGGACTTTTGGTCCGGCAATGCTGCCTTCCTTATTAATATGTCCGATGAGCAATACCGGTGTATGTGTTTCTTTGGCAAAGCGCAGGATGCTTGCTGAGCATTCGCGTACTTGTGCAATGCTTCCAGGCGATGATTCAATGCTCTCTGTAGAAATGGTCTGTATAGAGTCAATGATTACCAGTTCCGGACGGGTGTTCTTGATATGTACGAATATCTGTTCTAATGATGTTTCGCAAACAATAAGGCAATCGCTGGAATTGTGAGATAACCGGTCGGCACGCAATTTTAATTGGCGGGCACTTTCTTCACCCGATACATAGAGAACGCGCTTTTCGGGTATATGGAGCACAGTTTGTAGCACCAAAGTTGATTTACCGATTCCCGGTTCACCGCCAATCAGTACCAGGGAGCCCGGAACCAATCCACCTCCCAATACCCGGTTCAGTTCTTCATCGTGCAGGTCGATACGTGGTTCGTCATCCGCCTCTATTTCACTAAGAACAATAGGTTTTGGCTTTTCTGTTTCTATTCCGGAGACCGGGCGTTTATTGACGACTTCCTTTCGTATCACTTCTTCCACATATGTGTTCCATTCTCCGCACGACGGACATTTGCCTACCCATTTCGGGGAGTCTTGTCCGCAGTTACTGCACACATAAACCGTTTTTTCTTTTGCCATAAGGGAATTTACTTGCTGAATGATTGGTCAAAGATACAAATTTAGCTGTTTATTTATCTGATTCAGGGATTATTTATTCGGATGGTATATATAGGTTTGCAAGAATTTTCTTTTAGATAGTCGTAATTTCTCCTGCCATCGGAGTACGCATTCTTTTTCGTACCTCATCAGGCGTATAACCGTGGCCCAGTAGAAACATCAGTTTAGTTACGGCAGACTCCGTTGTACTGTCATATCCGCAAACTACTCCCGCCTGCATTAGCTGATAGCCCGTTTCATAACGTCCCATCTATACGGTTCCGGCACTGCACTGGGTGACGTTGACGATGACTATCCCTTGCTCGCAAGCATTCCGCAAGCGGCGTATGAACCACTCTTTGCGGGGAGCATTTCCCGAACCGTAAGTTTCGAGCACGACAGCCTTCAATCCCTCAATGCCCAGTATACTCGATACTACATTCTCCTGAATACCCGGAAAGAGTTTTAGGACAGCGACATTGGTATCTAATAGATAATGTGGCTTCAGTTCCCGTTCAACTTCCTTAAAGCGGATTTGCACATTATTATATTTAATATGAATACCTGCTTCTGCCAATACGGGATAGTTGAATGAACGGAATGCATTGAAGTTCTCTGCGTTCATCTTGATGGTACGATTGCCGCGCATCAGGTGATTCTCAAAAAAGATGCAGACTTCGGGTACAAGCGGATTACCTTTTGCATCACGTGCACTGGCTATTTCAAGACTGGTAAGAAGGTTTTCTTTTCCGTCCGTGCGGAGTACTCCGATAGGGAGTTGTGAGCCGGTGAGGATGACAGGTTTGCTCAACCCTTCTAACATAAAGCTAAGGGCAGATGCGGTATATGCCATCGTATCCGTGCCGTGCAGAATTACAAAGCCTGTGTATCTATCGTAATGGTCACTAATGATATGTACCAGTTTGCGCCAGGCTTCCGGGTCCATATCCGAAGAGTCCATCGGAGGATCGAACTGGTAAGTATCGATATGGAATGTGAAATTTTGCAGCTCCGGTACGTGCTTTTTCAGCTGCTCGAGATTGAAATTCTCTAAAGCACCCGTTTCGGGGTTTTCTATCATTCCGATGGTTCCACCGGTATAGATTAGCAAAATGGAAGTTATATTTGGACTCATATGCATTCTCTTACGATAATTTAGTGCAAATATAATGATATATCTTGGATTTAATATCAAAATGTTATAAAACTATGCCGCTGGTAACGGAATATTGTATGGTTATGTGTGAAAATGACACTTCGCTCTTTTGCATATTTCTGCCTCTTTTGAGGCCTTTCTATATTTTTATTACAAAAAAAACCACAAAATGTGATAGATTGAATGTTTTTATTATTACTTTTGCGACACTTATCAATAATGAAAGAAACAGAGAGTATGAACAAGTACTATCAACATACAGTCACATCCATGTGCATGACCATGACCCTTAGGGGTTAATGGATAGTATTTGTGTTTCTACGTGTTACACTATTTTTCAGCAGTTTTTCTTATTTAATTCAAGTCAATACAGGCATATACGTCCTGTTTCCGACACATTGTATCAACCTTATCAATAGTAATAAAGGATATGAAAGTAATAAAATTCGGCGGAACGTCCGTAGGTTCCGCGAACAGTATTTTGAGCGTAAAGAGAATTGTAGAAGCAGTAGAAGAACCGGTAATTGTGGTGGTTTCCGCACTGGGGGGCATCACGGACAAGCTGATAAACACGTCGAAAATGGCGGCTGCCGGTGATGCTGCTTACGAAAATGAGTTCCGCGAAATTGTTTACCGCCATGTGGAAATGATTAAAGAAGTGATTCCTGCGGGTGAAGGGCAAGTGGAACTGCAACGCCAGATTGGTGAACTGCTCAATGAACTGAAAGACATTTTCCAGGGTATTTATCTGATAAAGGGCCTTTCACAAAAGACTTCCGATACGATTGTCAGCTATGGCGAGCGTTTATCGTCCATTATCGTTGCAGAGCTGACAGGAGCCAAATGGTTTGATTCACGCAAGTTTATCAAAACAGAAAAGAAGCACTCTAAGTATGTACTGGATACCGAATTGACGAATCAACTGATTCGTGAAACATTCAGCACTTTGCCGAAGCGTGCGCTGGTACCGGGTTTTATCTCTACTGATAAGGCGACAGGAGATGTTACGAATCTGGGACGTGGTGGTTCCGATTATACAGCTTCGGTTATTGCGGCGGCATTGGATGCCGACCAATTGGAAATCTGGACGGATGTGGATGGTTTCATGACTGCAGATCCGCGTGTGATTTCTACCGCTTATACCATTAACGAACTGAGTTATGTAGAGGCAACGGAGCTTTGTAATTTCGGTGCCAAGGTAGTATATCCGCCGACTATTTATCCGGTTTGCCATAAGAATATTCCTATTTTAATAAAGAATACATTCAATCCCGAAGGAAAAGGAACGATTATCAGACAGGAAGTATCTGATCCGCGTACGAAAGCGATTAAGGGTATTTCTTCTATCAATGATACCAGTCTGATTACTGTGCAGGGTCTGGGTATGGTAGGTGTGATTGGTGTGAACTACCGCATCTTTAAGGCACTGGCAAAGAATGGCATCAGTGTGTTCCTTGTATCTCAGGCATCTTCGGAGAACTCTACGTCTATCGGTGTGCGTAATGCGGATGCCGATCTGGCATGTGAAGTACTGAACGAGGAGTTTGCCAAAGAGATTGAAATGGGAGAGATTTCTCCGATACAGGCGGAGAAGAACCTGGCTACGGTAGCTATCGTAGGTGAAAATATGAAGCATACGCCGGGTATTGCCGGAAAGCTGTTCGGTACGTTGGGACGTAACGGTATCAATGTGATAGCTTGTGCTCAGGGTGCTTCGGAAACAAATATCTCATTTGTAGTGGATTCCAAATCATTGCGTAAATCATTGAACGTTATCCACGATTCATTCTTCCTGTCGGAATACCAGGTACTGAACCTCTTTATTTGCGGTATCGGTACGGTAGGTGGCAGCTTAGTAGAACAGATTCGTTGTCAACAGCAGAAGCTTATGATGGAGAATGGATTGAAACTGCATATTGTAGGTATCGCTGATGCTGACCGGGCTATGTTTAGCCGTGAAGGCTTCGATCTGACGGATTTCCGTGCAGAATTGGCAGAGAAAGGCAAACCGAGCACGCTGGAAACTTTGCGTGATGAGATTATCGGTATGAATATCTTCAACTCGGTATTTGTAGACTGTACGGCAAGTGCGGCAGTTGCTTCCTTGTACAAAGACCTGTTGTTACACAACGTTTCCGTAGTGGCAGCCAATAAAATTGCCGCTTCCTCGGAATATGAGAACTACCGTGAATTGAAACAGATTGCCCGTCAGCGTGGTGTGAAGTACCTCTTTGAAACGAATGTGGGTGCGGGACTTCCGATTATCAATACGATCAATGACCTTATCCATAGCGGTGACAAGATATTGAAGATTGAAGCTGTACTGAGTGGCACGCTGAACTATATCTTTAATAAGATCAGTGCGGATATTCCTTTCAGCAAGACCATTAAGATGGCGCAGGAAGAGCGTTACTCCGAACCGGACCCGCGTATCGACCTGAGTGGCAAGGACGTTATCCGCAAACTGGTGATCCTGGCACGTGAAGCCGGTTACAGACTGGAACAGTCGGATGTAGAAAAGAACCTGTTCGTGCTCGATGATTTCTTTGAAGGTTCACTGGATGATTTCTGGAAGAAAGTGCCGAGTCTGGATGCGGACTTCGAAGCCCGTCGCAAGGTATTGGAAGCAGAGAACAAGCACTGGCGTTTTGTTGCTAAACTGGAGAATGGCAAAGCATCAGTCGGTCTGCAGGAAGTGGGTGTAAATCATCCGTTCTATGGTTTGGAAGGTAGTAACAATATCATTCTGCTGACTACAGAACGTTATAAAGAATATCCGATGATGATACAAGGATACGGTGCCGGTGCCGGAGTAACGGCGGCAGGTGTATTTGCAGATATCATGAGTATTGCAAATGTTTAATAAAATGAAACATATAATCATATTAGGCGATGGAATGGCGGATTGGCCTGTGGAGTCATTGGGCGGTAAGACGCTGATGCAATATGCCAAGACGCCTTATATGGATAAACTGGCGAGCATGGGGCGTACGGGACGGTTGAAGACTGTTGCCGATGGCTTCCATCCCGGTAGTGAGGTAGCGAATATGTCCGTTCTGGGCTATGACCTGCCGAAAGTTTATGAAGGACGAGGACCTCTGGAAGCTGCCAGCATCGGTGTAGATTTGAAACCGGGCGAGATGGCAATGCGTTGTAACATCATTTGCATTGAAGGCGATCATATTAAAAACCATTCTGCCGGACACATCACAACGGAAGAAGCCGATGTATTGGTGAAGTACTTACAGGAACATCTGGGCAATGAGCGGGTGTGTTTCTATACAGGCGTGCAATATCGCCATTTATTGGTGATCAAAGGTGGAGATAAACGTATTGATTGTACGCCACCGCACGATGTGCCCTTGAAACCTTTCCGCCCGTTACTGGTGAAACCGGATTCAGTTGACAAGGTTTCAGTTGACGAGGTAACAAGGAAGAGTGACTCCCTTGTCAACTTGTCAACTGAAGCCTCGTTCCCTTCTCCTCTGTCCCCTGAACAAACCGCTGATTTGATTAATGACCTTATCCTGCGTTCACAGGAGCTTTTGAAAGATCATCCGTTGAATCAGAA
>Ga0192241_10336_pt1 | contig 24446 bp, 23 predicted proteins | sample Koala_Koa27_I3_FD_131239 | JGI IMG/M metagenome (GOLD analysis project Ga0192241, IMG submission 131239) | Enriched cells from koala feces incubated with labeled cellulose particles, San Francisco Zoo, California, United States - Koala_Koa2-7_I3 ... | reverse complement strand
TTTCACTCTTTGCTGGCATAATCTTAAATTTTTAAATGATATAATTTATCTGTTCTCATACCGGGACTCCACTACCTTCCAGTCGACGATACGCCAAAGGTTTTTCAGATAGTCCGCCTTTTTATTCCGGTAATCTATATAATAGGAATGCTCCCAGATATCGAATCCAACCAGCGGTGTGTTGCCCTCTTTCAAAGGGTTGCCCGCGTTCGGATAAGAGGCGATATGCAGTTTTCCGGATGGATCCACCGAAAGCCATGTCCAGCCGGAACCGAATAGATTCGACGCCGAGGCTGTAAACTCCTTCCTGAAATTCTCGAATGTTCCGAAATCACATATGATCGCTGCCAATAACGGACCCGCAGGAATTTGCCGGGCAATGGATTCGGGAGCAAAACCGTCGAAAAACAACTGGTGGTTATAAATCTGCGCACCGTTGTTGAAAATCGCACCGTCGGCGTATTTGGAAATATATTCCATCGATCGACCGGCGAACAGCGTGCCCGGTACCAACCTGTTGATATTATCGACATACGTCTGAACATGCTTGCCATGATGGTACTCCAGTGTCTCCCGGCTCATCACCGGTTCCAGGGCATCCGCAGCATAGGGAAGCGGCCGTAAGACGGTCTGCGCGTAAGCCGTCCCCCCGCACATCAACAAAAAAAGAATAACTGTTTTTTTCATATTTCGCACTTTTTAAGCTATTAGATAGTGCAAAAACCATGAAAAAGTGCCTGCCGATTTGCATAATAGTTGCATAACCCCCATCATTAGCAGCAAACATCAAAATCGATTTATGGAAAAAAATATTAAATCCGGAGCGGCCATGCTCCATGTACTGGAAAGTTGGGGGGTGGACCATGTGTACGGGATTCCGGGGGGATCATTCAACTCGATCATGAACGCATTTTACGAGGAAAAATGCAACGTGAAATTTATTCAGGTACGCCATGAGGAGACCGGAGCCATCGCCGCGGCGGCCGATGCCAAACTGACCGGTAAAATCGGCGTGTGTTTCGGAACCGCCGGACCGGGAGCCACGCACCTCTTTAACGGATTGTACGACGCGCAAATGGATAAAGTGCCTGTGCTTGCCCTCGTCGGGCAATCTTCCTTGAAGCTGATGAATACCGATTATTTCCAGGAACTGAATGAAAATCCGATGTTTGCCGACGTAAGCGTGTATAACCGGACGGTCATGAATCCCGAAAGCCTGCCGGATATGGTGGACGATGCCATCCGCAAGGCCATCGAAGGGAAAGGGGTCGCGGTAGTGACTATTCCCGTGGATTACGGATATGTCGATATTCCGGATATCGATGTTTCCTCCGCTGCCAGTCATCGGGTCGGGTTGCCGGCTCCGGACCAAGAGGATATTCAAGCGGCGGTTAGGTTAATCGAACAGGCGGAAAAGCCGGTACTGTTTATCGGGCAGGGAGCTAAATCTGCTACGGATGAAGTGCTCGCCTTTTCCGAGCATTTCTCTATGCCGATTATTCAAAGTGTACTGGCCAAAGGACAGGTGCCGGAAAATGAACCTAACCTGCTGGGTACTTCCGGCAGATTATCTACCAAACCGGCCAATGAAGCGTTGTCGGTGACCGATCTGATCGTCTTTGTAGGGAGTGATTATCCCTTTGCAAAGGTGATGTTCCGGCCTGAAAGCAAATTTATTCAGGTCGATATCGATTCCTCGAAATTGGGGAAACGGCATAAAACAGATGTCGCGGTACTGGGAGATACCGGCATGGCGCTCAGGCAAATGGTTGCCGCCGGGGAGAAAAAAGAAGCCGGGCAATAGCTCGAAGCCAACCGGAAAAACCGGGCGAACTGGCTCGCATGGCTCAGCAGTTTTGAAAACAGGGACGATATGCCGCTGCGGGCGGAACCGCTGTTCAAAGAGATCAACCGGATTGCGAAAGATGACGCCATTTTTGTAACGGATGTCGGGAACGTGACCGTGCATGCCGTGCGACTGTTGTATATGAATACACGCAAACAGGTATTCACTACTTCGGGACTGTTTGCCACCATGGGATACGGTGTACCGGGAGGCATCGCCGCGCAATTGAGCTTTCCCGGACGGCAGGTATTTACCATCAGCGGGGACGGGGGATTTTCGATGGTGATGCAGGATATTATCACGCAGGTCAAATACAAACTTCCGGTGATCAATATCGTATTGTCTAACGATTCATTCGGGTTTATCGAAGCCGAACAGGAAGATACGAACCAACCCAAATATGGAGTCGCGTTGATGGATGTGGATTTTGCCAAAGCGGCGGAAGCTCTGGGAGCCAAAGGATTTACCGTAACGCGGTACGATCAATTGGCCGGGGTGTTCGATCAGGCAGCTCAAAGTGAGGTTCCAGTAGTGATCGATGTAAAAATCCGGAATGACAGACCGTTTCCGGCAGAGGCCATGGTGCTCGATACCGATCGGTTCACGGCGGCGGAAATCGGCGTTTTTCAGAAACGGTATGAGGTAAAAGATATGCCGCTTTTACGGGAATTACTTTAATTATACTACGGATATCCCATCCTGAAATAAGTTGTTTCCTGCCCGTGCATTTCAGGGCGAGGCATATCAATGACCAAAGGCGGCTCTTATAAGCCGCCTTTGGTCATTGATAACAGTTAGAATTTATATCCGACTCCGAGGCTGATCGTCTGGGTGTTTACTTTTGAACCGTTGCTGCTCGAACTTAAGTCACGGCCCAACTGATAGCCTGCGTGTACGGAGAGGCCATTGCGGAATTCATACCCGGCGATCGCGCTTCCGCCCATGTACCAATGGTCCATTTCCAGTTTGTTTTCACCGGGAGAACCTGCCGGGAGATGTTCGGTAGCTGAATCGGCGCTGAAACCGTATCCGATATGGGGTCCTGCACCGAGGAATACTTTGCCGGTTCCGGCTTTGATCTGCCCCAAGGCGTATACCGGGATTTCTACAGCGGCGTATTTGAATTTCAGGCTTTCTCCGGATTGTTTGACCTTGGCTTCCGTGTAGTTGAACATCAGTTCCGGCTGCAGGGCGAAATTTTCGTTGAACTGGATTTTCACAAAGCCGCCTACCGATGCGCCAGGGTTGAATTCTTCTTTTACCCCTTGCAGGTCGGTGAGTTTGACATTGGTCAGGTTCGCGTTGAGTTTTACGCCTAATTTTGTCTGGGTTTGTGCAGTAGCGTTGATGTTGAAAAGGGCACTGAACAGGATGGCTGCGGAGATAATTACTTTTTTCATTTTGTTTTGTTTTTAAAGTTGATTTTTGATTTTCTGTTTGTTTCTGATACAAATGTAGAACCTGTAGAGTGCTTGAATATGGTTCGTAGACTAAAGGGGTTAGTTTATCGACAGAAACGTCTTTTTCAGGGATTTTCAACCTCAAATACCAACCAACAAACCATTAAATGTGTTAATACTCACCAACCATACAATTACATTAGCGGCCGGTGGCCGCTAAGCGATACGCACGGTTAGTGCGCAAAGGCCCGAATTTTATGTAGGGAACCCCTTGTTTAACCATAGCCGCCCTAGGCGGCCAGGGCGTTGGGGTGACCGGAATAAAATTCTTGATTTTTCTTTGCTACTTTCTTTTCATCAAGGAAAAGAAAGTAGAAGCCTCGCCACGCGGAGGGGCGCAAATCAGGCAAGGCAAGCGCAAGGGCAAAAAAAACGAGATGCATGCATCTCGCTTCTATTCTTATAACTTCCGGGAAACAAACTCCTCAAAAAATATATCCCGATAATTATTACCTATCGCTATCTCATACTTACCGATATAGATATCGTTGTTATCGAACGATTCTATTTTGTCCAGATTGACAATATACGAACGGTTAATACGAAGAAACAATTTCTTGGGTAATAAATCGTACATCGTTTTTAACGGCATTTTGGTGATGATCCGCTGATCAGCCTGCTGGATGACTACGTAATCCTTCAGACCCTCAACAAATAATATGTCATTAAAATTGACCTTGAAAAAACGACGCTCCGATTTAACGAACATGTACTCGTTCTCGACATCGCCGATGTTTTCTTTTTCTTCGGTCACTAATAAATTGTGATAGCTGATCGCTTTGTCGACCGCCTTATCGAATTTATCCGGAAGGACGGGTTTGACTAAATAATCCACTGCATCGACCTCGTAGCTGTCCAATGCGTACTCGGCATAAGCCGTCGTGAAGATCACCAGGGTGTTTTTGGGGATGGTCCGGGCAAATTCAAGGCCCGTTACATGCGGCATGCGGATATCCAAAAAAACCAGATCGACCGGGTTTTGCTCCATGTAAGCGGCGGCTGAGGCAGTACTGTTGAATGTGCCTGTCAGGGTGAGTCTGCCGTTGTCGGAGATCAGTAATTCTATCGCTTCACGGGCCAGCGGCTCGTCATCCACTATGATGCATTTCATAATTCAAATTCTAAAGTGACCGTGTAGGTCCGTTCGGTTTCAGTGATCTTCAGGCTGTGCCGTTCAGGATAGATCAATTCCAGGCGGCGGCGGATGTTGCGCAGGCCGATACCGCCCACTTCACCCTTCGCCGCAGGCACTGCCGGTTTAGAGTTTCCGCAACAAAACAGCAGACGGCCTTCGCTTACAGAGAAGAATAAGTGTACGTAGGAGGCGTTTTCGCTGTCGTTATTGTGTTTCACCGCGTTTTCTACAAAAGGAATGAATAATAACGGGACAATTTTCACGTCCGATAGGTCGCCCTCTGTCGCCACGGTAAATTCGAAATGATCGCGGCGGACTTTTTCCAGCTTCAGGAAATCCGTCAAGAAACGGATGTCTGACGTTAATGCTACCTCGTCGCGGGTGCTGTCATGGATCTGATAACGAAGCAGATCTTCCAGTTTGTACGGTACCTCCGGCGCCTCCGGGCGTTTTTTACGGATCAACAGGTAGGCATTATTCAGCATATTGAACAGGAAATGCGGGTTAATCTGGCTTTTGAGTAAACTCAGCTCCGAGAGCAGGGTCTCGGATTGAAGCTCCCCTACCCGCTGACTGTCCGAAAGCCAGGTACGAAACAACTGTAAAGCGGTGGTCCCGAATACCAGAAGGCTGAGCGAAAGGATAGACGAAAACAGGGTAAGCCAAACCGGAATATCGCGCGGCATACCCTCCACCTCCTGGTCGGCCGACAAAAATTGTTCCAGCAGTACGACCGAGAAGAGGCACATAAGCACACATCCGAAAACGGACATCAAATAAGCCAGTAAGCGGTTGCGCATGAGCAATCCGGGAATCAGGCGGTAGATATTGAGGTAAACCGTCAGCGCGATGATGCCGTAGAATCCGAGCCAGGATAAAAAAACGTTGCGGGCTGAACAGGAATTGATCCGGCGTATCCCAGAAAACATTGATCGTGATGGTTATCAACAACAATTGGAGAAGAGCATGCCGCCCGACACGCATCCGGGGAGTCAATAAGAAATCAGGGATGAATTGATCTGTACTCATGATTTCATATCGGTAAAGTGGATAACTAACGTTGTTCGGGCGGATACGGTTTCCGGGTAAGCCATGGTTACCCGTTTGCCGTAATGCTGTTCATTACGGCTGAGGATGGGGGTGAGTGCTTTCACGGTGCCGTCGATGGGACCGTCGTAACGGATTGTTAGGACCAATGCTTGCTCATTTTCGTCGAATACGGCTTCCAGAAGCGGTTTCGGAGTCGTGTGGGGCATTTTTCTTAATACCTCTTGCAGGATCGGCGTAAAAATTAACGGGGGGACCAGGGTCCGGAACGTGGCCGGAGCGGCTGTAATTTCATAATCGAAAAAATCGTCGGTGAATTGTTCTAACCTCATGTAATTTTTCAGGAAGGCTACTTCCGCACTCAGCAGGACTTTCTCCCGCGTTCCATCGTATAAGCCGTAACGAAGCAACTGGCTTAATTGGAGAACTGTAGCGGCGGCTTTATCCGGATCGGAAACGGCGAGCTGCGCGGTATGATGGAGCGTGTGGAACAGGATTTCGGGATTGACCTGTTGCTTCATCGCATCGACCTGGGTTTGAAGACTCTTCTTTTCCAACTCGCTCTTTCTGCGGCTCTCCACCAACCAGTTCCGAAGCAGGACCGACATCGATATGCCCGTAATGCACAACAGCACCAATACGAAATCCGAAAGGATATCCAACAGCGAAACGATACCCCAATAGTGGGTGCGGGCATGGGGTAAGTGGAAATAGTCGTTAATCAGATACTCCTGCAAAGGCTTTAGCAAGACCAACAATACCACGGATAAGGACGAAAGAAGCAGATAAACCAGGTACTTTTTCCGTAGGAGCAGACGGGGGACAAGTACATACATGTGCGTATAGCCAACCGCCAGGTAAGCGATGAAGGTAACCGAAGCGATCAGGTAAATCCAATTGCCCAGCAGTGCCGATTTCCCGGAGAAACTGTAAGCCGTCTGACTCAGTGATATCGCTGCTATACCTACCAATAACAACACGTGGCGGAGGAACCGGTAAGACGGACTTACCAGTAACTTATAAAGCAACGTCACTTTTTGTGTAGTTTCCGACATGAAAAAAAAACGTAAACATCTTGGTACGGACTCAAAGGTACTTATTTCTTTCGGGGGTCAAAAGGTTTTTCTGATTACCCCTCCACCGGATTTGCGAAAGAAGCAACCGTTAGAAATGTATTTTGTAAGCGATATTGGTGATCGGCGAAGTCGTGGCATTGCGCTCGATCTTGTTTTGCTGAAGATTGAAATGATAGCCGTGGTACTCCTCCGTGCGGGTCAGGTTGAGGAACATCACCGAAAATTCGTGGGACGTTTGGGGGCGGTTGATCCGGTAGCCTGCCGATAAATGGGTGACGAACATGTCGGGGTATTGCCGGGTAAAGGCGCGGGTTTCGTCGTATTGAACATCTTTGTCAGGATGAGCCAAAGTAGCCTGCTCATCAGATGGGGTGTAGCGTTCCCCGCCCTGGTAGGTGAATTTGACGTTGGCGCTCAGCGTGTTTTTTTTGCCCCGGCCCATCGGCCATTCTTTTCCGATTAAGCCGTTGAAAATGTAGCCCCGGTTGTAGCGGGTCGGGCGCCAAACCCGATCTCCGCCCCGGTAGCGGGAATCGAACAACGAGGCGGTGGCCATGTAGTAGAATCCACGGGTAAGGTATTTTTCCAACGTAATATCGACACCGTAATTGCGGCCTTTACCGGAATTGACCAGATGGGCTTCCGCGTAGTATTCCGTGCGGTTGATCACGGCGAACGAACTGCCCCGCTCTACGGGGATATCGAACAGGTGCTGGTAGTACGGTTCGATGCGCAGGTTGAGGTTGTCCGATAGTTTGTAGCCGTAGGTAAACATCAGGTGATGGGCCTGCATGAAACCTAACTTTTCGTTCGGGGTGCTGCCGGTTTGTGCGTCCCGGACGAAATAAACATCCATCTTTTCCATACGGCTGTGCAGGCCGTAGGCCAGGGCCAGGGTACTGCGTCTGCCCGCCTGCCATTTGACTCCGGCACGGGGTTCTATCGTCCAGTCGTTATTCAGGGTGAGCATCTGGGTAGTGATCCCGATGTTGAATGTCAGGCGGTCGGACAGGTTGATGGCCGATTGCGTATAGAGGTTGATCAAATCCGTCTGGCCGTCGCCCTTGGAAATCGTCTCGAGCGGCTGGGTTTCCGCCGGAGCCAGATCCATGTTCATGTGGTAGTTGATGCGGGTATAGGTAAAACCCGTTTTGTTGGTGTGGCGCGGGCCGAATTTGTGATTGTACGCGGATGTCAATACCAGATTGGTCTGGCGGCGCGAAAGATCCATATAGGGTGATGGATTCAGGTCTGTATCGTGGGAAATCTGGAAGGCGTCGTGTTTGAACCAGGTCATAGCCAGCGTCGTTTTCAGCGATGAACGGTTGGTGAAAAAGTAACGATGGGAAAGTCCGCCCGCACCCATATACTGCTTGCTGTCGAAAATGAAATTGTCCTGCGTATGCCAATCGGCTGGGTCCCGGTCAAAATCTTCCGAAAATTTATCGATCAGGCCCGTTCCCCATACAGAGAACGTTCCGGCTTTAGCCGTAGGAAAATTCAATTTGAAATTCAGGTCCTGGTAGTCCAGTTCGCCACCCAGATCGACGCTCTTGTCCAGTTTACCCATCAACCCTAACGTGGAGTAGCGGTAATTGAAGAGATAGGAGGCATTGCTGTTTTTGCTGAACGGGCCTTCCGAAGCTACGTCGATGCCCAGAACCCCGACCTGAAACGTGTTTTCATGTTTGAAATTATTGCCGGTACGCATCCGCATGTCGAAAACACCGGATACCGCATTGGCGTACTCCGCGGGGAAGGCTCCGGTGAAGAAGTCTGAATTGCCCAGCACATGACTGCTCAGTGAGGAAAGGATTCCGCCGCCGAGGGTTGAAATGTCGGCATAGTGGTTCGGGTTGGGAATTTCTACGTCTTCCAATCGCCATTGGAGCATGTGCGGGGAGTTGCCGTGGATCGAAATGCCATTGTGGGAAACATCCGACGATACTCCGGCGAAGGAGCCGACCAGACGGCCCGGATCGTCCATACCGCCTGCGTATCGACGAGCCTCTTCCATGCTCAGCATTTTTGCCCCGGCGACAGCCATCGGGTTCAAAGCCTCCTCTTTGTTGACGCGGGGACGGATCACGATCTCCTCGATTTCGGTCACCCGTTCCCGCATGGCGATCTGCACACTGACCTCCTTGCCGGAAGTAACCAACAACTCCCGGAGAATCGCCGGTTCGTAACCGATAAGTACCGCCTCTATCGTATGACGGCCCAGCGGAACACGGGTGATCTGAAAATGCCCGTTTTCGTCGGTCAGCGTACCGGTTCCCGGATGTTCCGGAAGTACCACTGCCGCATAGGGAATAGGCGCTCCCGACGCTTCGTCGGTCACCGTTCCACGGATCGTCTGGGTGATCGTTTCGGTAGTCTGCGCCGATGACATCAACGGCAAAGTTGAAATAAGAATCAAAACTGTGGTGATGATTATCCCTTTTTTCATAGTCCCGGTTTATTTCTCGTTCTCCTGATTTTGTGCATTTTCCTCATTCGTCCGTGCCTGCTGTTTCTCACGGATGTTGTTCAGCACACGGCTTACACTGACCAATGCTTTGGTCTTCCAGCTTTTCTCGGAAAAACCCTCGGACATCGCCTGTTCGAATGCGTCGAGTACTTTTTGGCAAACCTCTCTACTATGCCCGGAAATTTGTGATACACGGGCTACTAATTCGGTGTTATTCATGGTATCTGTGTTTTAGTTTATACCACGAAAATAAAGGATGAAAGAAGGGACTTTGGAAAATGTAGACGGAACGCCGCAGTTTATCGACGGAAAGGCAGAAACCGAAGATTTTGGAATGTAACGTTCGATCGCTTGCCCGGTCAACCTGACGGAGGGTGGAGGGAGAGAAAAAGAAAAGTCTTACATTTGTGCCATGAGTATCGATTTCAGCCGTCCGAACTTATTCAGGGCCATATTATATTTCCTCCTTCTGTACGCTGTTTTCAGGGTACGGGACTGGTTTTTCATCCAACCCGTGCTCCCGGATGAGGACGGAATGATGCCGCTGGCCCGTTGGATGACTTTTTCTATGGCGAAACATCCTGTCTGGCGTGAAATTTACCAGTTTCTTATCTCGGTAATCACCGCTTTCTCACTTACCCGGATACTTTCTCGCAATATGATCTACCTGGAACGTACATTTGTTCCGGCGCTGATTTTCCCCTTGGTTTCACTGGGCTATTTCACATCGACGCTTACTCCGGTGACTGTCACAGCGGCTTTTTTATTGGTTTTTGCCATCGGCAGCATGATCAACAGCCACAAGCGGGAGGAGAGTCCGACTTCTTTCCTTAATGCCGCCGTAGCGTTGGGAATGATGCCGTTGCTCTATCCACCCTCCGTGGTGTTCCTGTTTTTGCTTGGGGTTGGTTTTATTATCTTCCGGCAGAATTGGCGCAACATCCTGATCGCGCTGATCGGTTATGCTTTCCCCCTGCTGATTTGCTCTTACGTACTTTGGGGACTTGGTGACGATTTTAGCAGTACCTTGTTTCGGATCATCGATCTACTGGGTACATCCACCCATGATTCGTTATTAACCCTCATTCAGCCCTGGGATTATGTCCTGGCCGGGATATATCTGATTCTTACCGTACTGGCTGTCAGTAGCTTTTTCCACGGCCAAACCCAGTTGCGGCGCCGGGCATTACAGGGGTTTACCCTGCTGGTCTGGACGCTGATTACTGCACTGGGGATGCTTGTATTTCCATCCCGGGACCCGGATATGCTTCCGATGCTTGCCGTTCCGCTGTCGGCCATTCTTCCGGGATGCTTCAACCGAAAGAGCGGATGGCTGCCGAACCTGCTCTACCTGCTGACCATCTGGAGCGTGCTGTTCTATAACCTATACCATTACCTGATCTTCGCATGAAACCTGGACCGATCCGTATCGATGAATTCGACTATCCGCTGCCGGACGAACGCATCGCCAAATTCCCGTTAGCCGACCGGGATGCATCCAAACTGCTTGTATACCGGAACGGGGCTATATCCGAAGACCGCTTCTCCGCTCTGTCGGACTATCTGCCGCCTCAGTCGATCTTAATATTCAATGATACGAAAGTGGTGCGGGCCCGGATCATCTTTTTCAAGGAGACCGGAGCGCGGATAGAAATATTCTGCCTGGAGCCTCACGAACCGGCGGACCATGAACGGGCATTCGCCCGGAAAGGGTCCTGCGCCTGGAAATGCATTGTCGGCAATGCAAAGAAATGGAAGGCCGGAGATCTATCGATCGGCTTTTCCCACGCAGGAGAAATGTACCGCCTGACAGCCAGCCGGAGAGAACAGCAAGGAAACCATACGTTGGTGGACTTTTCGTGGGATGCGGATCTGGCTTTCGGTCAACTGCTGGAGATACTGGGACGAATCCCGATCCCGCCCTATCTGAACCGGGAGAGCGAAGCGTTGGATAACAGCCGCTATCAGACGGTCTATTCCAAATTCGAAGGCTCAGTCGCCGCTCCGACCGCCGGCCTTCATTTTACCGAAAAAGTAATAACCGGCCTTCATGAGCGGGATATCCGCACCGGGGAGGTGACCCTTCATGTAGGGGCGGGCACATTCCTTCCGGTCAAAAGCGAGGACGCGACCCTACACGAGATGCATACCGAGCATTTCGAGGTAAGACTACCGACCTTACAAAAACTCCTCGAAAGGATCGATAGCGTCATAGCGGTCGGTACAACCAGTGTACGGACACTGGAATCGCTGGCGGTTCTCGGTTACCGCATACTCCAAACCGGTTCGCCGGCTCCGGACGTTCCGGTCGGACAATGGGAAGCCTACTGTATACCGGAAGCGATTACCGGTGCGGAACTGATCGGCTCGCTGGTCAGACACATGGAGACCCATGGCCTGGAAAAAATGAAATCGTCCACCCAAATTATGATCACTCCCGCCGGATTCCGTTTCCGCGTAGTCCGTGGCCTGGTGACGAATTTCCACCAGCCGAAAAGCACATTATTGCTGTTGATTTCCGCTTTCGTCGGCGGTGATTGGCAGCGAATCTACGAGTACGCGCTATCGCACGATTTCCGTTTCCTCAGTTACGGCGACAGTTCCCTTCTTTTTCGGGCCTGACAGACTATAATTTCATGAAGATCGTTACTTTTGTCTAACGTAAACTAAAATTAAGACTCAGTGAAATTCCGGGAGATCGCCCTGCTGCTTACGATAGGTATTTTGTTTTCCTCCTGCTCCGTCACCCGGCGGATGCAGGACGACGAATACCTGCTGACCCGGAACCGCATCCGTGTGGATTACGATAAAAGTGTCACCCGTTCCGAGCGGATCGACCAGGATAAGCTCTCCGATTACCTGCGTCAGCGTCCGAATAAGCGTTTGTTCGGTATTCCGTTTTTTCTGCATATTTATAACCTCTCTACGGAGGAAAAGCAGAACTGGACCAAACGCGTGGGCGAGGAGCCGGTGATATACAATTCCGCAGAGACCGATAAAAGCATAAATTCCCTCTCGATTTTCATGCACCGGCAGGGCTATTTCGATTCATCGGTCGAAGCGCAGGTCGATACTTTGAGGAACAATAAAATCAAGGCAAAATACCGTATAACCACGGGAACACCCACGAAGATCGGTTCCGTCCGGTACGAGTTTCAGGATGAGTTTGTGGAGCCGCTGATCAGAGAAGACAGCGCCGCCACGCTGATCCACTCAGGAGATTTGTATAACGTGGACGTCCTTCAGGCCGAACGCCAGCGGATCACCTCGAACCTGAAGAACCAGGGATTTTTTAACTTTTCGATCAACAATATCGGTTATGTGGCCGACACGGTCACCGATCCGGGTTATGTCAATCTCGTGATGCGGGTAAGGCAGCGTGCGGCCGGTTTCGACGAGCAGCAGGACCGTCCCATACTGGAAAATAACAAGGTATACCGTATCCGCAACCTGTACATCCAGCCCGATTACCATGCCGGTTGGGCGGCACGTGATTCATTATACTTTACCCGGATGGATACTTTAGAATACAGGGGTATGAATTTCATCTATTTCCGGAATCTGAACGTCCGTGCCGACGTATTGTCCCAGGCGGTCAATATCTATCCCAATGACCTGTACAGTGAGGAGAACGTAAACCGGGCCTATGACAACCTGATGCGGCTCAATGTGTTTCAGACGACCAGTATCGTATTCGACGAACTGCCGGACAGCTTATCGGGGATGGTAACATTCATCGGCGAAGACGGTGAGTCCGAAAATTTCACCCGTGAAGGCTTCCTGGACTGCACGATCCGTTGTACGCCGGGCATGAACCAGTCATACAGCGTCGACCTGGAAGGAACCGGGACATCGACCTACTACGGACTGTTAACCACACTCGGATACCAGAACCGCAATCTGCTCAAAGGGGCCGAATCGATCGATTTCAGCATCACGTTCGGCTACGAACTGATGCGCTCACAGGGACGAAAAAATTCCTTCGAGCTGGGAGGCGCGGTCGGCATTACATTCCCCCGTTTTGTTGCCCCGTTCAAACTCGACCGTTACAACCGGATCAATATGCCTCGTACCCGTTTCGAGGTGAGTTACAGTTATCAGGACAGGCCGTACTACACCCGTGCCCTAACATCGGCCAATTGGGGGTATAGCTGGCGAAATAAAGGCTACAGCTCGTTTATCGTACGCCCGATCGATATCAGTATTGTCAAAGCGCAGAATGTAAATCAACAATTTCTGGATGATTTGCGTAACGACTACCTGCGCAGCAGTTTCGATAATCAGCTGATTGCCGGTATTTCCGGTTCCTATATTTACAACAACCAGACCAAGAACCCCAATGGAAATGCATTCCGATTGAGGCTGAATGCGGAAACGAACGGCAATTTACTGCAAATGGTTTCGCCGTTAATCGTAAATAAATCCGGAGATCATTATAAATTTTTCGGAATCCGTTACGCCCAGTTCGTCCGGGCGGACCTGGATATGAGCTATAAATTTGCCCTGGGTACGAAAACAGCTTTTGCGACCCGTTTTTATATCGGTGCGGGACAGACTTACGGCAATTCCAAGAATAGCTCCATCCCGTTCGAGCGTCAGTTTTACGCCGGCGGCCCGAACAGCATGCGTGGCTGGCAGGCCCGTACGCTCGGCCCGGGCAGTACGTTGGGCAATGAGTACAGGGAAAAAGAAGAGGATGAGGATAAGTCGACTATCGATTATCCGTCACAGGTAGGGAATTTCAAGCTGGAGACGAATGCCGAGTTTCGTTTCCCGGTCTATAAATTCCTGAACGGTGCGGTGTTTGCTGATTTGGGAAACATCTGGTTCATAGGTTCCCGTCTGGACCAAACCGAACCGGAGGCCTATTTCAAATTCAACCGCTTTTACGATCAGTTGGGATTGAATACGGGGCTTGGCGCGCGTTTTGATTTCGGATTTTTTATGTTCCGGCTGGACTGGGGCTTACGTCTGCATGACCCCAATCAACCCATCGGCCATAAATGGATCGGCCGTCTGACCATGCGGAAGAGTACATTCAGTTTTAACGTCGGCTACCCCTTCTAAAGGGAGGTATAGCGTCCTGCCTGTTTATATGTAATTTTTATTCTATTCTATTCCTCTATTCTGTTTTCAATGACAATTTCTTATGTTCTTTTGTCTTGCGCCGCTCTGCGCGGCGAGGCTTCTACTTTCTTTTCCTTGATGAAAAGAAAGTAGCAAAGAAAAATCAAGAATTTTATTCCGGTCACCCCAACGCCCTCGTCGCCTAGGGCGACGTCGGTTAAACAAGGGGTTCCCTACATAAAATTCGGGACTTTGCGCACTAGCCGTGCGTGTCACTTAGCGGCCGGAGGCCGCTGTGGAATTTGTTTTTAGATGTTTATCCGATTGGTCATGTACCATGTTCTCGATACAAGGGAAAGTCATGAGACTTTACCCGCAGAGGGGGCACTGAGTTTAAAAATCATCAATTAGAAAGGGGCTGTCCTAAAAGCCCCGTAAATGAAAAAATCACCCTCGATAAATTATATCTTAGCGGGGGTTATTTCGTAAAATAAAGAATTTTAAGACAGCCTCTTAGTTTCAGCAAAAAACCGCAGCTAAATCAGGTCTTTTCCGATATCTTTCCGGTAATAAATTCTGTCGTAATCGATGCCTTTAAGTGTCTCGAAGGATTTCCGCGAGGCTTCTTCGATGGAAGTCCCGAAGGAAGTCACCGCCAGTACGCGTCCTCCGGCAGTAACAACCTCTTTCCCTTTCACCGCGGTCCCTGCATGGAACACAATGCTTTCAGTCTGTTGATCCAGTCCCGAAATCACGGCTCCTTTTTCATAGTCGCCCGGATAACCACCGGAGACTGCGACAACGGTCACTGCCGTATCCGGGGTAACGGAGATTTCCGTTTTGTCCAATGTCCCGTACGCCATCCCTTCAAATAGATCGATAATATCCGATGTTACCCTCGGCAGCACGACCTCCGTTTCCGGGTCTCCCATTCGGACGTTGTATTCGATCACATAGGGTTCCCCGCCGGTATTCATCAACCCGATAAAGATAAAACCTTTATACGGAATATTCTCTTTGGCTAATCCGGCCACGGTAGGTTCCACGATCCGGGTACGCACTTTTTCCATAAATGCCTGATCAGCAAACGGGACAGGGGAAACAGCGCCCATCCCACCGGTATTCAACCCGGTATCACCTTCTCCGATCCGCTTATAATCTTTCGCTTCCGGAAGGATGACATAATTTTTCCCGTCGGTAGCTACGAACACGGAACATTCTATTCCAGAGAGATATTCTTCGATAACTACTTGTGAACTGGCCGCCCCGAACTTTCCTTCCAGCATGGCACCCAACTCATTTTTGGCTTCCTGCAGATCTTCGAGGATCAGCACGCCTTTCCCGGCAGCCAGTCCGTCCGCTTTCAGCACATATGGCGGTTGAAGGCTGTCTAAAAAGGCAAATCCTTCTTCCAGATTTTTCTTATTCACGGTCATATACCCGGCTGTAGGTACCTGGTGCCGGGCCATAAACGCTTTGGCATAGTCCTTACTGCCTTCCAGTTTAGCGCCTTCTTTCGAGGGACCGATTACGGGAATAAGGTGAATTTCAGGATCGCCCGCAAAGTAATCGGCAATTCCTTTTACCAGAGGTTCTTCCGGTCCCACGACAACCAGATTGATATTATTGGTCATTACAAATTGTTTGACGCTGGCGAAGTTCGTCGGATTAATATCCACATTAATGCCGCACGTTTTCGTACCGGCGTTACCGGGAGAGATGTATAATTTGGCCAGACGTTCGCTTTGCGCAATTTTCCAGGCGAAGGCGTGTTCGCGTCCTCCGGAGCCCAGTAACAGCACATTGACTGACTGAGGTAATTTCATAGTGGATCTTCTTTATTTTAATACAGGGTTCGGAATACAAAAATAGCCATTTTTCCTGAAACGACTCTTTATTTTACTGTTTGGCATCGATAAAAGGTTTGAGCAGGGAGTTTAGTTTCTCATGCTCAACGAGAAATCCGTCATGTCCGAAATCGGAGTTGATCAAAAAAATCTCGGCGTTCGGGATATGTCTGTACAGGAATATCTGTTCGCTGACGGGCAGGATGATATCGGAAGTAATCCCGATCACCCGGGTTTTGGCCTTAATGGTTCCGAGCGCCTTCTCGATCCCCCCGCGGAACCTCCCCACGTTGTGCGAATCGAAGGCCTGGGTAAGCCGGTAATAGGAATAGGCATTAAACCGTCGGCAGAGCTTGTCCCCCTGATATTGCTGATAAGTCCCGGCCCGGAACCCGGTCAGTTTATACGGATTTTCATTTTCCTGCTGAGTCAGGTTATAGGCGACATTCCCCCGGTAGCTCAATAGTCCGATAGACCGTGCGGTGCGCATCCCGCCTTTCCCCGCCTCCGGGTCATTCTGTCCGTATGTCGCATCGATTTCGAGTGCCATCCGCTGTGATTCATTGAGGGCGATAGTCCACGGCTGGCTCTTGGCCGAGGTTGCGATAAGCACGAGTTTATCCATAAAGTCCGGCTGCATGATGGCCCATTCCATAGCCTGGAACCCTCCGATCGATGACCCGATCAGGGCTTTGACATGGGAGATCCCCAACGCCTCGGCCAACAACATATGTGCCCGGATCATATCCCGAACCGTAATAAACGGAAAACTCTCGTAATAGGGTTCCCCGGTCTCCGGATTGACGGACAGCGGCCCGGTAGTCCCGTAGTGCGAGCCCACGATATTGGCACAGACGGTAAAGTATTTGCCCGGATCGAGAAATTTTCCCCGCTCGACGGTACACGGCCACCAGTCGGCCACATCCGAGTTGGCGGTCAGGGCATGACACACCCAGATCACCTGATGGCGATCCGCCCGCCGCTTCCCAAAGGTATGGTAAGCGATAGTCAGTCCTTTGATAACCCCTCCGTTTTCGAGCCGGAAGTCCCCGTCGTATGTATAATATTTTACAGCCATAAAACCAATTCTAAAACACGCAGCCGCTATTGAGTCCGTATTGTTTTTCAGTGAGAAACATTTGCTTTAGCAAATACTTTTGGTGTCCCTTTTTTAACCGACGCCAAGCCGAAAGCAAATCCAGGCTTGTTTGAATCTCTGCCGAGGCGCGAAGGAGGAGCCCCGTAGGGGAACCTTAAGCGACGATTTGCGGCGCTTTCCAAAAGCGCCGGTTCCAGGCGGTTATTTCAGAGCCTGTTCGATGTCGGCGATAATATCGCCGCTGTTTTCGATGCCGACTGAGATCCGGATCAGATCGGGCTGCACTCCGGCCTCGATCAGTTCTTTATCGGACATTTGTCTGTGGGTGTGGCTTGCCGGATGGAGGACACAGGTGCGTGCATCGGCCACATGCGTGACAATGGCGACGAGTTTCAGGCTATCCATAAAGTCGATGGATACCTCTTTTCCTCCTTTCAGGCCGAAAGTAATCACTCCGCATGATCCGTTCGGCATATACTTCTGGCTGATTTCGTAATATTTATTCCCTTTCAGCCCCGGATAGTTGACCCAGGCTACTTTCGGATGATTTTGGAGGTATTCCGCCACCTTCTGCGCATTTTCACAATGCCTCGGCATCCTCAGGTGCAGGGTTTCGAGGCCGATATTGAGCAGAAAGGAGTTCATCGGAGCCTGGATCGACCCGAGATCCCTCATCAGCTGTGCCGTAGCTTTGGTAATATAGGCTCCTTTTCCGAAAGCTTTGGTATAGGTCAGTCCGTGATACGATTCATCGGGCGAGGTGAGTCCCGGAAATTTTTCAGCATGGGCATCCCAGTCAAAATTCCCGCTGTCCACGATAGCCCCTCCGACATGGGTCGCGTGTCCGTCCATATACTTGGTCGTGGAATGGGTAACGATATCGGCTCCCCATTCAAAGGGCCTGCAATTGATGGGCGTAGGAAAAGTATTGTCCACAATGAGCGGTACTCCGTTTTTATGTGCTATATTAGCAAACTTTTCGATATCTAATACGGTAAGTGCTGGATTAGCGATTGTTTCCCCGAAAACCGCTTTCGTATTGGGCTTAAAGGCTTTCTGGATCTCATCTTCCGTGGCATCCGGATCGACGAAAGTAAAGTCGATACCGAGTTTTTTTAACGTTACAGCGAACAGGTTATACGTCCCCCCGTAGAGAGCGACAGAACTCACGACATGGTCACCGGCAGAACAGATATTAAAAATAGCATAAAAATTAGCGGCTTGTCCGGAGGAAGTGAGCATACCCGCTACCCCACCTTCGAGTTCGGATATTTTGGCTGCCACGGCATCGTTGGTCGGGTTTTGAAGCCTGGTATAGAAATATCCCGAATCTTCGAGGTCGAAGAGCCTTGCCATTTGTTCGCTCGTGTCGTATTTAAAGGTGGTACTTTGTATGATCGGCAGCACGCGCGGCTCCCCCTTTTTCGGCGCCCAGCCTCCTTGTACACAGACAGTTTCCCGTTTTCTCTTTGTACTCATAAGGTGTTATAATTCATGAAATCGATCCAAACTACAAATAAAGGAAAAAAAACGGACCGGGCAACCTCCCCGTTTCAAATCCGGGTATGAAAAAAAATAAATATGGGTTTGCTGTAAAAAGGCGCCTTAAAATACGCCGTTTGGTTTTACTTTCGTTGTATGTAAGGAGAGTATATGTGGGAGTGTACCTACTTACCGACCTAAACTTTAATTGATAAAACAGATGACTATCGCTTATTTACGAATCAGTACTAACCGACAACATTTAGAGAATCAACGCGATGAGATAGAGCGTTTTGCCGCATCACGAGGCATCACCGTCGACAAAATGTATAATGACATTGTGAGCGGCAAGAAGAACAGCAAAGAGCGAAAATTGGGGGATATTCTTAAGCGCATGAAGAGCGGCGACACCTTGATCGTGACAGAAATCTCCCGGCTGAGCCGCACGTTGATCGACATTATGAACATCATTCATCAGTGTATAGAACGTGAGATCACCCTGCACAGCACGAAGGAGGGGTATACCTTTGAGAACAATCTGAACAGCAAGATATTGGGTTTTGCTTTCGGTTTGGTGGCGGAGATCGAGCGTAATTTGATTTCAGCCCGCACGAAGGAGGCGTTGGCTTTGCGTAAGGCCAACGGGATGATCCTGGGACGTCCGATTGGCAGTGCGCCCAAGCAAAAGATATTGGTGGAAAATCAAGAGATATTGCTGCATCTGGTGGGCCAGGGCACACCTTACAAGCGTATAGCGAAGAAGATGGGGGGTCTCGATATGTACGATCAACCGTTATATGAGGGAACTCCGCGACCGGGGCGAAGTATGAGACCCACGCTGTTGACCGGCAAACTCCTGATGAAAGTTTTTAGGGTCGTAATTGACTCCTTATTTCCAAATCAACAAGCGACCCGAAAAACTTTTAAAAAGCCTTTGACTACCCCTCCGTACAGATTTATTCGTACACGAAAACAATCGACTCAAAAATGGGCGCCCAATGGTAAACAAACTCTGCATGGGAACTCGCATTCCGCACACACATATGCGACCGCGGAATGGTACCCAGCGTACTGCTATATTCGACGATCGCCGCATTAGGGTTGTTGGTCGGAACACCATGAATATATGCGCCGTTGCAAAAACGACTCGCCCAGGGGGCATAGCCCGCAATATTGCTCGTGCCGTCATGAAGATAATACATCTTCTGCTTTTTCTCCTGAATCACGAAAATCCCTACCGGTGTTTCATGGGCATAAGGCGGGTTGTGAACCCCGTGGTTGCCGGATTGATGCTGCGGGTCAACCATTTGTCGCCCGATTTCTCGAAAGTCGATATATTCTGGTTATGGCGGTCGATCATAATCGCTTTGCCAAAAGAGGAACCTTCTTCGATCAGTGCCACATACTTCGAAGGGACCTCCCACTCGCCCGGAGCATTGTAAGACTCGACCCGGTAGCGGGAAGAATCGGCGCTCATGCCCAGAATCTTTACCAGGGAACCGTCGCGGCCGTAACGTTCAGGAATTTCCTCCCCCGGCCCGAATAACGGCACCGACTGGTGTTTTTCCACGTCGTACCGGTCTGAAACACGGTTGTACGAATTCCTCACCCACTCTTTTACCAGATCGGCCTCGCCGTTGTTGTTCGAACGGTTCTGCAAAACGGCCCACCGGGATCGCTTCCGCTGGATCGAATCCAACAGATATAGCCGATCGCGGATCTTGTCGTATTGGATATAGCGAAAAGTGTCCCGGTATGGATATTTATCCTCCAAGGTGTACTGGTCATACAGCAGCTGCTTTTCTATAATGATATCGTCCCGGGTGAACTTCCTGATCGGAAGCCGGGATAAGGTGATTGTTTCGTCCGCTGATTGAGCCGCCGCACGCTCGCCGGTAAGTTCGCACGATACCAGGGCCAGAGCCAGCGGCAACAGGAATATCCAATGTTTCATCTTTTTGTCCTTAACAGGCAACAATAGCCGGACAAGAGGGACTGCAAATCACCTGCCAGTTTAAACCGGCAGGGTAAGCGGATTATTTCCTGAGGAAACAGGTTTTGAGCACTATGCTGCTGCCCTCGATCTTGCAGTCCACTTCCTCCGGGTTATCCGTCAGACGGATGCTCTTCACTTTTGTGCCGCGCTTGATAACCATCGACGATCCCTTGACTTTCAGGTCCTTAATCACCGTTACCGCGTCTCCGTCCTCCAAGGCTGCGCCGTTGCTGTCGCGGGCGGTCTTGTCGGCTGACGATTCGGACTCTTCAGCCGTCCACTCGTGGCCGCAGATCGGGCAGATCAACATCGAACCATCGGTGTATACATCCGTGCTGCCGCACGGCGGACAGGGCGGGAATTCACTCATTTCTCTTACTTTTTTGATGTTTACCGCGTAAAGATAGTCATTTTCAAGAACCTTGGAAATAAATGGAGGGAACACACGGGAAAGAGAAGGCATATAAGTTAGTATAGTCTTCCCTGCATAGGTATTACGCAAATAGCCGCTAAACAAAATACCCCTGCCGATAACAGAGGTATTTCGTTTTTACAAAGAAGGGTTAAGTTCCTGGAAACCAAATCTACTTTCGCTTTTTGGCATCCCGCTTGCTTATCGCAGGAAATGCGTCACGACGTCCACCGCCCCGGCGGCCCTGATCGGAAGACCGGCGGTCCGGACGGTCACCACGTGGACCGCTCCGACGATCCCGGCGGTCGCCACGGTCTGCGCGGTCACCGCGAGAATCTCCTCCGGCAGGGGAACCTCCGTCTTTGGAGATTTCCGCCATCGGTTTATCACCGCGGCTGAGACGGTTCAGTTTTTTAGTGACCATCTCCGCATCCTTAAACGGCACGGTCACGAAAGAAAAACTATCCATTACACGTACATCGTCGATCTTTTTGTCGTACAAACCGGTTTCCCGCTTGAGCATCTCCACCAGTTTTCCCGGAGTGAAGGCGTCGAATCGTCCTACGGCGATAAACAGGCGCGCCGTACCCTTCCGGTCTACCGAGAAGGAGCGGATTTCGGGATAATTGTCCTGTTCCAGGTCGTTTTTGAAAGCCATTTTCAACAGGGCGGCCAGTGCGGTGGCCGGATCGTACTCGGCCAGGATCTCCGAAGCCATCGTGTGGTAATTATCCACCAACTCCTCACCTGTTACCACGGCCTGAAGTTCATCTTTGATCTTTTGGCGGCGGATCGCGATCACATCTTCCGCACTGGGAAGCTGTTGTTTGCGGATGTCCGATTTCACCGCCTTGCGCATCGCCGTAAACTGGCGGTATTCCGAAGGAGAAATGAACGTAATGGCCGTCCCTTCGTTACCCGCACGGCCGGTACGGCCGATCCGGTGAACGTAGGACTCCGAATCCTGGGGCAACGAGTAATTGATTACGTGCGTCAGGTTATTTACATCGATGCCTCGCGCTGCCACATCGGTGGCAATCAGAATGTTGACCTGTTTTTTCTTAAACTTGCGGAGCGTTTTTTCACGCTGGGCCTGAGAAACATCTCCGTGAAGTCCTTCGGCGGCGTAACCACGTTCCAGCAGGCGGTTCACGATCTCGTCCACACCTACCTTGGTACGGGCGAATACGATCCCGTAAAAATCGGGTTCGATATCGATGATCCGGGTCAGCGCGTCGAACTTGTCCGACTCCCGTACCTCGAAATAGATCTGGTCGGTCAGATCGGCGGTCATCTGTTTCGACTCTACCCGGAGAATCTGCGTGTTGTGCATGTATTTTTTCGACAGGGAGGAGATCCTCGTCGGCATGGTCGCCGAGAACAGCATGGTCCGTTTCGTTTCGTTCGTGGCGGCCATGATTTCCTCCATGTCGTCGATAAAGCCCATATCGAGCATTTCGTCCGCCTCGTCCAGCACCAGCCATTTCAGTTCGGAGAAGTCGATCGTGCCCCGCCGGATATGGTCCAGTACACGACCCGGTGTGCCGACAACGATATCGATGCCTTTGCCGATGCGGCGGAGCTGTTCGCTCATCGAAGCCCCTCCGTAAATAGCGGTGATGGAAATTTTCTTCCGGTTCAGCGATACCAGTTCCTCCATCACCTGCAGGGCGAGTTCACGGGTAGGAACAAGAATAAGCGCCTGAGGAAGAAGCCCTTTACGGGCTGTGATACGTTCGAGGATCGGTAATCCGAACGCGGCGGTTTTACCGGTACCGGTCTGCGCCTGTGCGATAATATCGTTTTCGTCTTTTAAAAAGGTGGGGATAGTAAGCTTTTGAATGGGCGAAGGCTCCTCAAAACCTTTCTCCCGGATGGCTTCCAGCGTGACTTCCGTCAGACCGAGCGCCTGAAATTCTTCGATTTTGGTCATTATTTACTTCTAAATGAGCCGCAAAGGTACGAAAATATCTGGCTCCCGCAATATTTTGAAGATTAACTTTTGCCGAAATAAAACCGCCGGCTTAACATTCAGTTAATATTAAATAATTATTATTGTATGGCGAACACGGTATTAACGAAAAAAGAAAGGAGTGGCTTATGAACCAGAAGATTTTAATTGTGGATGACGAGGCCGACATCCTGGAATTCGTAGGATACAATTTACGGAAGGAAGGATACACGGTTTTTACCGCCTCCAATGGCAGGGATGCGATCCGGACTGCGCTGAATGTAGTACCGGACCTGATCCTGATGGATGTGATGATGCCGGAGATCGACGGTATGGAGGCTACCAGGGAGATTCGCAGCCACGAAAAAACTACAGCGAACCATCATTGCCTTCCTCACGGCAAGACACGAAGATTATTCGCAGATCGCCGGGTTCGAATCCGGTGCGGACGACTATATCACCAAACCGATCCGGGTAAAAGTCCTGATCAGCCGACTTAAAGCTTTACTAAAACGGCAGGAGTGGCAGCAACAGCCTGAGGAAGAAAGAGACCGGGAGCGCGCCATCACGGTCGACCAGGAACGGCATCTGGTCATTAAGGACGGACAAAACATTGTCCTGCCCCGTAAGGAATTCGAACTGTTGGCCCTGCTCTATTCACGTCCGCAGAAGGTGTTCACGCGAGACGAGATTTTTGCCAATGTATGGGGCAGCGATGTGATTGTCGGAGACCGCACCATCGACGTGCACATCCGTAAACTGCGTGAAAAAATCGGCGAGCAGTTTATTATCACCATCAAAGGGGTCGGTTATAAGTATGAAGAACCGGTGACGGTGGAAGTGTAGGCCTATCAGACAGAAAAGTCTTGCCCAAATCGTTGATGAATCCTGGGGAATGCAGTTGTTGTTTGCATCGCAGTTCTATGTAAATCTGCAGCCCTCAATGATTCGACCCTGGTACCGGAGGCGGCTACGCGGCTGATTCCGCGTGCAGATCGTCAATGGCAGGGAACTGTATGGAAACTACCGGTGTCAGCAACCGGCTAAGCCGGAGAAGTTACCCGGTACCTACGAACGAGAAAACCCGCTCCGGTGAGCGGGTTATCTCGTGCTATGGGTTTGAAACCTTATTGCAATCTTTTGAGACGGTAAAGCAACTGCTGGATCGCCTCCTGATAGTCATCGATAATGGCCGCCGTAAAATCTTCGTCGAAGAATTGACGAGCCTGCTGACACTCCTGATAGAAACCCTGCGCATGGTTGACGATATTATCCGGTACTCCGGTCTGCGGAATGACTGCGTTAATGTCCCCGTACACGGCATAGGATGTTTCAACGATCCGGTCAAGAATATCCGCCAGGTCTTCGAGCGCCTGGTCCAAAGCCATATGTTCGGCATAACTTCCTTTTCCGCTCACATGCCAGTGATACAATTTGAGGCTGTTGTTAAATGCGTACATTTTTCCAAAAAAGTCACCCTTCTGATCGGTCTTCGTGGATGTGCTTTTTTTCTCTGCTGTCATTGTTGCCATAATTTTTTCGATATTTTTTCAGTGAT
>Ga0192241_10335_pt1 | contig 24450 bp, 25 predicted proteins | sample Koala_Koa27_I3_FD_131239 | JGI IMG/M metagenome (GOLD analysis project Ga0192241, IMG submission 131239) | Enriched cells from koala feces incubated with labeled cellulose particles, San Francisco Zoo, California, United States - Koala_Koa2-7_I3 ... | reverse complement strand
GGCAGATCATCGATATCATCTTATAATCCGGCAGCATTACCGGATCAAGTGGGGAAAGATTTTCTCCTCAATGGCCGGAAGCGGTATGTTTTTCCGTCCCAGATCGATCACCTGCATCAGCCAGGCCATATTTTTACCCAATGTCTGCATGATCTGTTGTCCCTCTACATCCTCCGGCACCTGTTTTCGCCTCATTCCGTACATCACATTCCAGTAACTGGAAGACGGAGTGATCATCTCAAAGGCCTGAATATATTGATTCAACTCATTCAATGCTGTCATACCACCCGTACGCCTCAGCACTACTAACCCCATTCCCACTTTATATCTCAGGACTCCCGGGGTCTGGCTTAGCGCATATCCGGCCCGGTCCAGAAAAGATTTTAAAGAGCCATTAATACCGGCAAAATAGACAGGAGAAGCTAAAATGATCCCATCTGCTTTTTTCATCTGTCTGATCCAATCATTGACCGGATCATCATCAAAAACACACGTATGTTTATGGTGTTTCCGGCACCAGTTGCAGGCAATACAACCACGGATCTCTTTTTTCCTACCTGGACGATCTTTACCTCTATTCCCTGTTTAACCAACTCCTTCGCTACCATTTGTATGGCCAGAAATGTATTTCCCTCTTTATGGGGGCTTCCGTTAAATGCTACGACTTTCATCCGTTCCTTGGTTTTTATTCTTACTCCCATCAATGGATAAACAACTTTCCATCCCACAGGTTGCCTGAAACACAGATTTTCAATCAACTAATACATACTATGAGTTGTTAGTATTTTAAAGTCCTGAAAGGACGTCATATATTAGCCTGGGACGCAAGTCCCAGGTAAACAGACCTTCCTCCAGGGTGTGCTGTAGGTACACCCTCTCTTATATAGATACCTGATTTGTGTATGTTGTGTCGTACTTAACAGCACTCCATAGATGTATCTCCCTGACCTGGGACTTGCGTCCCAGGCTAATATATGACGTCCTTTCAGGACTTAACAAACAAAGATCAAACTTCGCTAAAATCTTCCGTCCAATGAGGAATTGTAATCTTAGACCGGCCTCAAATACCATCCCCCTCCAGCCAACTATATTGTAAACTGTTGTCTGCGTTCCTCTGCGTGTGCTGCGTCATCTGTGTTCTATTCTTGTTACTATACAGGAAACTTTTGTATCTTTGCAGCACTTCAGATCACACGGTAAGCAAATGAATTATGTATATAAAAAGTCTTTGTTTCTTACTCTTTTCCCTGTTTATTTACGGTTGTTCGGGTGGTAAAAAAGAGGCAGAAAATCCGGAACCGGTCACGGATCTTCCCCAGTTAAAAGCGAAAGGAGAGATCACGGCGGTTACCCTGTATAGTTTCACTTCCTACTTTGAATACAGAGGGGAGCCGATGGGATATGAATATGACATGATCCGGAGTTTTGCTGAGTCGGAAGGACTGGAAGTGGTCATCAAAGTAGCGGAAAGTACTTCCCGGCTTCTGGAAATGTTAGCCGCCGGTGAAGCAGATGTGATCGCCTATCCGATGGTCTTTGAAAACAGCCTGAAACAGGACTACCTCTATTGCGGACGGGAAGAGCTCACCAGTCAGGTATTGATCCAACGTGCCGACCGGGGAGACCGGATCCTGACAGATGTAACCCAACTGATCGGGAAAGAGATCTATGTGCAGCAGAACACCCGGTACTACCAACGGTTAGTCAATCTGAACAATGAATTAGGAGGAGGAATTGATATTCAGACCATCGAGAAAGATTCAATCACCACAGAAGACCTGATCGAAATGGTTTCTCAGGGAGAGATTCCCTATACCATCACAGATGACAAAACCGCCCGGTTAAATAAAACCTATTATTGGAACATTCATGTGAATCTCCCGGTCAGCTTCCAGCAACGTTCTTCCTGGATAGTGAGAAAAGAAAGCCCACTGTTAGCAGCAGCGATCCAGACCTGGGCAGATACTCAGCAGGGAAGCCAGACCTTCAAAGCAATCACCAAGCGCTATTTCGAGATGGGGAAACACCCCTTTGATGAAGTCATACCCGCGATCCGCAACGGACAGATCTCCCCCTATGATGCCCATTTCAAAAAATATGCCCGGATATTAGACTGGGACTGGCAGCTCATCGCCTCCCTCTCCTATCAGGAATCCCATTTTAAAACCAATTTAGTTTCCTGGGCCGGTGCGGAAGGATTGATGGGGATCATGCCCAGGACAGCCCGTGCATTAGGAGTATCCCCACAGGAGTTAAGAGACCCGGAAACAGCCATAAAGACCGGTGTGGAATGTCTGAGAAGGTTCCGGCAGGCCTTTGACAAAATCCAGGATCCCCAGGAAAAGATCAAATTCACGTTGGCTTCCTATAATGCAGGCAGCGGACACATACAGGACGCCCAGCGATTAGCTCAGAAATATGGGAAAGACCCGTTGGTGTGGGAAAACAATGTGGCCGAATTTGTCCGCCTTAAAAGTGATCCGCACTACTATAACGATCCGGTCTGTAAACACGGCTATCTCCGTGGTTCCGAGACCTATAATTACGTACAGGAAATCCTGTCACGGTATCAATACTATAAACGGCAGACACCCTGAAACCCATCTATTTTTACAGGACCATCCAATAATTGTCCATTTTCAATTATCCCTTCCCAATTCTTATTATATTTGTGGGATCGATCACTTAAAACATAAATAAAATGAAAAACGTATGCACATGGATGGCTTCCTGCCTGATGATCCTTTCCGGTTGTTGTAATTCCTCAGACAAAGCAGGCTGTGAAGCAGGTACCTGTTGTTCTGCAGATAAAGAAAATATGCAGACAGTGATGCACATTCCCCGCAAAATTAAACCGGAAAAGGTAGCCCTTTTCAAAGAATCGTTTGAGAAATGTAAAGTGGAAACCGTTAAAGAACCAGGATGCCTGGAGTATGGCATGTATCAATCCTATACAGACAGTACGGAATTCATGATCGTGGAAGCCTGGAAAAATAAAGCCGCCCACCTCGAACACATGGAAACACCCCACCTGAAAGTACATATCGAAGAGATCCAGGGAGTCGGTGACCCGGACTACAAAGGCAAAATGACAGAAGTCTATGTGTGCCCACACGTGAATAACTGATCATTGAAAATGGAGACACAACGACTCATCATACGGGAAGTGCGGGAAGAAGATTTTCCGGCACTTCTCTCTATCTATACTCAACCGGAGACAATGAAATATATCTCCAGTGGTAAATATGACTGGACCATGGAAGAACTCCGGGCTAAATATGACCGGATCAATACCCATTATGCACAGGGGTTTGGGATCTTTGCCGTGCAACTGGCAGACCAATCCACGGTAATCGGAGAAGCGGGTTTATTCAACTCCTTCGATAATCCGGCTATCTTAGAATTAGGCTACATCCTGGACCGGAACTACTGGCATCAGGGATATGGAAAAGAGATCTGCCAGGAACTGATCCGCTATTGCAAAGAAGAACTGGAAACAGAAAAAGTCGTTGCCCGGATGTACGCAGAAAACGAAGCCTCTGTCAGGCTCTCGGAAGCAACCGGCATGACCCGCATCGAAACAGGAACCACCCCACAGGGAAAAACATTTTATACTTATGAGATAGTATTCAGGCAGTAATGGTCAAATAAGTAGAATGAAGATAAATACGGATCATCCATTTAATCTGTAACCAGTCACCAATTCCCCTCATAAAAGCCGAATTCCCCACACACTACGTTACTATTTATTCCTATCATTTTTCAGGCCGTAGGCCTACCATATGTCAGGCCCCGGCATCGCCGGGGTATAAATAACCCACAAATTACGCGCTGTAAGCGCAGTATAGTTATTTTGATCATACCGGATTTATCTATATATTTAACTCATCAATAACCAAACCCTTACTTATTATGTCTAAATCCTTATCACAAATCCTTGTCCATATTGTTTTCCATATGAAAGCAGGGTCATTTATTCATTCTTCTCATACTATAGAATTATATCATTATATGGGTGGTATAATTAAAATAAACGGATCCTTCCCTATAAAGATCGAAGGAACAGAGGATCATATTCATATCCTTTGTTCCTTATCAAAGAATATAGCTGTTGCTAAATTAGTAGAAGAGATTAAACGCAATAGTAGCCGATGGATTAAAACGTTAGACCCCTCTTACCATATATTTGGCTGGTAAAGGGGATACGGAGCATTTTCGGTTAGTTCTTCACAAAAAAGTAGTGTGGTGCGATATATAAATAATCAAAAAGAGCATCATGGGAAAAGGACGTTTCGTCAGGAATTTGAATTATTATTAGAGAAATATGAGGTTGAATATGATAGTGCTTATTTATGGAATGACTAACCAGGGACTATACTGCACCTACGGCGCGCAATTCTATGTTTATCCATTAAAAACCCCGGCGATGCCGGGGCCTGACATATGGTAGACCTACGGCCTGAAAAATGATAGATATAAATAGTAACGCAGTATGCAGGAAACAGAATCAGGGAACTTAATCACTCTTATAATTAAATTCTTATCTGCATTTCTCTGGGTTCCTCTGCGCTTGTCTGCGTCATCAGCGTTCTAAAAATCTCCGGACCTATTCCGTAATATACAAAACCGCATCTTTCGCTTTCGACAGGATATAAGTGGCAGGGGTAGGATCTGCTTCTGACCAACCTTTTTTCAGCCGTTTCACTACCGTTTGTTTATCTTTTCCCAGGACCGGGACTAACAACGGAGTGTCGTTGAGAAGGACCGGGCCGGTCAGGGTGATCCGGTGTTGTCCGGATTCCGGATGTTGGGAGACGGCATACGTACGTGTGTCTGTCAGCAGCTCCATCGTGGACGGAAAGATGGAGGCGGTGTGTGCATCCGGGCCTACGCCTAAAAGGATGCAATCCCATTGGGGCAGGCCATTCTTTACAGGCAGATACTGTTCCACCTCTTTGGCATACCGGACCGCTTCGATCTCCGGTATCTCTTCTCCCTTGATACGGTGGATCTGGAACATGGAAATCACCAACGGGCGGAACAGGTATTTATCCGCGCTGCCATAATTACTTTCCGGATCAAAAGGAGGCACACAACGTTCATCCACCCAGAAAAAACGGATCCGGTCCCACTGGACCCGGTCCCGGTAATCACAACACCACAGGTAAAACATCTGCTTTGCTGTTTCACCTCCGGAAAGGGCGAGATTGAATACTCCTTTTTTCTTTTCCATCAACCGGATCAGATCTGCTGTCAACGCGTTCAGCGCTGTTTCTTTATCTTTATAGGATTGAATTTTCATTATCTTATTTGGGTAAAAAGGGACAACTTTCCGGCTCCGGAGCAATGACGCACCGTTCTGCCGGGCCATTCTGTCCCGGAGGATAAAAATAGAGTCCTTCTCTCCCCTGTTGTTTCCAGTACTCCAGAACCGGGTCCATCAGCTTCCAGGAGATCTCCAGCGTATCGCTTTGGGGATAGAGTGTCGAATCCCCTTCCATCACATCCAGCAATAATCTCTCATAGGCATCCGGCAATGGAGTGTCAGACAGGCTTTTATACCGGAAATCCATCCCCACTTGTTCCACTTTGTAGCCAATTCCGGGTACCTTCAATCCAAAGTAGAGGGTGATCCCTTCATCCGGCTGGATGTTGATGATCAACCGGTTGCAGGATTTTCCCGAACATTGTCCGGCAAACAGGACATGGGGAGTAGACTTAAAGTTGATCACGATCTCCGACCGTTTTTCCGCCATCTTTTTCCCGGTGTACAGGTAAAAAGGCACATCACTCCACCGCCAGTTATCAATAAACAGCTTGACAGCCGCATATGTTTCCGTATAGGAATCCGGAGCCACATTGGGTTCTTCCCGGTAACCCTCATACTGTCCGCGTATGACCCGCTCCGGCATATCAACCGGTGTAAAAGGCCGGACCGAGCGGAACACTTTGGATACTTCCGCTTTGATCTGGTCCGCTTCAAACGCAGCCGGGCATTCCATGGCTGTGAACCCCATCAGTTCCATCAGATGGTTCTGGATCATGTCCCGGAGGGCCCCCGCCCCGTCATAGTATTTACCCCGTTCTTCCACACCTAAAGATTCAGCGGCACTGATCTCCACGGAATGGATATAATTCCGGTTCCACAAAGGCTCAAAGATCCCATTGGCAAAACGCAGGACTAACAAATTCTGTACCGTCTCTTTTCCCAGGTAATGATCGATCCGGTAGATCTCATTCTCATTAAAGATCCCTTTCAGGTGATCATTCAATTGTTTGGCTGAGGCATAACTGATCCCGAAAGGTTTTTCCACGACAATTCGTCTCCATCCGTCCGGATCAGACGCGTCATTCATCTGGTTTTCCGCCAGGAACCCCGGGATCTTTTCATACATCAACGGAGGGGTTGCCAGATAATAGAGCACCCGGTCCGGGATCCCTTTCTCTTTTCGCAGTGCTTCCATCTTCCCATTGAGCTCCCGGTACTGAACGGAATGCACCGAATCAAAAGCAAAATAATATACAAGGGAGAGGAATCCGTTCAGTTGCTCCTCCTCCACCTCTCTTCCGGAAAGTTCCTCCCGGATATGTTTCCGCTGCTCTTCCCGGAACTGGTCATCCGAATATTCACTGCGTGCCGCTCCCAAAATAGCAAACCGTTCCGGAAGCAGGTCAGCTGCATACAACTCAAATAAGGAGGGAATCAGCTTGCGCCCGGTCAGATCCCCCGATGCCCCGAAAATAACCAGCAACTGGTCGTCCGCTTTTTTCATAAAATTCTATTTCTTTCCTTTTTATGATATTATTTAATACGCAGGGGATAATTGATCTATGTACAAATTGTAAATAATTAACCCTAATGAGTTACCTCTGCTTTTTTACTCAGCTTCCCGGGAGAGGAAGGATTTAAACACTATAGGTTCCGGAAGTGGTGTCACCACCCTGTCCCGTCCAGTCGGTGTGGAAGAACGTTCCCACCGCACGGTCCGTCCGTTCGTAGGTATGCGCCCCGAAATAATCCCGTTGTGCCTGGATCAGGTTGGCCGGAGAATACAAAGTGCGTAAACCATCAAAATAACTTAGCCCCGAACTCATAGCCGGAATGGCCACCCCTGCCCGGATTGCCTCTGCAACGACTTTCCGCCACACGACCTGCGATGACTGGATCTTCCCGAAAAAGAAGTCATCAAACAATAAATTCTCTAACTGACTATGCTCCTTAAAAGCAGCCGTGATCCGTTGCAGGAAAATCGAACGGATAATACATCCATTCCGCCAGATCCGGGCAATAGTACCCAGGTCCAGATCCCATTCATACCGTTTGGAGGCTCGCTGCATCAGCGAAAAGCCCTGCGTATAGGAAACAATTTTGGCGGCATACAATGCCTGCCTTAACTCATCCTTATCAAATTCATTCTTCAGATTACCGGAATTACCATACAGGTCAGAAGCTAACTTACGCTCTTCAAACAACGCCGAAAGCATCCGTGCGTAGACCGCTTCCGTGATCAGTGTCAACGGATCATCTTCATCTAATGCCGTACCCACCGCCCATTTACCGGTTCCTTTCTGTCCAGCCACATCCCGTATTTTGTCTAACAGGAAACTTCCATCCTCATCCCTGAAACGCAGGATCTGGGAAGTAATATCAATCAGGTAACTATTCAGTTCTCCTTTGTTCCATTCGGCAAACACCTGTGCCATCTCTTCATTCCCCAACCCCATGCGGTTCTTCAGCAAAGAATAGGCTTCAGCAATCAACTGCATGTCTCCATATTCAATTCCATTATGCACAGTCTTGACAAAGTGTCCGGCTCCCCCTCTCCCGATCCATTCACAACAGGGAGAACCATCTTCCAATTTCGCGGCAATTGCCTGTAGGATGTCACGCACCAGCGGCCACGCCTCCGGGGAACCACCCGGCATAATCGAAGGGCCATGCAAAGCTCCTAATTCACCACCCGAAACACCGGTTCCGATATAGTAGAGTCCCTTACTTTCCACCTCTTTCACCCGTCGTTCCGTGTCATGAAAATCAGAGTTTCCCCCATCAATAATCACATCTCCGGGAGACAGGTAAGGAAGTAATTCATTGATCACAGCATCCACAGCCTGTCCCGCTTTGATCATTAGCATGACCTTCCGGGGACGGCTCAGAGAGCTCACCAATTCATCGATCGACTCTGTTCCAAAAAAAATTCTTTCCTTTGCCCCGGCCGTTCATAAAGCGTCCGACCACACTCGGACGGTCCGTATGCGCACGATTGTAGACTGTCACCGTAAATCCCTTACTTTCCATATTCAATGCCAGGTTCTCCCCCATAACGGCCAGTCCGACCATAGCAATATCCGATTGTTTCATACAAATCCATATTTTAAGTTTCCCATAGATATACATTAACAAAACACTCTCTTTTGACAATTTGTTCCGGAATAATTCCTATTCAACCGGGTTCCCCCAACAAGAAAAATGGATAGAAATAAGAGCGACAGCAGACCCAGGAAAGCTTTTATTTATTGGCAATCTTGCTTATTCCGGGTGATGAATGTTTACTGGTACCCGAGTTCCTGGCAAAAGGAGCTACCCCAACATAACAGGCGTAACTTCTGGCTGAGAGAAACCAGGTAAAGTTTGCTGTATAAATGGGCATCATCGAGGCATTAACGAATCAACTTTATCGTTTTTACTGCGTCTGACACCCAGTCCTGTTCGGAAGATTTGGAGAAGGGTGATCTTGATCTCGTAAGTCCTGAAAGGACGGCATATAATAGCCTAGGATGCAAATCCCAGGTAGAGAAATCCCCCCAGGGGTGTGCTGTAGGTACACCCCCTCTTATGTAAACAATCGGTTTGTATATGCAGTGTCGTACTTTCAGCACTCCATTGACTACTGATACCTGACCTGGGATTTGCATCCCAGGCTATTATATGACGTCCTTTCAGGACTTACGAGACAAAGGTCACCTTCGCAAAAATCTGCCGACCATGACTGGACGATGCCTGGTTCTGATTTGAATATGTCCCATTCGGGGCAATTAAATCTTCCGAACAGGACTGCCTGATACCCATGGATAGCTTAATTTGCAAGGCAGCGTCAATCAAAACTATAACTTATCCCTCGGGGAGCGCCCAACGTGGAAGCGGGAGCACCCGTCCCGACGAGCGAAATAAGATGATAAACAAATTGTCCGGGCTAATGTTAAAAACATTAAACCCGGACAAAATATGCTTTCGAAAATTTGCAACAGACTTAGAATTTACCTCCTTTGAATTTTCCGCTTGCTACTTTTAATGGTTGGTCCCTTCAAAGAGATCATGAGAGACCTTGCTTTGAGATGTTTTTGCCCGGTAGTTATTAAATGTGTAACTTAAAGTCAGCATCATCAGAGGATATTTCGGGCGTATCTTCGTGATAGATTGCAGGTCGGAGGTAGTGATGTTACTTACGTAACGGGCTGAGTTAAACACATCCCGGAAAGCCAGTGTAGCTGTTAATTTACGCTTTAGTAATTGTTGTCTCACTGCCAGGTTTACATACCAGAAAGCGTCTGTTCTTCCCTGAGTGGTCACGGACGGCCCGACAAAGTTCCCGTCTACCTGCACACGGGTATATTTTCCGGCTTCAAATGCGTTATTCCAGGTGATGTCGTAATTCGTACTTTTCTCGTTCCGTCCATCCAGTTTAAACTCGTTTTCTACTTTATAATGATACACGCTTCCATTCAGGTTCACATTCCACCACCGGTTCAACTGAAGCTGTGCACTCAGTTCAAGACCCGTGGAATAATCATGCCCGACATTGGCCATCGAATCCAATGTGACTCCAGCTTCAAAAGGGATTCTCAGCCGTTCGATCTTATCCTTCCGGCTCCGGTGGAAAACAGTGGCGGACAATGAATGATCCTCCACATTTATTTTATAATTTAACTCAAAGGAGTTGATATATTCCGGGCGTATATCCGGGTTACCGATCTCCGCAGAATAAAAGTCACGATAGGTAATATAAGGTTCCATATAAAACAGATCCGGACGGGTGGTCCGGCGGGAATAGGAAGCCATCAACACCTGCTGATGAGGAAAATTATAGCCCAGATGCACAGATGGGAAAAACTCAAACCGGTTATCCAAGCGGTCCGCGCCCTCGATGGAACTACGTAAAACCCGGTGTGTATGCTCACCTCTCACTCCTACCTGAAAATCAAATGAACGGTAACTATCCGAGATCAACGCATAGATGGAATTAATACCCTCCTGAAAGTAGAATGTATTATAAATATCATCCCGCCAGTAAAACTCCTTTGTCCCGGGATTATAGAACTGCATACTGTAATCCCCATCCTCCAGATAGGAATAATATTGGTAACCAGCCTCTATCTTTCCGGTTGAACGGTACGGAAAGATATAATCCAGGTTGCCCCGTACGGTCCAGCGATGTTCATCTTCCCACGCGCGGTGTCCCTGTTGACGGACTCCACTCTTATCAAACAGGTCACTCTGGAAATACTCCATCGCATCTCCTCCATACTTCAGATAAAAACTGGCGGATAAATTGTGTCCCTGATCATTGAATGTATGATCCATTCCGACTGTTCCCTGAAAATAGGTTTCATGCAGGTCGTAATCATCCCGGCTATCATAATGCCCTTGTCCGGAAGCAATTCCATCGATCGTGCGTTGTTCTGTGTAGTCCAGATCTCCTGTGCGGGTCCTTCCTCCATATCCACCTTCCACATCTATATTCAGGGTTGTTTGAGGAAGAGAATAGAACCAACCGGTTTTCAACGAATAATTAAAGTTGTTACTCTCACGTGGCCCGTCCGAATGGGAGGTAGTGGTCAGATCTCCCACAATAGTTGTTTTTTCCTGATTGAAATTACTCTTTCGAAGCCGGTCATTCCAGGTTCCACCAACATACCAGCGGACGTTTTTCATCTGGTTAGTTACCAGAAAGTCAATCCCTCTGGACAGAAAAGTACTTCCGTTCAGATTCACCATACCACTAACACCCTGTTGAAAATTCCGTTTAGTGATGATATTGATAATTCCGACATCCCCACCGGTGTCATGGCGGGCGGAAGGCGTCGTAATGATCTCTATATTTTCTATCTGGGAAGAAGGGATCTGTTCCAGGGCCTGTGTTCCACTAAACACACTAGGCTTTCCATCGACATAGACGGCAAAGCCCGAGCTTCCCCGGAAAGTCACTTCGCCTTCCGCATCCACACGGATGGAAGGGGTATTCTCCAGAATATCGATCGCGGTTCCTCCATTAGCTAACAGATTACCGGAAGCTTCCACTACTTTTTTATCTAATTTATAGATCACCTGCTTTTTTTGGGCGACAATTTCTACTTCCGCCAGGCCAACCTCCAACGGGCGCATTTCAATCATTCCCAGATCAACTATGCTATGGGAGGCATTTAAAATAATTTCAGGACGGGTATAAATATCAAAACCTACCAGTTTAATTAATAAGCTATATTCCCCATCCTGAATATCCGGAATGATAAACTGTCCGTCACTTTCCGGCAGGACGTGGAATACGGGTTGCTCCTTCCCTTTGGAAAACAGCAAAACATCTGCGAAATCAATCGGATTACGACTTCCTGCCTCCACGATCTTTCCACGAATACGCGGATTAGGGGCAGCAGATACGGAAAAAAAGGTACACAAAGTCAATACGAGAATCAAACACTCTTTCATGGTCTAAATTTAGAATAGGTATACACATATACATAAAAAATGAGAGGGCAAAGATATAAAACTCAGGTATACTATCAAGGGAAACCGGTTACCTTTCTATCCGGATCTGTTCTTTTCCCTTCTCAGGGAGGATAAAGTAAGGAGGATCCTACATGGAGAATCCGCAAAGGATCATAGTACAAATTCACCAAATATACAGAGAACCTGTCTCTTTATTCTTAAAATTAACATATTAAGATTGGTCTCTTTTTACAAACTTTCTACCTTTGCCGGCAGATGGGAGAATATTTTTTTCTTTATTTTATATTTTAATCAGAAAAAAGGTTCTATCCCGAGAATAAAACTTAACCATTAAGTCATAGGAAATGTCAGCTAAGAAGAGCATACGTATTACTTATCCTTCTTCCGAGAAGATCTATGTTCCGGGAGAAATCAATAAGATCCGGGTAGGGATGCGTCAGATTAAGTTAACGGATACGGTTACTGTAGATGAAAACGGAAATGAGGTCCTTAAAAAGAATAATCCGGTCATCGTGTATGATACCAGTGGGCCTTATTCCGATCCTAAAATAGCTATTGATATCCACAAGGGACTGCCACGGATTCGTGAAGAATGGTATGCCAAACGGAAGGACCTGGTCCGGTTACCACAGTTGACGTCTGAATATGGAAGAGCCAGACAGGGTGACCGGAGTCTGAACGCTATCCGCTTTCCCCATTCCTATTTGCCGATCCGGGCAAAAGAAGGAAAAAATATCACCCAGCTTTATTATGCCAAACGGCGCATTATCACTCCGGAAATGGAGTATGTAGCGATCCGGGAAAACCAGCAGATTGAAGCCATGGGCCTAAAATCGTATATTACCCCGGATTTCGTGCGGAAAGAGATTGCCGCGGGACGGGCTATTATCCCGGCCAACATTAATCATCCGGAAGCAGAACCGATGATCATTGGTAGCAAGTTCCTGGTGAAGATCAACACCAATATCGGTAACTCCGCTCTTTCTTCAGGGATCAGTGAAGAGATCGAGAAAGCTGTCTGGAGTTGTAAATGGGGAGGTGACACGCTGATGGATCTCTCTACCGGAAGCAACATTCATGAGAACCGGGAATGGATCATCCGGAATTGTCCGGTTCCCATGAGGACAGTTCCCATCTATCAGGCACTGGAAAAGGTAGAAGGGCGTATTGAAGACCTGAGCTGGGAAATTTACCGGGACACCTTGATCGAACAGGCTGAACAGGGAGTGGATTACTTCACCATTCACGCAGCTTTGCTAAAAGAACATATCGACCTGACAGCAAACCGTCTGACCGGGATCGTTTCCCGGGGTGGTTCCATCATGAGTAAATGGATGCAGGTGCATAACCAGCAGAACTTCCTGTATACTCATTTTGCAGATATTTGTGAGATACTGAAAACCTATGATGTAGCAGTGTCTATCGGGGATGGGCTTCGTCCCGGATCCATTTATGATGCCAATGACCCGGCACAATTCGCAGAACTCTATACCATGGGTAAATTGACAGATATGGCCTGGGATCAGTTTGTGCAGGTGATCATCGAAGGACCGGGACATGTCCCCATGAATAAAATCATGGATAATATGAAAGAGCAGCAATATGCCTGCCGGAATGCTCCTTTCTACACCTTAGGCCCTTTAACAACGGATATTGCTCCGGGATATGATCATATTACTTCCGCCATCGGTGCCGCACAGATCGCATGGTATGGAACAGCCATGATCTGCTATGTCACACCGAAAGAACATCTGGGATTACCGAACAAAGAAGATGTCCGCAACGGAGTGATCGCCTATAAGATCGCTGCCCACGCAGCAGACCTTGCGAAAGGCCATCCGGGAGCACAGATATGGGATAATGCTTTAAGCAAAGCCCGGTTTGAGTTCCGCTGGAAAGACCAGTTCAATCTTTCCCTGGATCCGGAACGGGCCATGAAATATTACAAGGATAGCGCGGTGACAGATGGGGAATATTGTACCATGTGTGGACCGAACTTCTGCGCGATGCGTCTCAGTAAAGAACTAACGAAAGAAGAGGGTGTCCCAAAAGTAAAAAAAAGAAAATTGAAAAAGTTACGATTTATAAGTAATTACCCCATTAGGGATAACATGTGCATAACCCCGGGTAGCACCCGGGGTAAGCGAAACCCTCTCCACAACAACCCGGAAAGGGTTGAACCCGCTTCGGGGTTTAGAGCGTGTGGCTGTTTTCTACCACGGGTTTCACCCGCGGTCATTTACATGCAAGCCCTCCAGGCTTACAAGCTGTAACTTTGTCAAAGAATGGATAGACTTCCGGGACACCCTCTTTCCTTTTTATTAGTAGGAATAATCTATTTTGAATATGAAAAAACTTTTATTATTATTTGTCTTTAGCTTTATTTATCTGTCTGTTTACGGACAATGGGTCTGGAACAATCCGCTCCAGGCTGGATTTCCGGTGATTCAGAACCAGGGTTGGACGGAAGAGACCGGACAGAGCTATAGCCGGTTCCCGGACCGTGCCAGAAATACCGTAAGGAAAGAGGTATGGGAGTTATCAGAAAATTCCGCGGGTCTGGCCATTCATTTCTACAGTAATGCGCCGGAAATAGAGGTCCGGTATCAGGTGAAAGGCGCTCTTCAAATGCAACACATGCCCGCCACAGGAGTATCCGGAGTGGATCTGTATGCTATTAACAGTGACGGGGAATGGAACGTTTGCGCAGGCACTTTTTCTTTTGGGGATACGATCCAATATAGGTTTGAGTCCCTAACCAAAGACCAGTATCATGATTATGGATATGAGTACAGATTGTATCTTCCCCTATACAATACAGTCCGGTGGCTGGAAATCGGAGTACCTCAGGGATCTTTGTTTGAATTCATTCCGGTCTCTCCGGAGAAACCGGTCCTTTTATACGGAACCTCCATCGCACAGGGAGGATGTGTTTCCAGAGCCGGTATGGCCTGGGCCACGATCCTGCAACGCTCCTTAGATTACCCGTTGATCAATGCCGGTTTTTCCGGTAACGGGCGGCTGGAACCGGAAGTGCTCGATCTGATCACTGAAATAGAGGCCCGGCTCTACATACTGGATTGCCTGCCTAACCTGACGCAGGAGAATGAAGAAGAGATCTATCACCGGATCGTACAGGCAGTGAAGCAAATCCGGAATAAACAAGCTGCCCCGATCTTATTGATAGAGCATTTAGGATACAGTAATATGGGAACCCATTCTTTGTATGCCGCTTCCGTAGAAAAAGTAAACAAAGCTTCCAAAAGAGCTTACGAAACTCTCCGGCAGGAAGGAATTCCAGCCCTATACTATCTGACCCGGGAAGAGCTGGCCATTCCCGCAGATGGCTGGGTAGACCATATCCATCCGAATGAGTGGGGAATGCAGGCCCAGGCAAGAGCGGTAGAGAAAAAAGCACGGGAGATCCTACATATCCCGGTAGGTACAATCTCCACCACCCGGCCGGTGACTCAACGACGGGAGCCACATAACTATGAATGGCTGAAACGTCACCGGGAAGAACTGGAATATAATCCGGCACATCCGCCCCGGGCAGTCATTATTGGTAATTCGATCACCCACTTCTGGGGTGGAGAACCGGCAGGGCCACGCAGCAGTGGTTCCCAAAGCTGGGAACAATACATGCGTCCCCACGGATTCAATAATCTGGGATATGGATGGGACCGGATTGAAAACGTACTCTGGCGGATCTATCATGATGAACTTTTGGGCTACACGCCGGAACGAATCATCTCGATGATCGGGACTAACAATCTGGGGCTAAACACGGATGAAGAAATTGTGGAAGGGCTCCGGTTCCTTTTAGCAGCCATTCGTGACCGTCAGCCATCGGCAGAGATCCAGGTAGTCGGTATCCTGCCCAGACGGGATCAGGAACAATGGGCAAAGAATATCAATCAACAGATCCGGAAAATGGCAGAAAGCGAAGGTTACCTTTTTACAGATGCCGGTCATGTTTTCCTACAGGAAGACGGGACTTTAAATGAATCCCTTTTCAGTGACGGGCTACATCCCAATGAAGAAGGCTATCTCCGGCTGGCTCCTTTGATTGTTCAATAAGTTTTATAAAAAATATTCTATTTTTGTTTCTTCTATCTTACTAACTAAAAAACCCATCCTATGGAACAGATAACCATCAAAACATTAGAGGGAATAGAAACATCCGGCATATTGGACTGTTTTAATGAGGCTTTTTCCGATTACCACATTCCTATGCGTCTCACCCTATCTCAGTTAGAAAATAAGATCATGAGTGAAAATGTCCGGTTGGAATATTCTGTCGGAGTATTTGACGGAGAGAAGATGGTTGGAGTGATCCTGCATGGATATGAGCAGGTAAAAGATAAAAAACACCTTTATAATGCCGGAACCGGAGTGGTCCCGGATTACCGGGGACAACATCTCACAGAGCAGATGTATGCATTTGCTATCCCCCGCTTCAAAGAATCCGGTATTTGCAGTGTTACATTAGAAGTACTTACGCCCAATGAACGGGCTATTAAAGTATATAGCCGCACCGGATTCCGGATCCAGCGGACAGTCAATTGTTACAAAGGAAACATACAGGGTAATAAACCTTTTCCTGCCGGATACGCGATCAGGAAACTGGAAAATTGGGATGGAGAGGAGCTAAGTCGTTACTGGAATGCAGAACCAACCTGGCAAAATTCCGTTCAGACCATCCGCAGGAACCGGGAGCATGTGGATGTCTGGGGCGTCTGGCAACAGGATCTTCTGGCCGGCTATCTGGTATATATTCCGGATAGAAAGAGAGGGCAGCTATTTGCCGTTCACCCGTCCCACCGGGGTAAAGGGCTTGCTTCTGCCCTATTCGACCGGATCGCTTCAGAATATGATCCGGAGATCACACTTGTTAATCTGGATGCCGGAGATACAGTAACTAATACTTTTCTCCAGGCCATAGGATTTGAGAACTACATTCAGCAATATGAAATGAAATTAGATATAGACAGATGACCTGAAGGGATGATTTATAAGTTAAAAACAATTGTGACACCGGTAGGAAACTGTTGTGACATCAGGTTGGCACCAAAGTGTCCTACCGATGTCACAACAGTGTCAAACGAATGTCACAACAGGAAAAACCGCAAAGTATAGAAACAGATATTTACCAAAGAAAACAGGATTCCGGATATACTGGATTTCCACATAATAAATCATCCTCCATGCAAGTCTGCATCGTAGACAAAGATATTAGGTAAATACACCGGGATTATATATTTTTGTTGATAAACTTGAACACGTGGATTTTTCATAACTAATCATACAAACTTAAAAAAAACAATCTTATGATCAGTAAAAGAATGGAACAAGCGCTCAATGAGCAGATAAATGCCGAATTATGGTCAGCCTACCTTTATCTTTCGATGTCGGTCAATTTTTCAGTAAAAGGCCAGCCGGGTTTCGCCAACTGGATGAGTATCCAGTTTAAGGAAGAGCAGGACCACGCCATGAAATTCCTCAACTATCTTTTGTCGCGTGGCGGAACTCCAGTCCTGCAACCGATTGCAGAAGTAAAAACAACCTGGGAAACCCCATTGGAGGCGTTTGAAGATACGCTGGCACATGAGCAGAAAGTAACGGCGATGATCAATGAACTGTATTCGGTTGCAACGGAAGAAAAGGATTATGCCACCCAATCTATGCTGAAATGGTTTATTGACGAGCAGGTAGAAGAAGAAGAAACGGCACAGGACATTATCGATGCACTAAATATGATAAAAGATAATGGTTTCGGTATCTATACATTAGACAAAGAACTTGCATCACGTACATATGTGCCACCGGTAGCAGAGTAGAGTAAGATTTATTACAGAGATAGTTAAACTGGCATTGATAACAGAAGTTCCGAGTAAAGATGTAGACATTCCATCGGTATGACTGTATTTATATTTTTCTAAATATATCCAGTTGAGACGTAGAATTCTCTCCAACCGGAACTTCGGGTATGCCAGTACCTAACTTCCCCTTTGGAGAGGTAGCTCTACGTTTTTCTTTTTGTGAAATCTGAAAATTTTATTTGAGCACTCACTTATTAAGATAAGAACAATACTATACATTCGAGTATTCGTCTATTAAATGTAATTGAATATTATGTTGTATATCACACGGATTTGCTATTGTTAGTTATAAAAATAGATATTATGGGAAGAAAGGCTCTTTCCAGATTAACTTGTATTTATATAAAATCATTAATTCGTAAATATATAAGACAAAAGAGAAGAACTATAACCGAATAACTCTTACCTTTGATGGCATCAAATGATCGCATCAGCATGAAGCCTCCATATCAAATAACACCCACTATATTGGCAAAAGTAGCTTCTATTTCTGAGAAAATAGGAGAAGTAAAAACCGCTTACCTTATGCAGCCTCCTACCGAGCTACGGAAGCGAAACCGCATAAAAACGATTCAGGCGTCTTTAGAAATTGAAGGAAACACCCTTACAGTAGAACAAATTACGGCCATACTCAACAACAAACGGGTACTGGCTCCGAAAAAAGACATTCTGGAAGTCAAAAATGCCATACAGGTCTATGAGCAGATAGAAACATTCAAACCATACAGTATCACCTCTTTATGCAAAGCGCACCAACTATTAACAAAAGGATTAGTTAGAAACCCCGGACAACTCCGGACAACAACTGTGGGCATCGTAAAAGGAAGTCAGACCGTGCATGTAGCGCCATCGGCTGAACTGATAAAAGGACAACTTCTGGAACTTCTTAGATATGCAAAGAACGATACAGATCTGCTCTTAATTAAAAGTTGTGTATTTCATTATGAATTTGAGTTTATACACCCCTTTATAGATGGCAACGGACGTATGGGGCGATTGTGGCAAACAGTCCTGTTAAGGCAACAATATCCGGTATTCGATTACCTACCCATAGAAACACTCATAAAAAACAAACAGCAGCAATATTATGACATCTTAGCCAAATGTGACAAAACAGGTGAGTCAACATTGTTTATCGAATTTATGCTTACCATAATAGATGAAACACTGGAAGAATTGTTATCCTCCCAGCCCGTGCATCTCAAAGCAAAAAACCGTATAGAATTATTTAAAACCATAATCGGAGACAAACAGTTTACCCGTAAAGACTACATGCGGCACTTTAAAGACATCTCCGCAGCCACCGCAACCCGTGACCTACGGGAAGCTACCCAAACCGGAACCCTGAGAAAAACCGGAGACGGCAGAACTACATGTTACCAATACAAGTAAAAACGACAATAAGATGACAACACAGGAAATAATAGAAAAAGAAATCGAATATATAAAAAGTAATGTTCCGGTATTTTATAAGTACCTCGAGTATCGGATTAGATAGAGACAAACTTCCTCCGTATAGGGGCAAAAAAAGGTTGTCTCACGACAACCAATCTTCATTGTTAACCTTAAATCTAATACCATGAAAAACACATTGCAAATATAGGGCTTTTTATGTTATGCAACATATAAAACCCAAAGAAAATGCTTATTCTTAACCTTGTTTAACAAAAACATGTTCTAAAACATACTTTCCGAATTGATTATATAAAAAATGGCAGTTTTATGATATAATCAATCGCTCCAAACAGACGTAAAAAAGGCTGTCTCAAAAATTCTTTGGGACAGCCTTTTTACTAAAATCTTCGTTTCTTATTTAGAAGCTTCGATAGATGCTTTACGGAATTGTTTCATCAGCTTCTCGATTTCTAAAGACGCTTTGCGAGCGCGAGTACCAGCAGCTTTGTTTCCGTTTGTTACCTGTAAATTTGCTTCTTTCTGAAAAACTTCGATCTGTGCATTGATCTGATTTACTAATTCGTTCATCATTTTCGTTTTTATTAGTTATACACGGATAGCATTTATCCCAATAATTGAGAGGGCAAAGATAAATCTTTCTTTATCATCACCAAGCTTTTTATCCTGAATATCGTGATAAAATCAGCATTTATTTTATAGATTGTTGAATATCTTCCGCCGTGAACTGGCCTAAAATGCGAACCACTCCGACTATCCCCTGGGTTTCTGTCACAGCGACAAACTCAGTAATGACCTCCTCCTTTTCCTTTACCCAGATGGTAATATTATTTTTATTGTCCTGTAGCATTTGCGAATAACCACTGTTGATCAGACTCTTAAAGTCATTTTTCATTTCCGTGCTGACACTCTGCGACTGGGAAGTATAGATCTCCACTGTGTCTATATGATCTTTCAGAGCTTTGACATTTAACCCATTTGCATCTATATCCGGAATTAACATCAGCATACTCTTAGGGACCGTAAAACTGATCACCTCATCTTTACCGGCATATTTTTCAAACAGATCATTCGCCGCAAAACAAAAAGTAACGCAAATCAGAAAATAAAGGACAGGATGTTTTTTCTTCTCATGAATCATCATTATTAAAGTATAATACTCATTTAGTAGCTGTAAAAACAGCCGGACTTTTCCTGGATCTCCTCCTGTATCCGAATCAGGATCTCAGCCATTATCCATATGCAAAGATAGGAAGAATACGAGTCATACCACCTGATTTAATCATTTCAGAACGAAGTTTAACACTTACTAAACATCCTCCTGACTAAAAAAGAATGAGCGGATCTCTTCTAACCGGAAAGAAGATATTTATTCCTTTTCCGGCAGAAAAAATGTTTAAATGATTATATTTGCTTCATCCAGAAAACAAAATAAGAAAATGAATATGCGTAAACTGATTTACCTACTACTATTAGCTGTTATTTCCACCGCTTTTTCCTTTGCAGAAGATTCAATTCCGGACATTCTTTTGAAACAGACGCTTACATTCGCTCAGAAAGATACTTCTGAACTGAAAATGGATATATATCGCCTGAAAGGAACTACCCATGAAAAGCAACCGGTCATGATTTTCATGTTTGGCGGGGGCTTTAAGGGTGGTAAAAGGAATGATCCCTATTATACTAACTATTTTATTACGCTGGCCTCTCAGGGAATCACCACCATATCCATTGATTACCGGTTAGGATTAGTAGATCAGAAAATAACGCTGTTCAATACCAAAGCAGCAGATTACGCGATCAATATGGCGGTGGAAGATCTTTTTCAGCAACCCGCTATGTTATTGACCATGCAGAAGAATTAAATATGGATCCGGATTGCATCATGATCAGTGGTTCCAGTGCCGGAGCAGTCACCGTTTTGCAGGCTGACTATTATTTGAATAATAAAATGCATTCCTATGAAATCCTGCCTGCCGGATTCCAGTATGCCGGTGTCCTATCCTTTGCAGGAGCCATTTTCAGTCACCAGGGGACTCCGGATTATAAAGAAAAACCGGCTCCTACCCTTTTCCTTCACGGAGACAAAGACAAAGTCGTTTTCTATAATAAATTACGACTTTTCCGGCGGGGCATGTTTGGTTCTAAGCCATTAGCCAAACGATTCAAAAAACGGGAATTCAATTATCTGTTCATCACCATGAAAAATAAAGGACACAGTGTGTCAGGAAGTCCCATGCACAACAATTTAGACATCATAGAATGGTTTATTCAAATTATGTCTATGAAAAGAAAAACTGGCAAAACGAAGGCTGTATGAAAGAACTGAACACCCCTATAGAAGCCGGTGGTTCAGTCTGGGCCCTTTAAAAACCCCGGGGTCTTTTCAGTCATGTTCGGAAGATTTTTCGAAGGTTGATCTTTGTCTCCTAAGTCCCTGCGGGTAGGGTGCTCAGAATTTAATTTGATGAATTGTAAAAAAAGCCTGATATTTGCAATCTAATTATTTTATAATCAATGAAAAACAAAAGTAATCGCGAGAAAGAATTAGAGAAGAAATTGGCTACTGTGGAGAAAAAACTAATAAACTCAAAAGATAAAAACAAACAACTGAGCAAGGAAAATAAAGGATTAAAAAAAAACTTACTCAGGGAGGACAAATCTATAGAGGAAGTATTAAACATCATAGCTACGATGAATTTATAGTTCATTTAAGTAGTCGGCTCTATATAGAAAGTTTTTGTAGCTTTCGTTCAGTGAGCAAAATTATATCTGTTCTTAATGATCTATTAGATTGGAATTTACCTCGTATTCCTTGTGCTAACACAATTTCATCATGGATACAAAAAAGTGGTTATAAAATATATAAAGACCCTCAAATAAAAAACTCAGAAGATGAGTATGCTCTTATTTTCGATGAGAGTATGCTGGTTGGAAGTGAACGTTTATTATTAACTCTTGGGCTAAAAGCTCACAAGGAAAACAGCCTTGCCATAGCTATGCAGGATGTACAGGTTCTGGATATAAGTGTGAGAGAAAAATGGGATAGCGACTCTATTACTCAGGTTGTAGAAAAGACCCTGTGTGAGTTCTCTTCACGACCCTCCTATATATTAAGTGATAATGATACAAAACTAAAGAAAGCCATCCGTCTTCTTGATTGTGAACATGTACCCGATGTAGGTCATACACTGGCCTTGTGCCTGGAAAAGACTTACAAAGAAGAAGCTGATTTTAAAGAATATATGAAAAAACTCTCAGCACTGAGATTCAAATACATCATGACTCCTGTGGCTTATTTACTACCTCCTTCCCAGCGAACCATTGCTCGTTTTATGAATCTTAGAGATGTTATTAAGTGGTCTTCAAGAATCAAAGAAAATATGTATAAGCTAGGCCCGGATAAAGAAATCTTTCTTTTTATAGGGGAGTATAGCTCTTTAATAGACGAACTACAGGAGTCATTTAATGTGGTAGATCAAATAAATCATAGACTTAAAAAAGATGGGTTAAATAACAAGATTCTTACACAAGAGCAACAAAGACTTCGCTTACATTTGAAAGGAAAAACGGATAGACAAAGAAAATTAGCTTCTTTAATAGAGGATTATCTCAGTATGCAGAAGCCTAAATTTTCCCAAAACAAACAGCCCTTACATATCTCATCCGATATTGTAGAATCTCTTTTTTCTGTATATAAGAGACGTAAAGCAGCCAATCCACTGTATGGAGTTACCCAATCTATTCTTTTACTACCTCTTTTAACTAAAAAGACAACTATGAAATCAAAGGACTTCAAACAGGCACTACAAGAGGTATCCTTAGAAGATATTAAACGATGGAAAGAGAAAACTCTTTCGATAAATCAGGCACATAAAAGAAATCGAATATTAGCAGCGTAGAGAATATTAGAAATCATATTCTGAGCACCCTACCCGCAGGGACGGCACATATTAGCCTGGGACGCAAGTCCCAGGTAGAGAGATCCCCACCGGGGGTGTGCTGTAGTACACCCCTTCTCGTATATTTGCTATGTATTATATATTAAGTTGTCTTAAAGAAGAAAAAGGGATAAACTTGTAATAAATAAAAACAGAAAAGAAAGAATAGGATGAAGAATCCCATATAGATAATCCCTCAGTGATATATCGTTCTTAAGATATCTCTCCTATTTTTTTCTTCTCTATTGAGTCTGGATCAGTATCTAGTGAATAAGTCAGGTTACTTGAGAGGGGCAGGGGGTGTGTCACGGAGATAAAGAGATAGGAATTACAACTGTTTTTTTCCTTTATAACCCCAATGGGATTAAAAAGGAGCCGGACCATGGTAATTCATAGACCAGTGGTGTCTGTAACACACCCCTGACCCCTCTATTCTTATGATTTATGCAAGTGAATTGAGATAAAAAGTTTGATAGTGTGTATTATTTTTAATGACGCCAAACATCCGGGCAATAAGTTTAGCCCGGATGTTATTGATTACAGTCATTTTAGATTTACCTTCTTCTACTTTTCTTACATAATACCTTTTTAAGTCCGAGTCTTTTTTCCTTATCACAGCAAGTGCTGCCAGATGTAATAATGTTTTGAGGTCTTTATTAGCTCTATGAGATACTTTTCTTTTAGAGCGGATACTACTTCCCGAAGAGTATTCAAAAGGTGCCACTCCGGCATGACAGGCAAATTGTCGGGCATTTTTGAAACGACTGAAACAATCACTTTCAAGAATTACCTTCAGGGCGACCTTATTGCCTATGCCTTCAATACTGGTTAATAGTTGCATTTGATTGGTCAATATCGGTGAAGAGTTTATTATACGCTGGATTTGTTCTTCTATCTGAGTAATTACTTTATCTAAACTCTCTATTAAAAAAACAAGTCTCTTGTTTTTATCCAGGTAATCATCAGGGTGCATAAATCCTTTGTGGTCTTTTAACTGGGCTTTATATTTAGCCCGGTCAACCACAAAGAGTTCTCGCTGACTTTCCAGTTCTTTAAGCTTGTGGATCTGTCTGTCAGTAGGAATATACTTTCTTAATTTGTCACGGTGAATTTCAGCGTAGCGGGCAATCATCCGAGCATCTACACGGTCATTTTTGCCACGGCGTACTCCGGATGAGTATTTAATCTGGCTGGGATCTTCTACCCACAAGATAAGTGATAAGCTTTCCGATATACAAAGTAATGGATAGGTATATTTACCTGTATGTTCCGAGCAAAGAATCAACTTTTCTTTTTCTATAGTATACTCTTTGATTAAACCCTGTAGCGCTTTTTTATACTCTGGTCATGATTAGATATGACCATCTCTTTTATTACTTTTCCCTGGTAACGAACACAGATATCCAGTTTGTTTTTACTGATATCAATACCTATAAAATAAAAATTTCCCATATCTTTACATTTGAACATGAAAGAGAAAGAAAGAATT
>Ga0192241_10332_pt1 | contig 24513 bp, 24 predicted proteins | sample Koala_Koa27_I3_FD_131239 | JGI IMG/M metagenome (GOLD analysis project Ga0192241, IMG submission 131239) | Enriched cells from koala feces incubated with labeled cellulose particles, San Francisco Zoo, California, United States - Koala_Koa2-7_I3 ... | reverse complement strand
TTTTGACCCGGCAGCATATTTTGATTAAAAATCCAATTTATCGTTTTTCCGGTAGAAAATTCTTCATTTCTGATATTACAGAGTTTGAAATAGGAAATCCTGGTATGTATAATTACGATTATATACGTATTATGACACGCCAAAAAAAGTCTAAAAGATATGTGATTGACTTAATTGATCCGCGAGATTATATGGAACTTCTGCAAAAAATAAATGAAATGGGGATTAAAGTCAAAGTGAAAGGTAACTTAAAAAGATCAGGAATGTAATTTCTGGAAAATTATTTACTGGAGCGGTGAAAATAGGCAGGTTCTCCGCTCCGGTTATTTAAATTTACTAACTTCGTGTCGCCCGCGGGAAACTCCCGCGCGGAAAATCCACTGGTCACCGAAGCGCGTGAGTTCTTTTAAAACGCGATCACCGACGGCATCACCCGCCGAACGCTCGATCAGGAAAGAGGCTGGAATCCCGGAGAGGTCACACCCCAATGGGAACAAGCAGTCTTTAAAAACGATGAGCGGTATCAATATGTAATTTTACCGATCCTCACACAGTACAACTACATGGCCCGTGAAACCGCTGTACGCGATTCCATTTAACGAACCTATCATGTTCGCGTATCGCAGGTGCTTTGTATCCGGAAAAATGCAGAAGGAAAACAAAGCGCGGTATACCTGACCCTGATTCCTTCCAAAGGATACTACTCCATAAAAAACAGCATGCAGGAGAAATACACAGGGTCTAAATTATAGTTTTGGACCGGATAAGCGAAAAGATGTTGAATTTTACGTATATTACTAAAATGAAAAAAATTATCTTAATTGTTTTGGGTTGCTTATTGAGCAGCACCATTCAGGCACAAACTGGGGAAAAATTTACAATCTCACAGAATCATCTATTCAATCACAAGATAAATATATTGATTCCTATTATGTAGGTGATATCTCCGGGACCACACCTTATGTTTTGACAAGTTCGTTTGCTCCCAGTTGGACGACGTATGGTAATTATATTTTCAATTTCTATAAATATGCTAATTGGGAGAATGAACCTGCTGCATTTGAAGTTATGGAAATTTTAAAGAACGGAAGCACTGTTCTAAAAATTCAGAATTCACTTGGCTTTAGTAATTTGGCAAAATTTCTGGATATCGAGGATAACTTTATCTGTACCTCTTTAGCAGAGGACACATATCTCTTATTATTAATGGAACAAGTATATGCTAGTCAGCCATCTAATATTTCCATAATTCTTTTCTACAAAAACGATGTTAAATTGATTTACAATAAGCCCATGTTCATAAATTCGGTGAATACTAACAATGGAAAATTCGAAATGGAATTACAGTCTAACACCGTTGAGTGGTTAGGAGTCAATCAACCTGCCAATAATGCTGATTTGCATAAAATTTGGTCGGATGGAAAATATCTGTATTTCAAGTAGATCAGCAAAATAAATATAAACCGGAGCGGAAAATAAATATAGGCAGGTTTTCCGCTCCGGTTTTTCTCAAACAAATCATAATGAAGATTTATCGACAATCCATATGGAAAGCCGACGCGACGAAAAGCTGTTTTGTCCCGTTTCTGTTTGTTCAACTCCTGTTTTTACCTATGGTTTATGGAACAGAAGCGTGGCTGGTTATTTTGCTTGTTTTATCAGGCGCTTTTTTGATTTTTTTCTTATTTACCATGACCGGCTATTCCTATATCATTACCGATTCGAAAAAATTAGTCATTAAAAATCTGATTTATCCGTTTTATTCCGGAGCATTCGATTTGAAGGAAATTGAAAAAATCCAGATTGGTAGTCCCGGTGGCCTCTCACCCAATCAACTTTTGATCTTCAGGCCCGGAAAACGACGGAAGAGGTTTGTCATTGAATTGGTAGGTTCAAAAAATTGTCGTGAGCTTATAAAAGATTTACAGGCAAAAGGAATTCAGGTTGAAGTTAAGGGCTTATTATAGCTTTCCATTCTCTTACCGGGGCGAAAAAAGCAAAGACAGGCTTTTCGCTCCGGTTTTTTAATTATCTTCACTTAAACTAATAAACCCGAAAAAGAGTGATGAAAAAGAGAAAGACTTCTTCCATTTTAATGTTGATCATTGTTTTTGTTTGGTTGGCCTTACTTTTTCCTTTTAACCTTATCCTTCGGGGTATTTTAGCCGACCATATGCAAGCCTGCTTCGGACTTTTTTCAGTTCGCTGTTGGCGGCGGGTACAATTTATTTCGGGGCACACAAAAGACAGGGTTGGCAATTATCGGTCTCTGATCTATGGGTGGGCGGATATTTTTTGTATGGGGTGATCAATATGCTATGGATCAGTCCGCGTCCGGTGGCCGGGGTGGTGTGGATCCGGTTTCTTACCGTACTGCTGGTCTATCTTTCCGTGCGGTTGTGGGATAAGAAGTTAATCGATTACGGACTGTGGGTCATTCTGGGAGCCGGTTTACTGGAATCCGGAGTGGTACTACTGCAGCATTGGGGATTCTTGCCCAGCAGACACCTGTTGTTTAACCATACCGGCACTTTTTTTAATCCGGGATTAGCCGGAGGGTTTATCGCTTGCTGCTTTTGTGTCGTTGTCTATTTTTTCACGCAGACCGGGCTTTCATTCCGATATAAAACAGGGTTGGGTATAACAGCCTTTATTCATTGCTATGCACTCCTGCTTACCGACTCCCGCGCCGGTTGGATCGCTGCCGCGGTCGGCTGCGGGTATGTGTTGTGGCGGGCGGATATTCCCATCCTGACAGCAGTCAGACGAGCGTTGCATGAACGGAAAATGTACCGAATCGGTATTATTGTGCTCCTCGCCTCCGGGATTTTTCTACTGTATCGGTATAAACAATCCTCCGCGGACGGCAGGCTGTTCATCTGGCAGAACTGCCTGCAAATGGCCCAGGACAAACCGATGCTCGGACACGGAATCGGAACTTTCCAGGAAATATATCCGGTTTATCAGGCCCGGTTTTTTATGGAAAACGAAGATTCTTCCCGGGCCATGGTCGCCGGGAGTCCCCATACACCGTTCAACGAATATCTCTCTGTCTTAACCGGGCAAGGAATCATCGGCATAATCCTGCTCACTGGCCTGTTGCTTTCGGTTTTTCTATATAAAACACCCCGAGGGAAGCAGGGAAAACAAAAAGGATTTTTATTGGCTTTCTGTGTTTTTGCGTTTTTCTCTTACCCGACAGCCGATGGGAGGATGTTGGCCTTATTCGCTTTCTTTCTGGCTATACTTCCTTCCCAAAAGACCATAGTTCTAAAATCCAACTCATTGGGAACCCTTTTCTTCCTGATATCGATGGTTTGCGGGTTTTATTTTGCCTGTACCGGAATCAAAAAATACTTCGGTTTGGAAAAGCTTCTCCTATCGAAAACGCCGGCCACCGAAGAGCAGTACAGACAGATCCGGTACGACAGGGATTTGCTCAGAAATTACCATTTCTTTACCGAAGACCGATTATCCGCCGACAGTCGGTTCGAAGTACTCCGGGATTATGTGGAATTATCCCCTTCCCCTTCCGGATTATGCGAATTAGGCAGGCAGTACAAAGTAAAAGGCCATTTCTCAAAAGCCGAAGAGTGCTTCATTTTCGCATCGAATATTAATCCATCGCTGATTACTCCGAACTACGAATTATTCTTACTCTACGAACAGAACAACCAGGAGGAGCTATTGAAAAAAACCGGTGAAAAAATCCTCCGCCAGCCCTTGAAGAAAGAAGGGACGGCTTCCTTGAAAATGAAAGCTTACGTAAAAAATGTCTTACAAAACGATCTGCCGTAATTCCGGGTTAGGTTCTCTGCACAATTTATGCAGGGAGAGCCGGTATGGAAAAGCAAAAGATCGTTATAAACGGTAATCACTTCTCGGACATCGAAGGTTTTTACGATGAAGCGTACCGCGTACTTACCAGCGGACTGGACTGGCAGCCGGCGCATAACCTGGATGCTCTGAACGACATACTCTACGGAGGTTTCGGAACCTTCTCCCTCGGTGAACCGATTGTTCTGGAATGGATCAATTACCCGAAAAGCCGGAAGGATCTGGGTAGGGAACCAAGTATCCGGTATTACGAGAGCCGGGCTGCCGGATTATCCGGAAAAAGAGCGGATTATTTTCAGGGATTGGCCGACCAGCTGAAAACAGGCGGTGGGGAAACACTGATCGGGATGATCAGCGGTATGATCGGGGAGAGGCAAAATATCCGGTTTATTGCCCGTTAGTCATTGGCGGAACATCCAAAGCTTTTCGTATATTTGTTTGTATTCTGTAAAACCGGACTGACCGGCAAACCCGCATAGGAAATGAGAAACTACGATATTTATCTTTTTGACTTCGATTACACCCTCGCGGATTCATCCCAGGGAATTGTCCGGTGTTTTCAACACGTACTTAGCCGGAACGGATATAACGGAATCAGTGAAGAACAGATCAAACGCACCATCGGCCATACCCTGGAAGATTCATTCTCGCTGCTCACCGGCCAGACCCGCAGCGAAACCCTGTCGGCTTATACCGGGGAATATATCGAACAGGCCCGTTTAGTGATGACCGCCCACACGAAATGGTTTCCGGAAACCGTAGAAGTGCTGACCGAACTCAAAAACCGGGGAGCCAGGATTGGTATCATTTCCACAAAATTCCGGTATACGATCCGGGAATTCGCGGACCGGCAGTTCCCTCCGGATTTTTTCGACCGGATCGTCGGCCGGGAAGATGTCGCCTCGCCCAAGCCCTCGCCGGAAGGTATATTGCTTGCCCTGGAATCTCTCGGTGGTTCGGTAGCGAATACCCTCTATCTGGGCGACAGCGTGATCGACGCCCAGGCGGCGCAGGCAGCAGGCGTCGACTTTTTAGGCGTCCTGCACGGAACAACCGCCCGGCAAGAATTGGAAATATATCCGCACGTAGGCATCGCCCCGGATTTAACCGGAATATTTTATAGCGACAGGGAGTTGAAATCCACTATTATCGCTCTCGAAAAAGAAGCTTTGAAACAATGGAATCAAGGAAATCCGGATGCGTTTATTGAGTTGTCAGCCGAGGATGTGGTATACATCGATCCGGTTGTCTCACTCGAAGGCAAGAAAGCGCTCACGGAATTTTATGCTGGCATCCGGGGTAAAATCGACATCAGCACATACCGGATGATCGATCCGACGGTGGAACTGTCGAAAAACACGGCGGTCCTTTCCTATGATTACGAAGCGCATCGGGACGGCCGGATTTTTCGGATGCACTGCACCGAGGTGTACGAATCCGGCCCGCTTAACTGTTGGAAAATCAAAAAGACTCATTGGTCAGTTCTTTAGCCGGAACCTGACGGAGAACCGTATCTGTCCGGTCCGGAAAAATCGGAAGTGAAAAAAGGTTAGAAATATAATCAAAACATAATAGTGAAAAATACTGTGATTTGTGAATTTTCCCTTACATTTATGAGAACCTTTACATTTAAAAAATGGTAAAGAAATGAAATAAGCCAACAAAACGAACCGGTATGTTCAGGAATTTTTATCTCTTTTTCAGGGATGGTTTTCGGAGTATGACCATCGGGCGCACACTGTGGATGATCGTGCTGATCAAACTTTTTATCCTATTCGCCATCCTGCGAGTATTCTTTTTCCCCCATTTTCTGAACTCGAATTTCGATACCGAATCCCAGAAAGCGGATTACGTCCGCTCGGAACTGATCGAACGGGGACAGTAACCGGAATTATCAAAAATCAAAACCTAAACTGCTATGGTAGCATTAACCGCATCGTTAGTCGGCTGGTCCAGGGCGCAGTTCGCCATGACTGCCATGTATCACTGGGTGTTCGTGCCGCTCACCCTGGGGCTGGGAATTATTATGGCCCTTATGGAAACCCAGTATTACCGCACCGGGAAAGAAGAGTGGAAAAACGCCGCCAAATTCTGGATGAAACTCTTCGGAATCAATTTCGCCTTCGGTGTGGCGACCGGACTGGTTCTCGAATTCCAGTTCGGCACCAACTGGTCCAATTACAGCTGGTTCGTGGGAGATATATTCGGCGCGCCTCTGGCCATAGAGGCCATTGTAGCCTTTTTTCTGGAAGCGACATTTATTTCGATCATGTTCTTCGGCTGGAAAAAAGTCAGCAAAAAGATGCACCTGACCGCCACCTGGCTAACCATTCTCGGAGCGACGATTTCCGCGCTGTGGATACTTGTGGCCAACGCCTGGATGCAATATCCGGTCGGCATGGAATTCAATCCGGATGTGGCCCGGAACGAGATGGTCGATTTCTGGGCCATCCTGCTCTCCCCCGTGGCTATCAATAAGTTCTTCCACACCGTTTTGTCCGGCTGGGTGTTGGGCGGAATCTTCGTGACCGGCATCAGCGCGTGGTTCCTGCTCCGCAAACGGCACACCGATTTTGCACTGAAAAGCCTCCAAGTGGGCACCGTATTCGGACTGGTATCCTCCTTTTTAATCCTCATTACCGGCCACGCTTCGGCTTACAACGTGGCTCATTACCAACCGATGAAGCTCGCCGCGATGGAAGCCCTGTATGAAGGGGGCACGGAGTGGAACTGATCGGAGTCGGAATACTGAACCCCAAAAAAGAGCGGTATGACGACGGGGTGCGGCCCGTAGTCGACAGGATCGCTTTTCCCAAAATGTTATCCTTCCTCGGTTTCACGGACTTCAACGCCTATGTACCCGGCATCCGCGATATTATCGAAGGCGGATATACGATGCCTGACGGAGAAACCGCCCTGTCTTTCGAAGAGAAGAAAACGCGGGGTAAAGCGGCAAACCTGGCCCTGCAGAATTACCAACAGGCCCTTAAAGAAGGCGATCCGGCACGGGCGGCGCTGCACAAAGAAGAACTGCGGGAAAATTACCCCTACTTCGGCTACCAGTACCTCGACAAACCGGAAGAGGTGATTCCCAATGTCCCGCTCACGTTTTACTCCTTCCGGGTCATGGTGATCCTCGGTCTGTTTTTTATCGCCCTTTTCCTGCTGTTGAGTTTCGGCATCTATAAGAAAAAAATCGAATCCAAAAGTTGGCGGTGGGTGCTTTGGGTGGCCCTTTGGACCATACCGCTCGGCTATCTGGCCGGACAGCTGGGATGGGTGACGGCGGAAGTCGGACGACAGCCGTGGGCCATACAGGATGTGTTGCCGGTACAGGCGGCCATTTCCAGTATCTCGGCCGGCTCTGTCCAACTGACGTTCTTTATTTTCCTGACCCTCTTTACGGTCATGCTGGTAGCCGAGATCCGGATCATGCTCCGTTCCATTGTTAAAGGTCCGGATTCTTCGGACCATCAGTCCTGATAACGCACAGTACCATCTAAAACGATACCGTTATGATCACATATGATTTTCTACAGCATTACTGGTGGCTGCTGATCTCCCTGCTGGGCGGCTTGCTGACCTTCCTGCTTTTCGTTCAGGGCGGACAGTCTCTGCTGTTTTCACTGCCGAAAAATGACGATGAACGCCGCCTGATGCTTGCCGTATTGGGCCGGAAATGGGAATTTACCTTTACGACGCTCGTTACGTTCGGCGGTGCGCTTTTCGCCTCCTTCCCGCTCTTCTACTCCACCAGTTTCGGAGGCGCATACTGGGTATGGATCGTAATCCTGCTCTCATTCGTACTCCAGGCAATTTCCTATGAATTTTACTCGCGGCCGGGAAATATCTTCGGACAAAAGACCTACCGGACGTTCCTGTTCATCAACGGGATCATCGGTACGTTCGTAATCGGCGTGGCCGTAGCCACTTTTTTTACCGGATCGGATTTCACGGTGCGCACCGGAAATATTACGCAGATCGCTTCGCCGGTGATCAGTCGATGGGGAACCCCTGGCACGGTCTGGAAGCGCTGGCCAACGTAAGGAACCTTTGCCTCGGAGCGGCCGTTTTTTTCCTCGCCCGTACGCTGGCCCTGCTGCTTTTCATGAACCGCATCCGGCACGAAGAACTCGAAGGAAGATGCAGGAAATCGTTGTGGTACAATGCGGTTCCATTTGTGATTTTCTTCCTGATCTTCGTGGTATGGACATTCGCGGCAAAGGGCTTCGCGGTAAACCCGGAGACCGGAGAGGTCTTTATGCAGCAAAATAAATATTTTACCAACCTGCTTGAAATGCCTTTGGTATTCGTTTTCTTCGGATTAGGCGTATTGGCGGTCCTGTACGGCATCGTTTCGACGCTGCTCTGCAAAAACAGCCGGAAAGGCATTTGGTTTTCAGGCATCGGAACGGTGTGTACCGTATGCTGTCTGCTGCTGATCACAGGATATAACAATACAGCTTTCTATCCCTCCTACTCCGACCTGCAAAGTTCCCTGACCATACACAATGCCTCCTCCAGTGAATTTACCCTGCGGGCCATGTCTATTGTTTCTTTGTTCATTCCTTTCGTATTGGGATATATTTTCTACGCTTGGAACGCCCTGGAAAAGAAACGGACAGATCTGGATGAAGTGAATGCGGAAGACCATGGAGAATAGACCGACCCCATTTCGGGTAAAGATATTCTGTGAAAGCAAGCAAAAAGCCGCCCTTATACAGGCGGCTTTTTCATCGGAGCATGCCCCGATTTTTTGGGCTGAAAAACAATTCCGGCTGAAAACCGGGAGCCATGATGGATTGAACTTAAAAATATCGTAAGTTTGGCGGGCTAAAACGATCCGATTATTGCGATGAAAAGCTTTGAAAATACCTCCATTGAGAAAATAATTGTCCACAGAGTCGGCAACAAGCATAAGGACGGGACGGTCCGGTTTTCACAGAAACCGCTCGATCTGTCCGACGGAGTGGAAAAAGCGCTTTCCGTTTATTTCCTTCATCCCTTTCGTTTGGAAGAACTGTTCCGGTTTTACCACGATACCGGACTGGAATTGAACGAGGTGTATACCTATATAAGCCGTATTTTCCAGGACCCGGCCGGGTTTTATGAGCAGAGTATCCACATCGGGAAACACCTGTTTGAAAAAAGCGACCACCCGAACATCAGGGAGGGAGAATTATACATCGTCCATTTCCGGGGATGCCAGATCGACGGTACGGAAACCGACGCGGTGGGAATTTTCAAATCCGAAAGCCGGGATACCTACCTGAAAGTTTTCCTGGACGGTGAAAATTACGATATCGAATCCCGCGAAGGCATCAACATCAATAAACTGGACAAAGGCTGCCTGGTATTTAATACGGAGCAGGAGGACGGCTATGTGGTAGCCGTTGTGGATAATAACGGCAAGGGGGCGGATGCGAAATACTGGTTCGACGATTTTCTGCACGTCCGCCAGCGTCAGGACAAATATTTCAACACGGAGCAGGTGCTGGCGATGACCAGGAATTATGTGATGAAAGAACTGCCGGGCGAGTTCGAAATCACCAAAGCCGACCAGGCGGAGATGCTCAACAAATCGATTCAGTATTTTAAGGAAAAAGGGGAATTCGATATCCGGGAATTCGCCCAGGAAGTGATCGAACAACCGGAAGTGATTTAAAGTTTTACGAATTTCCGGACCGAATACCAGAAAGAACGGGACATCGAAATGACCGATCATTTCGAGATATCGGAATCGGCGGTAAAAAACAGTCCAGAGCGTTTAAAAGCGTGATTAAGCTGGATAAAAATTTCCACATCTACGTCCACGGCAATAACCGGTATATCAAAAAAAGGGTTCGACGAAGAATCCGGCCTGCATTTCTACCAATTATTTTTTAAAGAAGAACAGTAATGCTCCGCGCCCGTCGAAGGATCGGCCGAAATCCGTTGTTTGCCGGCTTTGAGAAATATCCGGTCCATTTTCCGGCCTTCCACATTTCCGGTCCGGGCATAATTTATGCTGTTCTTTTTCGAATTTTGAAAATGGTTAGTAATGGAATTGTATTATCTTTGTAACTTTGATGAAGAAACTCTACGTCATATCGGGATGTAACGGTGCGGGAAAAACCACCGCATCCTACACGGTTTTGCCCGATATACTGAACTGCCGTGAGTTCGTGAACGCGGACGAGATTGCCAAGGGACTTTCGCCTTTCAATCCGGCCAGCATGCGGATCGACGCGGGGCGGTTAATGGTGGAGCGGATCGAGGATCTTTTAGCGGAAGACGCGGATTTTGCCATTGAAACGACACTGGCGACCCGTACCTACGCCAAATTGATCCAACGTGCGCATGAGAGAGGTTATTTTGTCACCTTGGTTTATTTCTGGCTGGAAAGTGCCGACCTGGCCGTGGAGCGGGTCAAACTCCGCGTAAGGGAAGGCGGGCACGATATTCCGGAAGAGGATATACGACGTCGTTATGATCGGGGTATTATGAACTTTTTCAATTTATATAAGCCGATTTGCGACAACTGGATTTTTGTGGATAATTCCGTTCCGCCGTTTCGTCTGATAGCGACCGGCAGCCGGGATGAAATAATATCGCTCAATGATCCGTTATTGTTCAACAAACTGCAATGTTATGGAATGCGACAGTAAAAAAGAGATCGCGCAACAGATTACAGATAAGATCGTCGAAGGACTGGAAGAGTCGTTCAACCGTCTTTTGGAACGCAAGATCAAAAATGACGAAAGCTTCGCCTTTACGGTAAACGGCCGGGTGGTGCAACTCCGGGCACAGGATTATGCCAAAGGCAGCGGAACCCCAAATCCGCAGTAGCTTACCGATTCTGGACCGTTCGCGGTCTGAAAGAAACCAAACTATAAATAATAGCCCGAATCGAGGACTATTCGGGCTGTTTCAGATAAGCAGAGACGTTACTTTGCCATCCACCTATTTTAATAGAGGTAAAATCTTTCAAGAACCCACTCCTCTACTCCGTTCGTGTTTTCTGCTGAATACCATACCGATAGAGTAGCGTACCCCGCATTATCCTGAACGATGTCGATCGTCAACGGGCCCGCGTTATTTCCCATAGGAAGTATTAATTCGTGATGATCGGTTTTATCCAGCACGCCAAGCCGGATTTTCATCTGCGGAGAAGGCACATAATCGTAATCGTCACATACGTAGCCATACGGTGGGAGATAATACTGTTTTCCCGCTCCGGAAATCACATCAATTTCATACCATACTCCCAGTTCCACATCTGTGTAATTGGCAATATCCACAACAAAAAGCTCATTGTAAGATCCTTCATTTGCTTGTACCATCTGCGCGGAAGCGTTGAAAAGGACGAATAAAAAGAAAAACCCGAATAATTTCTTCATAATGGTTACATTTAGGTAATATTAAATACTTTTAAATATAGTCATTTTCTTACAATTCCTGTTGATCGAAGACACAAATAAAAAGAAGGAGCAATCCGAATCGGATTACTCCTTATCCATTAGAGTTTAAACTATTAGATCGTGACTTCCAACAAAGCCGACCACTCGTCTTCGGATTTTATGCGGGCCTTCACGATCGTTCCCGCTGCCGCAGCAAACGGTACGGTATATTCCACAGCCGCTTCCGAAACAGCACCGCCGGTAAGCCTTGGATCACTGCCGTCGGTAGTGTAATACACGGTACCCGCCTGATTCGCATTCTCCAAAGTGATGCCCGTATTACCGGCTGCAACTTCCGGCGCATCCAATCGGGTATACAAACCTAAATTTTTCAATTGGTTGAAAACGATCTGCGTCCGGTACGGGAAATAATTTTCAAGGAGGTCCTGCAAACGCGGCAGCCAGTATTCATCGCGGGTATAGGTCGGATACTCGTCCGCCGTTTCGGTACCTTCGAAGAGCATTTTGCGCTCGTCTCCCCACCGGGCCGATTCGCCGATGATGGCCTGGTCGATCTCCGCGGCCAGTTTGCGGTAGAGTTTCTCCGCCTGTGCCGGAGTGAGGGCGCCGTCGTTGAAAAACAACCGCTGCACCCGGTCGACAAACCGCAGCCGGAATTCGGCGTTTTGGTATAATCCGCCGGGAATGCCGTTTTTCGAATGACCGAACAGAATGGTCCGCATCGGGCCTTCGAACGGATCGTAGGTATCGGTTTCGGAGACCGGGAATCCGTTCTCTTCATAAATACTTTTAGCGGCGATCCGGTTCAGATTCACATCGGTCAGCGACCATTCCACGTCCCAGGCAATATACTTGAAGCCGCCTTCCGGATTGTTGCGTTTGCGGCCCGTGAACCAGTTGTTTTTCCCCCAGTCCAGGTTGGCGACATAGAACTGCATCAGCATATAATCGATGTAGTTGTCGAAGTCCAGCAAACTTTTTTCGACCAGTTCTTCGTAATTACCGGCCGTTCCGAGAGCGATCATTTCTTTGTACGCTTCGTCGTTCCCGTTTTCGATTCCCGCATCGTTGATACCGGTATACTCGTTGCTGATGATATCGTAGTCGTCATCCTTTCCACCGCCGTAATCGGCAAAGAAATTTTTATCGACACGTTCAGAGACATCGTACAATCCCCAATAGAGACCGTTGATATACAGGTGAACGAATTTATCGTGCGGTGCGAAATGATCGGTAGCGATCTGGGTTTGCCGGCCGAACGAGTCGGTAATATACTGGGCGTTCTCGCGCTGCACGGCGCTGTTGTGTATCCACGTATAGTTGCTCTGTGCCCGCAGGATCAGGTTATCAAATTTATCGGTTGCCGTGGAGTCCTTAAACAGCGGGAACTGCAGTTTCCCCGAACCGTATTGTTTGCGGAAGGCGGCGCGGAAACCGTACTTGATCGAATTGTCCGGTTTACGGCTGTTTCCTCCATGCAGACGAAGCCCGCAATTGATCTGGAATTGTTCTCCGGTATTGGGGTCGAAGTATTCCAATGAAACGGGACGTTCCCAGCCGCGGCCGGTTTTCTGTCCGCCCAGTTCCGAAGGCACTCCGGAATCACCGGTATAGATATAAATACCTCCGGTGTCCGGATCGATTTCGTAGGAGAACAGGTTGCCCGGATTGGTGACGATACACATCGCCGGAATCGACTTGAAATTACCCTCCATCAAAGGTCCGTACTCCGGACCAAAACAGATTTCCGGGTCCATTTCGTAGTCCGCGCCGATCCGTTCGCCCCGGCCGTATTTGCCGACTCCGTAGATCACGTATCCCCAACGGTCCGGATAACCTGCCGGATCATTGGGCTGTTTCAGTACATCGGCAATAAAGATATACGTGTGGGTGACTACCGCGCTGACTGCCTCCTGTTTCACCCCTACCGCACTTAACGGCGTGGTCGATGAAATCCGGATGGGGCCGGAATACCGGGTGCTGGCCGCCGTAGGACGGGTACCGTCCGTAGTATAGTAGATATCGGCATCCGGATCATCTATGGAGAGCTCTACGGTAACCGGGTCGGTATAATATCCGCGCTGCACGCTAAACACGGGCTCGTCGACCGTAACCAGCGGCTCGTTGTCGGCTCCGGGAGTCGGTTTGAGATACGTCTGTTCCCCTCCGTAGTACCCGTAAGAAACATCGGGGGTCTGCGGCGGAAATTCGGGCGTATATTCGTCCGAAACCGTGCCGTCCGGCTCGTAAATACCGAGGTATTCGCCGTCGGTAGAGAGTCCGAAATTGGTGTGCAGTTCACCGTCGGGATCGATGCGGTCCTTGCTGGAGGCCCAGATGATCAGGTAGCTCTCCGGATTGATCGACACGGCGGGGAACACCCATTTGGTGGGTTTTTTGATATTGTCGGTGATCGACCAGCCTTCCAGGTTGACGACCTCTTCACCCGGATTGTACAGCTCGATCCAATCTTCATGATCGCCGTCTTCGTCCGTGATTCCGGTACTGTTTTTAGCTAAGAATTCGTTGATAATAATCTTTTTTGTCAAGGCTCGTTTTGCTGGGAATTCTGTCGTTTTCATTGTTCGCGTTTGAATTAGATAATTAATAGTTAAGGGTCGACTCCTTTTCATGGATCAATATTAGCAATTATAAAATAACATATTTAACAGATTTTATTACATTTTTGTTAATGCAATTATTTTTGTTAAAATCCACTACTACATATAATTTTTAAACCTTTTTATTGTTTTTTTTACATCTTTGTGTATTGACGGATTTATACATAATGATGAATCCCAAAGATGAACTCCTACCCAGCGGTGTTGGTATTGGGTATTCACCGGCTCCTGTCGGAGGTATTCCCGATCGTAGTATTGTACCGATTTCCCCTTCTATTTTACAAAGCGTCGATTAAACAGCCGAACTCCCCGTTTTCCTGAAAAATGGTTAACTTTGGAGATTCATATACACAGAAAAAGAATGGAAACGATACATAAATCGGGTTTTGTCAATATTATCGGCAATCCGAACGTAGGGAAATCGACCCTGATGAACGCTTTGGTGGGCGAACGGCTCTCCATCATCACCTCCAAAGCACAGACCCCCCGCCACCGGATCATGGGCATCGTCAACGGCGATGATTTCCAGATCGTCTATTCGGATACCCCCCGGCGTACTGAAACCCAATTACAAGCTACAGGAATCGATGATGAAGTTCGTCACCGGCGCCTTAAAAGATGCCGATATACTGTTATACGTTACGGACACCGTCGAACAGATCGACAAACATGCCGATTTTCTGCAAAAGGTCCAGCTGAGCGCCCTGCCGACAATCGCTGTGATAAACAAAATCGACCTGACGACTCCGGAAAAACTGGAGGCTTTGGTGGATAAAGTCAAAGGCTTGCTCCCCGATGCGGTAGTCGTTCCGGTATCGGCCAAAGAAAATTTCAATATCGGCGGACTGTTCGACCTGATCCTTCAAAAACTCCCCGACGGTCCTGCCTTCTATCTGAAGGAGGCTCTGACGGACAAGACCATGCGGTTCTTCGCTTCGGAAATGATCCGGGAAAAAATCTTCCTGAACTACGAGAAAGAAATCCCCTACAGCGTGGAAATTTCGATCGACGAGTATAAAGAGGAATCCACCATCGACCGGATAGCAGCCACCATTTATGTAGCGCGCGATTCCCAGAAGGGCATCATTATTGGTCATCAGGGAAAAATGCTGAAAAGAGTCGGCACACAGGCCCGCGAGGAGTTGGAAGCGTTCCTTCAAAAGAAAGTCTTCCTTCAGCTGCACGTTAAGGTAAATCCGGGTTGGCGCGACAACGACCGGGCCCTGCGCCACTTCGGCTACTCATTAGAATAAGCGAGGCCATGAGAAGATTCATCATACTGACCATAATGGCACTGCTCTCAGGGGTAGGCGCAATGGCGCGCGAAGTGATCAACCTAAACCGGAACTGGCAGTTCTCCTATACATCCGATTTGCGTTCGCGCTCCACGGTAGATATTCCGCATACCTGGAACTACGATGCGGTGAGCATCCGGCTCCAATACAACCGGGGACTGGCCAACTACATCAAAGAACTGAACATTCCGCAGGATTGGGCCGACAAACGGATATTTATCCGTTTCAAGGGAGTCAATAACGTGGGGAACTTGTTCGTCAACGGACAATATGTGGGAGAGCATAAGGGCGGTTATACCGCGTTCACTACCGAAATCACTTCATTCCTTAAATTCGGAACGTCGAATAACATCTGGATGCGGGTCAGCAATTCCCCGCAACTCGATTTTATGCCGATCAACAGCGATTTCAATATTTACGGCGGGATTTACCGCGATGTGGAACTAATCGTGGTGGACCAGGTGCATTTTGCCCTGAACGATTTCGGTTCGGACGGGATTTACCTCAAACAGACCTCCGTCACGCATCAGGAAGCGAAGATTACGGCGGCCGTGAAGATCAGCGCCGCTAAAAATGCGAACTATACGGTAGCCCTTTCCGTATACGATCCGCAGACGAATACTTTGGTGGCCAGTCAAACCGGTCGCATCAAGACGGATAAGGGGTCGGGAGCCGGCGAGCTTCCGGTATCCATTGCCAGTCCACGACTGTGGCACGGCATATACGATCCCTTCCGGTACGATTTCCACCTGGAGCTGAAAGACGGCGAACAGGTATTGGATTCCCTGACCATTCCCATGGGCTTGCGTTACTGGAGCATCGACCCGGAGACCGGTTTCCGGCTGAATGGCCGGGTCTACCCGATCCACGGCGTCACCCGGTTCGAAGACCGCAGCAATGCCGGAAACGCCTACCATCACCGCATGCACGACGAAGACTTCGCGTTGATCCGGGAAATGGGAGCCAACGCGGTACGCATGACCAATTATCCGCACGATCCTTATTTCTACGACCTCTGCGATCAATACGGAGTACTAGTCTGGAGCGAGATCCCGTTCACGGCGCCGGAATACGGAGCGGATAACGGATACATCTCCAAACCTTCCTTCCATGAAAGCGGTCGGCAGCAGTTGACCGAAATGATTTTACAGCGGTACAATAATACCTCCGTATTAGCCTGGGGAATCTTTTCCAATATTCAGACCAGGGGATCGGATGACCCGGTTCCTTATATCAAAGAATTGAACCAAGTGGCTAAAACACTCGATCCTACCCGCTTTACGATCGCCTCGAGCAACCAGGACGGACCGATCAATTTTGTGACGGACGTGATCGGATGGAGCCAGTATCTGGGATGGCGCGAAGGGTCGGTCTCCGATGTAAATCTCTGGCTGGGGCAGTTGACCCGAAACTGGAAAGAACTTCGATCCTGTATCGGTGAATACGGGGCGGGCGGATCGTTGATCCATCAGTCGGATACGCTGCGCCGCCCTGATCCGCGGGAACGCATGCATCCGGAGCGGTGGCAGACCCATTTTCATGAACAATTTTACTCGATACTCGTGAAATACCCTTCGGTTTTCGGTGGATTTATCCATTCCATGTTCGACTTCGGAGAGGTAAATTACCGGGGAGGAGATACGCCCGGAATATGTAATTTCGGGTTGGTCAGCTACGACCGGAAGGACCGGAAAGATGCGTTCTATTTTTATAAAGCCAACTGGAACTCTCTCGAACCGTTCGTCCATATCGCCGAGAAGAGGTGGGATGAACGCCCCGACCGGGTCCAGACGCTAACCGTTTATTCCAATCGCGCGGAGGTGGAATTAATGGTCAACGGGGAGTCGCTGGGAAGCAAGACGGGAACCAACGGTATATTCCGTTGGGAACGCGTTGAACTGCAGGAAGGGGTCAATCAGATTTCGGCGCATGCCGAGGGCGCATTTTTTGACGAAGCGCGGATTACCATACAAAAGAGCCACCGGATACACTGACCGCCGGGGACTCGAAGAATGATCTGACAGATCAATTTCCGTAAAAACAGGGGCGCTGCTTTCAATAGCAGCGCCCCTGTTTTTATGGAAACGTCGTCCGAAAGAGAAACAGGAAGCGTTAATCGAATTTCTCTCCGAACTCGATCTGCTGTTGCTGAACTTCCTGCAATTCACGCAGACGCTCCTGTTCCTCGATGGCCTGTTCAAACGTTTTTCCGCGAACCTCATCACCTGACTCCAGCGGCCGCGGTTCATAAACATAAGCCAACGGATATTCCGGAGCCGCACTTTCGAATTCGACGGAAACCGCCTGAGGCGCATTGATTCCCTCGAAAATCACCCGCGCTGTCACCTTTATTTTTCCGGGCCGGGTAGTCGAACGAATCAAAACCGGAGCCGAGCCGAATTCCACTTCACGCGGATTCGCCCCGATCGAAGCATCTCCGATAATCATTCCTTCGCCCTCTACCGTGAAGAAAATCCGGTCTTTGGCCAACCGCCGGACATTTCCCTCCGCATCGGTCATCTCACAAATCACGACCGCAAAATCAGACCCGTCAGCAACCAACGCCTGTCCCTGATGATCGACACGCAGTTGCAGTTTATCAGACCGGCGCGAGGGCATTTTCTTATGGCTGCAAACCACTTTCCCGTCGATGATGCCTTCCGCCAGGAAGCTCACCGATTCCCAGTCTTTTTTCACATACGTATACTGACGCAGATCGAGGAACTGGTAAATATCTTTGAAGATAACCGGTTGGTAGGGCATATGACCCTTCTCTTGTACGACCGGCAGCGTGAACACCCGATTAGCGTCCTGGTAAACGGTCAACCGCACAGAATCGCAATTGGATAGCACCACCACATCCGGATCGGAAAAAGCACTGATTTCGTGCGCTATGAACACCATGGGTCCTGTTTCGGCAAAAGGATGCACGAGATCCGGCGCGATCTGACTTTTAAAGAGGTAAGACGCATACTTGGGCTGACGGAACACATCCCATAAGCCGCCGTAGTAGGTATCCGGATGGTAACCGCGCTGGTGGTCGAACGAATGCCACTGAGCCCCGCCGATAAACTGTCCGGTCGTCTGGTACATCGCGTCATAGGATTTAGCCAGCGAAAGCACCTGTTTCACCTGCGCCTGCTCTCCCCAGTGGCGGGCCGCACGGTTCGGGGTGTTGTGGGCATACCAGTCGTCCACCATCTCCCCGAATTCACGGGTAAAGATGGGCTGGGAAAATTTGCCTTCGTCTTCCGGCCAGCCGTAAATCACATCGTAATGTTCGGCCGCTCCCGTAGCGGTTCTCCCGTGGCGGGAATCGGCAGCCATGAAACACCCCGGATAAGGATACTCTTCCAGCGTAACCCGGCGCGTCTCCAGCATAAAATCATGCGGATAAGCCGTCTCGTTGAGTACCGGCTCCCACATGATCACCGACGGATGGTTCCTATCGCGACGGATCATATTGCGTACGTCGTCATAAACACGCTGAGCAAAAATTGCGTCTTTATTCCAGAATTGCCATCCCGGAGTGGCTACAATGATAAAAATACCCAGTTCATCGCACGCATCCATAAAAGCAGGGTCCTGCGGATAATGCGCCGAGCGGATAATACGGCAGCCCGCATCGCGGATCAGCTTCGCATCGCGCCACTGTTGTGAATTGGGTGCGGCATTGCCCACATAAGCGAAATCCTGATGGCGGTTGGTTCCCAGCAACTGTCCGAAATACTCCCCGTTCAGGAAAAAACCTTCCGTACCGCGGAATTCAAGCTTACGGATACCGATACGGGTGATCCCGCCGTCCAGGGAACGGCTGCCGTCCAGAATCCGGGAATACACCTTATACAAATGCGGCGAATCGGGCGCCCAAAGCTTCGGGTTATTCACCGTGATCGATTGTTTCACCTGCTGAGACTGTCCCGGATTCAAAGAAACGGAAGTAATCTTCCTGCCGATCTCTACCCCGTCGGGATCCCGAAGAACGGTTTCCACTTTTACCGAACGGCGGCGGGCGTCGCTGTTTTTAACATCCGTATCGACATATACGGAAGCCCGTTGTCTGGTAATGTTATCCGCATGGACGAAAACACCGCCCCCGGCTACTTTTTGTGCCCGGTTCGCATCGGTGATATGCACCGGATCGGTTGCGATCATCCACACGTCCCGGTAGATGCCGCCGTGGTAGGTAAAATCCAGGATACGCTGTGGTTTTCCCGGCGGGTACGATTTATCGTCCGAGTTGTCCGCTTTGACCGCGATCACGAATTCCTGACCCGGCTGAATCCCCAGTTCCGATAATTCCACACTAATGGGCAGATACCCCCCGAAATGCTCCAGTACGGGTTGGCCGTTGACAAACACCTCGGCTTTGCCCATCACCGCCTCGAAATAAACTGTCACCAGTTTGCCGGCCAGTGACGGATCGAGCCGGTAGTGTTTCCGGTACCACACGATCCCCTGATAAGTCCGTCCGCCGCTGGCCTCTGCCGGAACCAATTCAGCGGTATGGGGAGTAGCGACGATTTCCCAGGCCGCATCGTCGAAATCTAATTTCTCCGCGCCGGCCGCATCACCCCGGTGGAAATGCCAGCCGACATTAAAATTAAACACCTCCCGGCCGCTGTTCTCCAGCGCATGAAATCCGCCGACAGAAGTCTCCGGCTGATAAGCCCGTACCGTTGACGTAAACAGTACCGCCAACAAGCATAATCCAATAAACTTACGCATATATTAAAATTTTTAATGATTATTCGATTTCCCACAAAGATAGCATTTTTAGCGGGATACGGAAAAAGCGACACTCTTTCCTACCCCTCTGTTCCGGGTTTGGGAAAAAAAGCTAACTTTAGGATCGGATTTTCAAGCGACCAACCAATCTCAACACCTCTATGGCAAAGAAAATACGGATCAAAGATATCGCTGAAATGGCCGGCGTCTCGCCCGGGACCGTCGACCGTGTATTACACAACCGCGGCGATGTGTCCCTATCGAGCCGCGAACGGGTCGAAGAGGCTCTGCGCAAAATGAACTACCGCCCCAATATTCATGTCTCGGCCATTTCGATGAAGAAAAAATACCGGTTCGTGGTCACTATGCCCGAATTCGGAAAAGGCGAATATTGGGAACTGATCGAAAACGGCATCCGCCGGGCCATGGACGAATACGCCGGGTTGGACATCGAGTTTCTTTTCTTTTACTACGACCAGTTCGATCTGTATTCCTGCCGGAGGACTTTCGAACAGGTGATTGCCCAGGAACCGGATGCGGTGATTATCGGGCCGACTTTCCGGGACGAAACGGTCTACCTGGGCAACTCGCTGAGCGATTTGAAAATTCCCTATGTATTTGTCGATTCGACCATCGACGGTACCTCTCCATTGGCCTTTTTCACTTCCAACTCCTTTGCCATCGGGGCGCTGATCTCCCGGCTGATCACCAGTATCATTCCCGAAAATGCGGAAATCGCGCTGTTACAGGCCGTGCGGACCGGGGATGAAAGCGCCAACACCACGATCCTGCGCAAATCGGGCTTTATGGCCTATTTCGGGGAGAACAACCTCGACAACCCGTTACGGCGGGTCATTTATTCGGCTGTGGAACCGGAAAAAAACAGCCAACTGATCAGTGACTTTTTTGAAAAGAATCCGCAGATCAAAGGCGCCGTAGTCTTTAACTCCCGCGGTAATATTATTACCGATTATTTCCGCAAGCGGAAAATAAAAGGAGTGAAAATCATCTGTGTGGACCTGATCAGGCGGAATGTCGACGCACTCAAAGCCGGTTACATCGAACTTTTGCTCGGACAGCGGCCGCAACAGCAGGGCTATATGGCCGTCAAAGCGCTGTTTGAGTTTCTGGTTTACGGTACGAAAGTGAAACAGGAGAATTATATGCCCATCGATGTCGTGGCAAAAGAGAATGTCGATTTTTATTCGGAATTTAATGATATTACGATAACCAAATAAGGGGGATGCGGTTGGTCAATGTGTCAAAGACTGACCGTTAAACCTTATTTTCTTTTTGGTGAAGCTACCCGAAACTAATATGCACACCCCCTTTCTTCGGGCGTTCCGCCCGTTGAAGTTGCTATGGGCTCGCTCGTGCCTCGCTCGGATTTATTGGCCCCACGCAGGCGATTTGCCTGTCCGGTTCCATTTCTTAAATCCGCATGTAAGCCGGAAATCATGCTCTTTATCTTACCTTATGATTGCAAATCGCTTTTGACGATTGGCCCGCGCGCCCTCCGGGTCGCTAACCGCCTGGAACTGGCGCTTTTAGAAAGCGCCGCAAATCGTCGCTTTTTGAAAAAAGCGACACCAAAAACTTTTAATAAGAGTATCCCTTCCAAATTTGTCAGCCTTGCAGTAAGACAAGCCTTCGGCCTGTAAAACAAAAGGCGGATCACTTCACGTGCGCCGCCTTTCTAACTAACAACTAATAAACCCAACATTAAGCATATCATTCGATGATATGCAAAATTACCTTATGCCTTATCGTTCATGGAGGCTTCCATAGACTTGGCAATACCCATTTCCAGTCCCCTCAACTCAGCCAGTCCCCGAAGGCGGCCGATACAGGAGTAACCTGGATTGGTTTTCTTCTGCAGGTCATCGATCATCTGATGCCCGTGGTCCGGACGCATCGGTATCGATACTTTACGATCCTGCTGTATCTCTAACAGTGCTTTCATCACCCCGTACATATCTACATCACCTTCAAGGTGGTTATCTTCATAAAAATTCCCCTCTTCGTCGCGCCGTGTACTGCGGAAGTGAACGAAGTTGATCCGATCGGCAAACTCGTGCATCATCGCCGCCAGTTCGTTGTCGCTGCGAACCCCGAAAGATCCCGTGCAAAGACACAGTCCGTTCGAAGGATTCGGAACAGCCGCGATCAGATCCCGAAAATCTTGCGCCGTACTCAAAATACGCGGCAGACCTAAGATCGGATACGGCGGGTCATCCGGATGGATCACCAGCATTATCCCCACTTCATCGGCCACCGGAGCGATCTGCTGCAGAAAATAAACCAAGTTGGCCCGCAGTCGATCCGCATCGACATCCTTGTAACGGTCCAAAGCCTGTTGAAATTGTTCCACCGTGAAACTTTCTTCCGATCCCGGCAGTCCGGCGATCATATTCCGGGTCAGGGTATGTTTTTCCTCGTCGCTCATAACCTCGAAACGGGCCTTTGCCTTAGCGATTTCTTCCGGCGAATAATCCTTTTCAGCGCCGGGCCGCTTCAGGATAAACAGGTCGAACGCCACAAATGCCGCTTTCTCAAACCGCAGGGCTTTTGAACCGTCTTCCACTTCGTAAGCCAGATCGGTACGCGTCCAGTCCAACACCGGCATAAAGTTATATGTCACGATATAAATGCCGTTTGCCGCCAGGTTTCGCAACGATTCTTTGTAATTATCGATATACCGTTGAAAATCCCCGGTCTGCGTTTTGATGTGTTCGTGCACGGGCACGCTCTCCACCACGCTCCAGTTTAATCCTGCATCGGCGATCAGTTGTTTGCGTTTGGCAATCTCTTCCACCGTCCATACTTCGCCGTTCGGAATATGGTGCAACGCGTGTACCACCTCTTTGGCTCCGGCCTGACGAATATCGCTCAGGCTTACCGGATCATTCGGTCCGTACCAGCGCCAGCTCTGTCCACATAAATACATATCGGTCTTCCTTTATTTTTAAATTACACGATCCTTATGAACCGCTTAACTCAGAGCTGACGAGTTTCGTCGCTCCAAAATTACAAACTTCCTTCGAGAAAAGAAAGTGAAGTTTGAAAAAGTAGCCTTTCTAAATAGAAAAAGCGTCGAAACCACCATCGATGACAATCTCCGCGCCGGAGACAAACTTCGATGCGTCGCTGGCCAGGTATTGAATAGCGCCCAACAATTCTTCCGGCTCTCCGAAGCGCCCGAACGGGGTATGGTTCAGGATATCCTTGGAACGCGGTGTGAAACTACCGTCCGGATTCAATAAAAGCGCACGGTTTTGCTCGGTGATAAAAAATCCGGGAACAATCGCGTTCACACGCAGTCCTGAACCATACTTTTTACCCAGCTCGCCGCACATGTATTTGGTAAAATTGCTCACCGCGGATTTTGCCACACCGTAACCGGCCACACGGGTCAACGGCCGCAGTGCCGACTCGGAAGAGATATTGATGATCGATCCTTGTTTCTGCCCGATCATCGCCCGGCAGAAAACCATCGTCGGCAAAATGATACCGAACAGATTCAGGTCCACCACTTTGCGCATCGCATCCAAATCGAGGTCAAAAATGGTTTTATCCGGCGGAATCGTCGCCCCGGCCATATTTCCGCCCGCACCGTTGATCAATACGTCGATCCGGCCGTACTTCTCCATGATATCTTTATAGTTCTGCTCCAGAACCTCTTTGTTCAACACGTCGGTATACAGGAACGTGGCCTCGCCTCCTTTTTCACGGATTTCCGTCTCCAGCGCCTTTCCTGCTTCTTCATTCCGGTCGAGCATCACGACCTTCGCTCCCTGCTCTGCCAGGTGGCCCATCATCGACTTGCCCAAGATACCGGCAGCGCCTGTCATAATTATTACCCGGCCCTGTACATCAAATAAATTCACCATTATTTTTACCATTAGATTGCTGACGTGTAAGTTGTGCCACGGAAAAAATACCGTGCACGTCCACAAAGATAATAAAGAAATCTGAAAAGCAATCTATTTACTTACATAAATCGCCATTAATTTTTCTTTCCGGCCCGATTCCCCTCAACCGGGTATAACGGCCCGATCCTTGACAGAGCCAAAAAAAAGGCTAACTTTGTTAGTAATCATCTATCCGCATGAATAAATACACGGAATATACAGACCTGCTGCAAGAGCTCATCCGCATACCGTCTTTCAGCGGTGACGAAACAGCGGTCGTGCAGTTCACCCTCTCTTTTTTAAGGGAACGAAATGTCGAAGCAAATGTAAAAGGCTGCAACATTGTGGCCTACAACCGCTGTTTCGATCCGGCCCGACCCACGATCCTGCTCAATTCACATCTGGACACGGTTCGTCCTAATCCGGGATATACCCGTGATCCGTTTACTCCCGAAATCGAGGGGGATAAACTGTTCGGACTGGGAAGTACGGACGCCGGCGCTTCCGTAGTGAGCCTGACAGCGGCGTTTCTGCACTTTTACGAAAAGCAGGAGCTGAAGTACAACCTGTGCCTGGCGCTGACTGCCGAAGAGGAACGATCCGGCGCGGGCGGTATAGAGTCCATCTGGAGCGATCTGAGAGGCATCGATTTTGCGATTGTAGGCGAACCGACACAAATGCGGATGGCTATCGCCGAAAAGGGTCTGCTGGTTATCGACTG